>Ga0180434_10003157_pt1 | contig 21173 bp, 15 predicted proteins | sample SS_ome_7_FD_132453 | JGI IMG/M metagenome (GOLD analysis project Ga0180434, IMG submission 132453) | Hypersaline lake sediment archaeal communities from the Salton Sea, California, USA - SS_1_D_2 metaG | ecosystem: Environmental > Aquatic > Non-marine Saline and Alkaline > Hypersaline >...
GGCAACCGCAACTACCCCGGCAAGCAGGGCAAAGGCGAGGTCTATCTTGCTTCGCCCGCCGTCGCGGCCGCCTCGGCCGTGGCGGGTGAAATCGCGCTACCCGATAGGATCCCCGCCGAGCCGGCGCTCTTCGCCACCGGCACCGCCCGCGCGGCGACGCCAGCGGCCGATTCGCCCCGCGCCGCGGCCGCGGCGGGTGCCGGCGCCGGCGGTGAGCGCCCGCGGGCCTTCCAGGGCCGCGTCTGGGTCATTCGCCACGACAACATCGACACCGACATGATTTACCACAACCGGCATCTGGCCGTGACCGACATCGCCGAGATGGGCCAGTACACGTTTGGCAACCTCGAGGGCTGGGAAGACTTCAGCGAGAAGGTGCGGCCGGGCGACATCGTTGTCGTCGGCAAGAACTTCGGCTGCGGATCCTCGCGCCAGCAGGCGGTCGACTGCTTCGTCAGCCTGGGCGTGGCGCTGATCGTGGCCGAGTCCTTTGGCGCGATCTACGAACGCAACGCGATCAACCAGGGTTTCCCGATCCTGGCCGCCAATCTCGTCGCCACCGATCTCGAGACCGGCCAGGAGATCGCCGTCGATCTTGAGTCGGGACGGGTGACGCTGCCCGATGGGCGCATCGAACAGGGAGAACCCTTCTCGGATGTGCAGATGGAGATCTACCAGCGCGGCGGGTTGCTGAAGCAAGCGCGGTAGCTGTCGCACGAGGCCAATGCCGGCCGCGCGGAGGCAAAGGGAGATTGGCGCGAAGCGCTCTATCCGTGCCGCGTGCACCGGCCGCAAGCATGAGGTGAACCATGGGCATGACGTTTGCCGAGCAAGTCCTGGCGCGGCGCTCCGGCCAGGGGACTGTCGTCCCGGGACAGATTGTCATCGTGCGCCCGGACCATCTGCTGACGCACGACAACACGGCTGCGATCATCGGCAAGATCGGCGCAGACCTCGACACGCACGGCGTCGTCGATCCGCGGCTGCCGGTGATCGTGCTCGACCACGTCACTCCGGCGGCCAACGAGAAGACGGCGACCGGGCATCAGCAGGTACGCGCCTTCGTCGCGCGCTTTGGCCTTGAGAACTTCTACGACGTCGGCTCGGGGATCTGTCACCAGATCGTGGTCGAGCGCGGCCACGCCCAGCCGGGGCGGATCCTGGTCGGGAGCGACTCGCACACCTGTTCCTACGGGGCGGTCGGCGCCTTCGCGACAGGGATCGACCGCACCGAAGCGGCGGCGCTGCTGCTGCGGGGCGAGACCTGGCTGCGTGTGCCGGAATCGATCCGCGTCACCCTGCGCGGTGAGCTGCCCGCGGGCGTTTCGGCCAAGGATCTCGTGTTGCGCATCATCGGAGACATTGGCGCCGACGGCGCCAGCTACGCCGCGGTCGAGTTCCATGGCGACGTGGCGGCGCTCTCGATCGAAGATCGCTTCACAATCGCCAACATGGGTGTCGAAATGGGCGCGAAGATCGCCGTCTTCCCGGTCGATGCGGTGACGCGCGAATACCTGGCGGGGATCGGCGTGGAGGAGGGCGACTACGAGGCAGTGTGGGCCGATGCCGATGCGCGCTACGCGCGCGAGCTCGCCTACGACCTGGCGGCGCTCGAGCCGGTCGTCGCCTGTCCGCATAAGGTCGACAACGTCAAGCCGGTGAGCGAGCTCGCCGGAATCGAGTTCGACCAGCTTCTGCTCGGCACGTGCACCAACGGACGGTTGAGCGACTTAAAGGCCGCCGCGGTGCTGCTCGACGGGCGTGACGTCGCCCCCGGCGTGCGGCTGCTCGTTCTGCCCGCCTCGCGGGACGTGCTCAACGCGGCTCTCGAGCGCGGCGTGATCGAGATCCTGACGCGCGCCGGCGCGGTGCTCTTGCCACCCGGTTGTGGCCCGTGCCTCGGCGCGCACCAGGGTGTGCTCGCCCCGGGCGAGAAGTGCCTGAGTACCGCCAACCGCAATTTCAAGGGCCGCATGGGGTGCAAAGAGGCCGAGATCTACTTGGCGAGCCCCGAAACCGTCGCCGCAACGGCGCTCAGCGGCCGACTCACCGATCCGCGGACCGTCGTCTTGCAGGAGGACGCGCAATGAAGGTCTGGAAGTACGGCGATGACATCAACACCGACATGCTCTTCCCGGGCAAGTACACGTACACCTGCAGCACGCCCGAAGAGATCAAGCCGCACTTGCTCGAGGATCTCGACCCCGAGTTCGCCGAGCAGGTTGCGCCCGGCGATCTGCTGATCGTCGGCAAGAACTTCGGCTGCGGCAGCTCGCGCGAGCAACCGGTCGTCGGGCTCAAGGCGGCGGGGGTGGAGGCGATCGTCGCCAGGAGTTTCGCGCGCATTTTCTACCGCGCCGCAATCAACCAGGGGCTCGTGCTCGTGGAATGCCCCGCGGCGGTTGATGCCTACGAGCCCGGTGCTGAGGTCTTGCTCGATCCGCGCGCGGGAGAGATTCGCGTGGGAGGGGAGACGTTCCAATTCCCGAAGCTGCCGGCCGAAATCCTGGCGATTCGGGATGCCGGCGGGCTGTTGCCCTACACGCGGGCTAAGCTCGCCGAACAGCGGTAGGCCTCGCCGGGCGTCGTGCGGCAGATGCGGGCCAGCACGGTCGCCCACCAGGCGGCCGGCGCGGCTAGGCGGACCGGGCTGCTGCGCTGAGCACCGGCCGGATGCCGGGATGCGCGCCTAGTCGAACAGCGCCTTGATCGCCCCCCAGGTCGCCGGATTGTCCGGATCCTCGATCTCCGGCTCTGGCAGCGATGCCGCTTCGAGGCAGTCGGAGTCGCCGTGCGCGCCGAGCGCCACGGGACCGGTTTGCCCCAGGTCGGGCACGCTCACCTCGAGCGGCTCCGTGCGCCACGCCTCGCTCTCGTAGTCATACCACGAATACTCGATCACGTAGTCGCCTGGCGCGACATCGACCAGTTCGAGATAGATGTGAAAGCAACAGACGCAGTAGCACGGGTTCTCGAGCACCTCGATCTCGCGCACATAGATCGTCGCTTCCTCCTGCGCGATCTCGAACGCGAACGGTTCGTTGCAGCAGTTGTAGAGCGCGCCGAGATGGAAGAGACGGATGCGACTGTCATCGACCGTGGCATAGACCTCGTCGGCATCGAGACACCACATCTCCTGGGCCGCGACGGGTGCGGCGAATGCGACGGCGAAGAGCGCGGCGAGCGCGAGGCCGAGGCTTGCCAGCGCGGCGGGGCGTAGACCGACGTGTGACGTTCGTTTCATGGTCGCCTCCCCAGATCGTACGGGCACGCTCGTCTGCCCCCGGGGACGGTTGTGCCCCGAACCACCATCCGCAGTGTAGACGCATTGCTCGTGCTGTGCAACGGGATGGCCTAACGCCAGAGCCGAAAGCCCTCTTCGGCCGGCGGCGAATCGTCGGTGAGTGGGGGCGGCACGTCCGTGGCGGGCCCGGTGCGCGGCGTCTCGATTGCTTGCGGCAGCTCCGGAACGGCGCGCTCCATCTCCCCGCGTGCGGTCAGGTCGAGTGACAGCGGCGTGACCGAGACAACACCGTCGACCTTGACCGCGCGGATGTCGGTGTCCTCCTCCGCCTCCTCGACATCTTCGATCTGGCGGTATCCGGGGCGACCGGTGCCCTCGGGGGCGAGCGGCAGGAAGTAGCGCCGGCGCGACAGGCGCGTGCGGCGCCAGCCGGATGCGGGGGTGGCATCGGCGGGGATGTTGACGTTGAGCAGATCGGCATCGGCGACCGGCGGGGATTCCAGTAACAGGCGCGCGAAGCGTTGCGTGAAGACCTGGGCCGCGCGGTAGTCGCCGCGCTCCGGACCCGAGAGGTGATCGGCGGCATCCATCTCGAGCGAGACGGCGAGCGCCGGGATGCCGAAGGCGGCCGCTTCGAGTGCCGCACCGACCGTGCCCGAGATGGTTACCTCGATGCCGAGGTTGGCGCCGAAGTTGATGCCCGAGACAACCAGATTGGGGCAGCGGGGAGCGAGTTGCAGGACGGCATGGATGACGGTCAGCGCCGGACTCGCGTCGACCGCGAAGGCGGGCACGTGCCGGCCGGCGACCTCCCGCGGCGCGGGTGTGATGCACCCGCTGACATCATAGGGCATCGATCGTCCCGCTCCCGACCATTGGCGGTTCGGAGCCACGACGAGCGCGTCGCCGAGCGGCAGGACGGCTTCGACCGCGGCCCAGAGAGCGTGCGACTCGATGCCATCGTCGTTCGTCAGCAGGATGAGGGGACGCTCTGCCATTGTGCTTCGCTCCTCTGTCCGATCGCGCTCGGGGGGCCGCGCATCGGGCGCCTGCGGTTCGCTCTACCGCCAGCGCTCTCGACCAAGGTGCGCCGGCGGGAGTTGTGGGATGGGGTGCCCCAGGGTGCAAAGGTCAGGCTGTTGTGCCGGCGCGGCGTCAAGGTGTTCGAGAAGGTGGCACAGCGTGTTGGCAACCCCATCCCACTGCGGCACGAACGTCTCCGCGAAGCCGCCGACGCGCAGGCGTACGTTCCGACCGCAACGAACCGTGCAGGGGCCGGCCGGGTAACCGGCTGCGCAGGGACTCAGGGATGGTCATGTGGACTCCGACCCCTGCGCCGCGCAGTATCCGGGCGCCGGATTGCCCGTTGTCTAGGAGGAAGCTAGAAGTCAATGAGCTTGCAGCTCGGATCGCGCTAGCGCGCCCTGTCCCGGCCGCCATGTCTGGCGGATGCACCAGGCGAAGAGCCCGATGGTCGGGATCACTTTGACGCTGAAGTGCAACGACCGGAACCAGCCGGGCCAGTCGTCGAGCGGTGCGGCGCTGGCGACCCCGGCGATCAAGGGCGCCGCCGCGTAGAGCGTCGGCGCGGCGAAGAGCCCGCCCCAGAGGATGAGGCTGCGCGCGCCGGTGCGCAGATAGAGGGCCGAGAGGGCGGGGAGGATCATCAGGTAGTGATACTCCCAAACGCTCTTGAAGATGAGCAGGAAGACCGCCGTCCAGATCGCCAGGTCCAGAGCGCGCCGGTCGGGCCGGGCGCGTAGGCGCAGCGTCGCCGCCACGGCCAGCAGCAGCACCACGGCCCCCGGCGCGAGCTGCAGGAGCTTGGCGGCCGAGATTTCCCGGCCGAGCAAGGCGAGGGCGCTCGCGTGCCACGCCTGCGGCAGCCGGGCGGTCAGATCGTGCAGCCAGGTCTGCAGCCCGAAGGCGCCCTTGTAGACGGCGGGTGTGAAGGGATTGAAGTTCAGCCGCGCGAACTCGATCAGGTCCGCCGGGCGGGCGAGGAAATAGGGCAAGCAGACGAGCAGTCCCAGACCCGCCGCCAGGAGCAGGCGCTTGAGCTGGCGATCGCGCAAGATCGGCAGGGCGAGCATCGCACTGAAGCTCTTGAGCACGAGGCTCGCGCTCCAGGCGAGCCACGGCCCGTGCGGCGCGAGGCGATCCGCCCCCCAGCGATACCGGCGCCAGTCGTGCGCCAGCGCGGCGATGGAACCGGCGAGTGAAGGGCGCGGCGGATTCGCGGCTCGCTGCTCGGCGACACCGGCGGATGCGGGTGTGGGAGGCGTCGTGGCGGGCAGGCGATCGTAGCGCCAGAAGAGCCACAGCAGCGCCGCCATCGTCAGTGAGAACTGGCCCATGAACTGCTCGATGTAGAGCGGGAAGCAGGCGAGCCAGAGGCCGGATGCCACCCAGCGGCGCGAGGCGGGCACGCCCGGCGTGCGCGCCAGCGAGAGCAGGATCAGCACCAGCAGCAGTTCGTTGTAGCACACCCAGACCCAGTAGGCGGGCCAGGGCGGGAGCAGGGCAGCGAAGAGCCCCGCGGCGTACGCCGTCGGCGGCAGGTAGCGGTAGAAGTAGTAGTAGGGCACCGCGAGCGGCGCCTCGTGGCGGTAGTCTTCGGAGTCATAGATGCTATGGCCGGCGATCAGATTGGCGCCGGCCTGGTAGATGCCGAAGAAGTCGGAGGCTTGGCCGTGCCCCTGACTCGCCTCGACACAGAGCGGGTCGAGCCAGCCGGTCGTGAGCGAAACGAGGAAGAGCAGGTGCAGGAACAGCGCCGCCGCGAACCAGACGCGCGCGGCACGCGGACGAACTTGCTGCTCCACTCTCGATTCCATTTCCGGCTCCGGAGACCGTCTTGGTTTGACATCGCACGCGCGCTGCGCGGGGCGCGAGCCGCGACCCGGCCTCGCGCGGTGCGCAACCAGCGCGGGGGCTGGCGCCCACTGCCCCGTCCGGCGGCTTTGCATCCTACCAACGTCTACGGCCGGTGCCAGGGCAATCGTGAGCGGTTGCGCCGGCTTGCCTACGCCTTAGAATGGGCCGACGCTGGCGGGCCGCCCGGCCGCCGGCATGGCGCACCGGTGCAATGGGAGGCGCAATGATCCACAGCTCGGCCGGAACGCTGGCGGTCCTCGTCGGCATCGTGGCGCTTTTCTTCTTCCTTGAGAAGCAGTTCCGCTGGCGGATCTTTCAGTACCTGCCGCCGCTGATCTGGATCTACACGCTCCCCGTGGCGCTCAGCAATACGGGTGTGATTCCGCAGACCGGCCCCCTCTACGGTGCGCTCAAGGAACACGCGCTGCCGATCTTCATCGTGCTGATGCTGCTCAACATTGACTTCGTCGCCGTCGTGCGTGTCATCGGGCGTGGCGTGCTCGTCATGCTGATGGGCACGCTCGGCGTCGTCATCGGTGCGCCCATTGCCTATCTGATCGTCGGCGGGCGCCTGGGGCCCGACGGCTGGACCGGCTTCGGCGCCCTCGCCGGGAGCTGGATCGGCGGCACCGGCAACATGGCGGCGGTCGCCGCCGGCATCGACACGCCTCCGGCGGAGATGGGACTGGCGGTGATGGCCGACAACCTGGTCTACATCATCTGGCTGCCGCTGCTCTTGACCTCGCGCGTCTGGGCCGAACGCTTCCGGCGCTTCTCCGGCGCTGCCCACGACCGGGTGGAGAAGATGGAGGCGGCAGTGGAGCGGATGCAGGCCAAGAAGGATGAGATCGAGATGCAGCACGTCGTCTACCTGCTGCTGATCGGACTCGTCGTCGCCCAGTTCTCCGCCTATCTCGCGCAACTCCTGCCCGAGGTCGGGCGCGTGCTCTCGACCGGCACCTGGAAAGTCCTGATTGTGACCACGATCGGCATCCTGCTCTCGCTCACGCCGGCGCGGCGCATTCCCGGAAGCCACCCGATCGCGATGGCGATCATCTACATCTTCGTTGCCTCGATGGGGGCGCAGGCGGAGCTGGCCGGTCTGTCGCGGGCGCCTTGGTTCGTGATCGGCGCCTACATCTGGATCACGATCCACGGGCTCTTCTGCTTGCTCGGCGCGAAGCTGTTCCGGGTCGATGTACACACCGCCGCGATCGCCTCGGCGGCCAACATCGGGGGCGCCGCCTCGGCGCCGATCGTCGCCGCCTATCATCGCCAGACCTTGATCCCGATCGCGGTCCTGATGGCGCTCGTCGGCTACGCGCTCGGCAACTACCTCGGGCTGGTGACGGCGTGGCTCTGCAAGTGGGTCAGCTAGTCGCGGACGCGAGCGCCCCCGGTGATGGCGGGGTGACCGGCGATGGCGCGGCGGACGGCAGCGCTGGGGCCGCGGCAGCCACGGAACCGTGCTGGCGCGACCTACGCCCCGGACAGGATCACTCGCCGATAATCTTGACCAATACGCGCTTGCGCCGCCGGCCGTCGAACTCGCCGTAGAAGATCTGTTCCCACGGACCGAAGTCGAGCTTGCCATCTGTGATCGCACAGACGACCTCGCGCCCCATGATCGTGCGCTTCAGGTGTGCGTCGGCGTTGTCTTCGCTGGTGTTGTGCCGGTAGCGCGAATGTGGCTTCTCGGGCGCGAGGCCTTCAAGCCACTCCTCGTAGTCCTGATGGAGCCCGCTTTCGTCGTCGTTGATGAAGACGCTGGCCGTGATGTGCATCGCGTTGCAGAGCAGCAGGCCGTCACGAATCCCGCTTTCGGCGAGGCATTCATTGACCTGCGGCGTGATATTGATCAACGCGCGTCGCGCCGGCACTTCGAACCAGAGTTCCTTGCGATAGCTCTGCATTCCTTCCTCCCAATCCCATGCGGCATCAGATGAGTCGGAGTTGTTCGGGCTCTGCCGCGGGGGGCGCCGCCGCGCGCCGGGCCACCGCAGTGGTCCTCGGGTTTCCAACGGCAGCCTGCGCGACCGCTGCGATCGCCGGGGCGGCCGCGTAGCGTGTGGCACCGGGCGCCGGTGTCTTGACGGCCGAGGGGCGCGCCGGCCTGCTGCCGGGGCGGTAGATGCCCTCGCGGCGCGCCCAGTCGAGGATCACGTCGTAGAAGTCACGGAAGCTCGGTCCGTGGTGGAAGTGCTCGAGGTGCGCGAGCTCGTGACAGAGGGTGGCGACCAGGCTCGAATACTTTAGCGGTCGTCCTGTCTTGGCGTGCGTCAGTCGAATCTTGATCACGCCCTCGGTATCGCAGCAACCGTAGCGGCGCTTGACCCGCGCGCTCTCGGCTTCGATCGCCCGGTAGCGCAGGCGAAAGCGGCCGGCGATGCGCTCGGCGTCGCGGCGCAAGTCGGCGATCAGCCGCTCGCGCTCGGCGCGCGTCAGCCCCGGCCGCCGCGGGCGCGCCGGACGCTTACCACCAGACTTGAGCGTTGGACTCATAGGTGAAGATGCGTTCCTCGCGGCGTGAGTCTTCTTCCACGAGCCAGTAGAGCGCGCCTGCCGGCACGTGATCGAACACCAGCGGTCCGTCGGCGGCGATCCGCGTGCCGGCCGAGACCCACTCGTGATCCCAGTAGAAGAGCTCGTAGGTCGCGCCGCCGTGGAAGAAGGCGGCCTGGACCCCCTCGGTGCTCTCCATCTGCCGCCGCCGCGTCGTCGCGTGCAGCCGCAGCGGTGAGCGCTGATCTTCGGCGGGGAAGAGGCGGCGCGCCAACCCGGTCGCTTCCAGCACAAACGGTGGCGCGGCCGGCTCCAGCCGGCCGTTGGCGTAGTAGGCGGGCAGATAGACGATCCCGGTCCCCATATCGTCGAAGGTCGCCATGCCGCCCTCGATCCGGCCCCAGTGGATCGCGCCCCATTCGCCTGAATTGAAGACGCAGAGGTAGGCGAAGTGGACGCTATCCGGCACGACCCGGGTGAGCGGCACCGTGATGTCACGCACCGGCTGGTAGTCGGCCGTCACGTCGCGGTAGTTCTTGCCGCGCAGCCAGGGCGGGACCTCTTCGTAGTCGGGCTTGATCATCGCCAGGCTCTCCGCCTGGCGGGCGAAGGTCTTGCGGTAGACCTTGGCCGCCTTGTTGTGGAGTTGATAGCTGCCGGGATTGGCCTCGGCGCCCATGAAGACGATGGCCTGTCCCGAGCGGTCGAGAATCGCGTTCCAGGCGTGGTTGTTGCCGGTGTCGGCCCAGTAGGGTGTGTAGTCGCTCGTTACTCCGAGACCGTTGGCGCGCATCGCGTAGATCGTCAAGTTCGTCATGTCTTCGCAGCGGCCGAGCCGGGTGGCGAGCATTTCGGAGAGACCTTGATCGGTCGGGTGCAGGTAGTAGCGCGGATCGAAATGGAACCAGCTCTTGAGATCCTCGTTGATGTGCCGCGCCGCCTCGATCGGATCGTCGGGGTCGTCCATCCGCTCGGCCAGGCCGGCGTAGCGATCGAGGAAGTGCGGGCGCCAGCTCTCGAGCGGTTCGCCGCTGCCGCGATAGGGGAGTACGTACTGGCTGAACGGTGCGAAGCCGAGATGCTGCGCCCAGGGCTTCTCGCGCCAGGCGGCGAGGGCCAGGTCGATGTTCTCGATCAGCAGGTGGGCGGAGATTTCAGTCAGGTCGAAGTAGATGTCCTTGCGCTCGAAGTCGAGAGTGCCGTGCTGGTCTTCCAACGCTTCCAGCGCGGTGATGAGGCTGTCGTAATCGGGGTACGCGAGCACGTCGAGTTCGATCTCGGTGCCGGTCGAGTCGAAGAGGCCAAAGGTCGCGTAGGCGTGGCCTGCCATATTGCCGATCAGGAATTCAGCCGCTTGCAGGCCGGCGGAGTCGCGGGCCGCCGCGTAATGGGTCAGCACGCTCTCGAGCGCAGCGCGGTTTTCCCCCGCTTCCGCGAGCGCCGCGCAGACATTGGGCGTCCAGGAGCAGGCGCCGCCGGCGTTCGCGCGGTCGGGGAAGGGCACGCGGGCGCCGCCGTAGCTCGGCTGCCCGCAGCCGGCGCCCAAGCTGAGGGCGAAGGCCGCTAGCAAGCCAAGCGCAACCCCGAGAACCGGCGGTGCCGGACGGCCGGGCCGCCGTCCGCGATGGGGCGCTGCCAATGGGCGGTCCGTGGAATTGAGCGGCCCGATCAAGAGCTACCTCCTTGTGGCCCGGTGGTGCCCGCCGGCCCGTGCGGCCAGCGATGGATGTGGCCAAACGGCCGTGTGCCGCGATGATTACCCGGAATGGAGGGTGCGCACAAGGGGCGCACGCGACGGGGGTTGAATCGACGCGGTCGGGGACCGAAGATCGCGAGCAGCCCGCACGCAAGCGGCAGGGCGCCGTGACGCCGCCGGGAACCGGCACGCGCACGCGGGTTTCAGGGGGACCTATCGTCGCAGGAGGAGCGGACGAGATGAGGCGAGAAGCGCGCAAGGTAGCTGCAACTTCACGGCGCCCGTCGCTCGGCGTGCCCTGGATCGGGTTCGCGGCCGTGGCCGCGGTGTGGGCGGGAGCGATGCCGTCAGCGGCGAGTCCGCTCGAGACGATTGCCCCCGAGTCATTCGACGTCGAGATTGCCGCCGTGCGCAATGCCTACAACGACGTTCGCGTTCCCAACGAGGGCGGGACCGACATTTCGCTGACCGACGATCTGGAGGCGAGCAGCGCGCGCTGCTTCCGCCTGCGCCTGGAGTGGGAGTTGAGCGAGCGCAGCCAGCTCAGCGCCCTGATCGCGCCGCTGCGCATCGCCTCAGCGGGACGACCGGCGAGCGTGGTCGATTTCGCGGGTGTCCGCTACCCGGCCGGGGCGCGGATCGAAGCGCGCTACCAGTTCGACTCCTACCGGCTCACCTACCGCTACGCGCTGCATCGCGGCCGCCGCTGGGAGATCGACGTGGGCGCGACGGCCAAGATCCGCGACGCCAAGATCCTCTTCGAATCCCAGGAACTCGGCTCACAGACGACCGACACCGGATTCGTGCCGTTGCTCCACGTCCGCGCCGGCTACCGCTTCCATCCCGGGTGGCGCTTGCTGTTCGAAGCCGACGCGCTGGCCGCGCCCCAGGGGCGCGCCGAGGACGTCTTCGTCGGCGGGCAGTACGTGGCGACGCCGCACTTGAGCGTGCGCGGCGGCTACCGGCTGCTCGAGGGAGGCGCCGATGTCGACCAGGTCTACAACTTCGCCCTGATTCACTACGCGTCATTGGGATTCACGTACACCTTCTAGGTGTGGGAGGCGACCGATGCACAACGCGATCTACCGGATCGGAACGCCGCAGAACGAACCGGTCCGGGCCTACCCGCCGGGGGATCCGGCACGCGATCAGCTAAAGACGTGCATGGCCAGCATGGCGGCGAGCGAAGTCGAGATCCCACTCGTCATCGGAGGGCGCGAGGTGCGCACCGGCGACACGGCGCCCTGCGTCCTGCCGCACGAGCATGGGCGCCGAATCGGAGTCTATCATCGTGCCGGACCCGAGGAGGTCAAACAAGCGGTCGCCGCCGCGCGTGAGGCGTGGCGTGACTGGTCGGAGTTGCCCTGGGCGGAGCGCGTCTCGGTCTTTCTGCGCGCGGCAGAGCTGCTTTCCGGCCCGCGCCGGGCGATGGTCAATGCGGCGGCGATGCTCGGGCTGAGCAAGACGGTGCATCAGGCGGAGATCGATGCGGCCTGCGAACTGATCGACTTCTACCGCTTCAACGCCTGGTTCGCCGAAGAAATCTACAGCCAGCAGCCGCTCTCGACGCTCGGCATCTGGGACCGGCTCGAATGGCGGGCGCTGGAGGGGTTCGTCTTCGCGGTGACGCCATTCAACTTCGTCTCGATCGCCGGTAACCTGCCGACGGCGCCGGCGATCATGGGCAACACCTCGATCTGGAAGCCGGCCTCGAGCGCCGTCTACCCCGCCTACCACGTCATGCAGGTGCTGCAGGAAGCTGGTTTGCCGGCGGGAGTCGTCAACTTCCTGCCCGGCTCGGGGCGCGCCGTCGGGGAACTGCTGCTTGAGTCGCCCGATCTGGCCGGGATCCACTTCACCGGATCGACGGCGACGCTGCACACGCTCTGGAAGTCGGTTGGAGAGCGGATCGCAACCTACCGCACGTACCCTCGTATTGTGGGTGAGACGGGGGGCAAGGACTTCATCTTCGCTCATCCTTCCGCCGATGTACCGGCGCTGGTGACGGCGTTCGTGCGCGGCGCATACGAGTTTCAGGGCCAGAAGTGCTCGGCGGCCAGCCGCGGCTACATCCCGCGTTCGCTGTGGCCTCGAGTCAAGGAGCGTCTGGCCGACACGGTGGCGGCGATCCGCATGGGCGACCCGCAGGACTTCCGCAACTTCATGGGTGCCGTCATCGACGAGGGCGCCTTCGGCGACATCACCGGCTTCATCGAGCGTGCGCGCCAAGCCTCCGCGGCGGAGATCCTCGTCGGCGGCGGAAGCGACGCGTCGCGCGGCTTCTTCATCGAACCGACCGTGATCGTGGCGCACGACCCGCACTATGAGACGATGGAAGAGGAGATCTTCGGCCCCGTCTTGACGCTCTACGTCTATCCCGACGAGGCCTACGAGGAGACGCTTGCGCTCTGCGATCAGACCTCGCCCTATGGCTTGACCGGGGCGGTCTTTGCGCAGGATCGCTACGCGATCCAGCGGGCTCACGAAGCGTTGCGGCATGCGGCCGGCAACTTCTACGTCAACGACAAGCCGACCGGTGCGGTCGTCGGGCAACAGCCCTTCGGCGGCAGCCGGGCGAGCGGAACGAACGACAAGGCGGGCTCGGTACTGAACCTGCTGCGCTGGGTGACGCCGCGCACGATCAAGGAGACCTTCGTGCCGCCGACGTTGTTCACCTATCCCTATATGGGGGCGGAATAGAGCCGCCGCTCGAGAAAGGAGAATCGGCGTATGCATTGCGAACGAGATCTGTCTGGGGCGGCGCACGGTCGTCCGGCGGTTGGCCTGATCACGCTCATGACGGCTGCGGCGCTGCTCGCGGGCCTTGCCTGCGTGCCTGCGGTCGGAGCTGCTTCCGCGACCAGCGTCCCCTATCGCATGCCTCCACCCAAAGTCATGGAGTTGATCGACGCGCCGCCCACCCCGCTCGTCTCCTTCGGCCCCAACAACGAGTGGATGTTGATCGCCGAGTATCCGCTGCACATCCCGATCGCGGAACTGGCGCAGCCGGAGTTGCGGCTGGCCGGTAACCGCATCAACCCGCGCACCAACGGCCCGAGCCGCGAGTGGTATTTCACCGCCCTGAGCTTGCGGCGCATCACGGGCGATACGGAACGCGAGATCACCGGCTTGCCGCAACCGGCCCACATCACCCGCATTCGCTGGTCGCCCGATGGTACGCGCGTGGCGTTCGTCTGCACACAGGACGACGGTCTGACCCTCTGGACGGCGGCGGTGGCCGACGGCCGCGCGCGTCGGGTGAGTGACGTCAAGCTCAACGGCGCCCTGACCGCACCCTACGAATGGCTTGCCGACAGCCGTACGCTGGTGGCGCTGACGGTGCCCGCGGATCGCGGTGATCCGCCGCAGGAGCCGCTGGTGCCGGAAGGCCCCGTCGTGCAAGAGAACCTCGGCCGCAAGGCACCGGCGCGGACGTACCAGGATCTGCTCCAGAACGCGCACGACGAGGCGCTCTATGAGCATTACGGCACGGCCCAGGTCCGGCGGATCGCGCTCGACGGCCGCGCGGTCGCGCTCGGCAAACCGGCGATGATCCGGCGTGCCGCGCCGTCGCCGGATGGGCGCTACCTGCTCGTCGAGACCTTGCATCGGCCCTATTCCTATTCGCTGCCCGAGTACCGCTTCCCTTACCGCGTGGAAGTCTGGGATCTGGATGGGCGCATCGTTGCCCAGATCGCCGATCGCCCGCTCGCCGACCAGGTGCCGATCGCCTATGGCTCGGTGCCCGACGGCCCGCGCAGCTTTGGCTGGCGCGCCGATAGTGACGCCACGCTCTGCTGGGCCGAGGCGCTCGACGGTGGCGACGGCGGCTCCGAGGCGGAGGAGCGCGATCAGCTCTATCTCCTGCCAGCTCCGTTCCAGGGTGAGCCGCAGCCGTGGGTCACGCTGGCGCTGCGCTATGGGGGCGTGACCTGGGGGCGTGGCGATCTGGCGATCGTCAGCGATTGGTGGTGGAAGACGCGGCGGATGCGCGCCTTGCGCGCCTATCCCGATCAGCCGGAGCGCGCGCCGCAAGTCCTGATCGACCGCTCGTGGGAGGATCGCTACAACGATCCCGGCACGCCGCTGACGCGCCGCAACGCGCGCGGCGCGGACGTGCTGCTGACGGCCGACAACGGACAAACGCTCTTCCTCGAGGGCGAAGGCGCATCCCCGGAGGGGGATCGTCCCTTCCTCGATGCGTATGACCTGGAGACGCTCGAGTCAACGCGGCTCTTCCGATCCGCCGAGCCCCACTTCGAGCGCCCCGAGCGCTTGCTCGATGTCGAGCGGCGCTTGCTCGTGACCCGTCGCGAAGGAGTGACCGAGCAGCCGAACTTCTTTCTGCGCGATCTGCGCGCCGATACGATTGAGCCGCTGACGCGCTTTCCCCATCCGACGCCGCAGTTCACCGACATCCGCAAGGAGCTGATCCATTACGAGCGTGAGGATGGAGTGCCGCTGACCGGGACCCTCTACCTGCCGCCCGGTTTCACCCCCGGCGAGGATCCACCGCCGCCCATGCTGATGTGGGCCTATCCGGAGGAGTACAAGAGCGCCGACGCTGCGGGGCAGGTGAAGGATTCCCCTTACCGGTTCGTGCGCCTGCGCTGGTACTCGCCGATGATCTGGCTCGCGCTCGGCTTCGCGGTGCTCGATGATCCCTCGCTGCCGATCATTGGCGAGGGAGACGTCGAGCCGAACGACACGTTCGTCGAGCAGCTCGTGATGGGCGCCGAAGCGGCGGTGGCCGAGGTCGTCCGCCGCGGCGTGGCCGATCCGGAGCGGATCGCCGTCGGCGGCCATTCGTACGGTGCTTTCATGACGGCGAACCTGCTGGCCCACAGCGATCTTTTCCGGCTCGGTCTCGCGCGCACCGGCGCCTACAACCGGACGCTGACGCCGTTCGGTTTTCAAGCCGAGGAACGGACCCTGTGGGAGGCGCCCGATGCCTACTTCACCCTCTCGCCCTTCATGAACGCGGAGAAGATCGACGAGCCGATTCTCCTGACCCACGGGTCGGCCGACAGCAACCCGGGCACATTCCCGCTGCAGAGCGAGCGCTTCTACGAGGCGCTCAAGGGGCTCGGGGCGACGGTCAGACTCGTGATGCTGCCGCACGAGAGCCACAGCTACCGGGCGCGCGAATCGGTGATGCACGTGATGGCTGAATCGGCCGACTGGCTCGAGCGCTACGTCGCCGAGGCCGAGCCGCGCGGCGCGCAGTCGGCGGCGGAGTAGGCCGCGGACCGCGTGGGGCGTTGCCTCCTTGCACCCCGAGTGCCGCCGCCCGGCGCTCGGGGCGCATGGGCCCGGCGCACCATCAGCCCGGCTAGTCCTGGCCGGCGGGCAGCCGGTGCCGCTGACGCAGCTCGGCGACCTCGAGCAGCGGGTGGGGGAGGCCGAGATTCTCCGCCGCAACCGCATGCGCCGCTAGCCCGACGGCGAACCATATGCCTCTCACCGGACCCAAGCGCGACCGAGCCCGGGCTTAGCTCCGCTTCGGGCCGCGCGCTTGGAGCAGGTCGTTCCACCAGGGCTTGTCGAGAAACGACCCGTCGGGGATGGTCAGCATCTGCTCGAAGCGCTCGGGAGAGACGCTGAGGGTGAGGATCTCGGGCGGCATGTAGCGGCGCATCGCGATATCGGTTCCGCCCAGAACCGGCCGGTCGCGGCCGCGCTCGCCGAGTGAACGCCAGAGCAGGCCGCAGCCGGAGGAGAAGGGTGCGGCGATGAGGTCGGTATCGCCCGACCAGTAGCCGGCGAGCGTCATCACGCCCGCCAGGCGATCGGGATCGACGAGGAAGGTCACGCTGCGCACCGCCGCCCATTGCTCGAGTCGCAGCGGACCGAGCAGGACCGTCGCGCCTCGCAACCGCGGGGGACGGGCCGCAGCGAGGAATTCCTGTGCCAGCGCCGGCGAGGCCTTTAGCCCCTCGCCCGGCGGCGCGCCCGCGCCGTCGGTCAGGAAGTGCGCCATGTGGGGCGGGTAGCTCGCTTCCAGGCCGAGCGCGCGGTGGGCGCCCGGGCAACCTTGGCGGGGCGGGCCCGGTGACTCCGTCCCACGGCGAAAGACGACCGTCTCGCCCTTCAACCAGCGCGGGTAGAAGGCGAAGCAGCAGGCACTGCCCCGCGCCTCGACGTACGGGGCGAAAGCGTCGCTTGGCGGTGCATCGTAGATGGCGATCAACGGGGTCGTGAGCCTGAGCTTGCGGCACAGGCGTTCGACCGCGGCGGCTGGTGGGGACATCGTTTTCTCCTTCGACTGGCGGCGCCAATGGGGTCTCGTCGCCCGCTGGCGCAATGAGTAGCCTAGCCTGCATTGAGGATAAGAAAAAGGCGACTTGTCTGCGGGGAATCTCGAGGCCGCGACTCCGGGTTTCCTTGACGCTGGACACCCGCGAGATCTACTATCGTTCGCTCGGTTCAGCGCACGTCGGCCGTGCCGGCGCGGCCGAGCGCGTAAGACCGGGCCGAATGCGGCCCGAGCCGGTCTGTCCGGCGCGAGGCGCGGCGGCGTATCGGGTTGCTGGGACTCCAGAAAGGAGGAGGCCATGGCAGAGAAGAAGGCCTTCAACGCGTTCGCAATGGCGCAGGCGCAGTTCGACAAGATCGCCGACTTGATCGGCTTGGATTCCGGCACGCGGCAGCTGTTGCGCACACCGATGCGCGAATATGGATTCTCCATCCCGGTCCATATGGACGATGGTACGGTTCAGGTCTTCCGCGGCTTTCGCTGTCAGCACAATGACGCGCGCGGTCCGTGCAAGGGGGGGATTCGCTTCCATCCGCAAGAGACGATCGATACCGTGCGCGCGCTTTCGATGTGGATGACCTGGAAGTGCGCCGTCGCCGACCTGCCGTTGGGCGGCGGCAAGGGCGGCGTCATCTGCGATCCGCACAATTTGAGTGCCCGCGAGCAGGAGGCGATCTGTCGCGGCTGGATCCGCCAGTTGGCGCGCGACATCGGCCCGGTCGCCGACGTGCCGGCCCCCGATGTGATGACCAACGCCCAGCACATGCTCTGGATGCTCGACGAGTACGAGACGCTCCACCGCGGCCATTTCCCGGGCCTGATCACCGGCAAGCCGGTCGGCATGGGCGGTTCGCTGGGACGGACGCAGGCGACCGGTTATGGCGTGATCTACGCGCTGCGCGAAGCGCTCAAGGAGTTGAAGGTTCGCCCCGAGGATACCCTCGCCAGCGTGCAGGGCTTCGGCAACGTCGCGCAGTACGCGATCGAACTCTATCAGCAAATGGGCGGCACGGTCGTCTGTGTTTCCTGTTGGGATCAGGAAGACCAGACTTCCTATGCCTTTGTCAAGTCGGACGGAATCAATCTGGACGAACTGCTCGGCATCACCGATCGCTTCGGCGGGATCGACAAGGCGAAGGCGACCGACCTCGGGTACGAGGTCAAGGATGGCGCGGCCTGGATCGAGCAGGAAGTCGACATCCTGCTGCCGTGTGCTCTCGAAAACCAGATCTCGGCCGACAACGTCGAACGGATCAGCCCGCGCGTCAAGGTGATCGCGGAAGGCGCCAACGGCCCGACGACGCCCGAGGCGGACGAGGTCCTGCATCAGCGCGGGGTCTTTGTGATCCCCGACTTCCTGGCCAACGCCGGCGGCGTGACGTGCAGCTACTTCGAGCAGGTCCAGAGCAACATGAACTACTACTGGGAAATGGACGAGGTGCTCGGTAAGCTCGATGTCAAGATGACCGCGGCCTACATCGCCGTCAGCGATCTGGCCCAGCGCCAGCAGCTCTACATGCGTGATGCAGCCTACGTCGTCGCGATCAATCGCGTTGCGCAGGCGTGCCACGACCGCGGCTGGGTGTAGCGCCGCCACTCCCGGGGAGCGGCATGGCGACGCCGGGCGACAATCAGCTGCCGCGTTTTGAGCGCCAGTTCTTCGATGCCGCCGAGTCCTCGACGCGGATCGGGCGCGGTGCGATCGGCGGCAAGGCGGCCGGCCTGGAACGAGTCCGGCGCGACATTCTGCCGCGCCTCGACCCGGCCGCCCATCCGCAGTTCCGGCTCTCCGTGCCGCGCATGACGGTGCTGACGACGGGCCTCTTCGAGCGCTTCATGGAGCGCAACGGGCTCTATCCCGTCGCTCTTTCCGACGCGCCCGACGAGCGCATCGCGCACGCCTTTCAACAGGGTGATCTGCCCGCCGAATACGTCGGCGACCTCTTGGCCCTGATTCGAGACGTGCACACGCCGCTGGCGGTGCGCTCCTCGAGTCTACTCGAAGATGCGCTCGCACATCCCTTCGCCGGCGTCTACGGCACGAAGATGATTCCCAACAATCAACCGTCGGCTGAAGCGCGCTTCCAGCGCCTGGTGGAGGCGATAAAGTTCGTTTATGCCTCGGCCTTCTTCGCCGGCGCGAAGAGCTACCTGCGCTCGATCGACCGCCCTCCCGACGCGGAGCAGATGGCGGTCGTGATTCAGGAAATCGTCGGCGAGCGCCGCAACGAGCGTTTCTATCCGCACCTTTCGGGGGTCGCCCGCTCGTTCAACTACTACCCCTCGGGGCGATCGCGGCCGGAGGAGGGCGTTGTCAATCTGGCGCTCGGTTTGGGTAAGCAGATCGTCGATGGCGGATTGTCCTGGACCTATTGCCCTGCGCGGCCGCAGGCACCGCCGCCCTTCGCCAACATCGGCGAGCGGCTGAAGAACAGCCAGACGGTGTTCTGGGCGGTCGGCATGGGCAAGCCTCCCGCGCCCGATCCGACGCGCGAGACGGAATATCTGGTGCGCGCCGGCTTGGCCGAGGCGGAACTGGACGGTACGCTTGAGTTTCTCGTCTCGACCCTCGATCCACGCTCCGACCGGCTCCGGCCTGGGTTGGCGGCGGCCGGCCCGCGCGTGCTCGACTTCGCCCCGATCCTCACCGGTGGTGCGCTCGATCTCAATCCACTCCTGCAGGAGCTGCTGCGCGAGACGGAGCGCGAGTTGGGCGCGGCGGTCGAGATCGAATTCGCGCTGACGCTCGACCGCCGTCGGGCGCACCCGGCGCGCTTCGGTTTCCTGCAAGCGCGGCCGATGATGGTCAGCACGGGCGAGGTCGAGATTGCCACGGCCGAGAAGGAGGAAGCGGGACGGCTGATCTACTCCACTTCCGCCCTCGGCAATGGCGTGCGCGAGGATATCCGCGACGTCGTCTACGTCCGCCCCGACGTCTTCGAGGCCAAGCACACGCCCCGGATCGCGCTCGAAATCGAGCGCCTCAACCGCGAGCTGGTGGCGCAGGGACGGCCCTACCTGCTGATCGGCTTCGGGCGCTGGGGGAGCTCCGATCCCTGGCTCGGGATTCCTGTCGAATGGGGCCAGATCAGCGGGGCGCGGGCGCTGGTGGAAACGACCCTGCCGCAGATGAACCCCGATCTGAGCCAGGGGTCGCACTTCTTCCACAACCTGATCAGCTTCCAGGTGCTCTATTTCTCGGTCCGCTCGGCGGAGGGTCGAGGCGTCGCCTGGCCGTGGCTCGAGGCGCAGCCGGCGCTTGCCGAAACGAGCTTCTTGCGCCACATTCAGGGCGCGCAGCCGCTGGTGATCAAGGTCGACGGCCGCCGCGGAGAGGGGGTCATCCGCCATGCCTAGCAAGCGCAGTGAGACGCCCGATGCGTTGCTCGCCTCGCTGCAGGAGCGCGCCAAGGAGCTCAACTGCCTCTACGAGGTTGAAGAGGCACTGACCCATCCGGAGCGGCCGCTGGGCGAGGTATTGCAGGAGGCGGTGCGCGCCATTCCGCCCGGCTGGCAATATCCCGACATCTGCCGTGCGACGATCCGGTACGACGGAGAGATGTATGCTTCGGCGCCATTCGAACCGACGCCATGGGCTTTGCATCGCGACATCGTCGTGCGCGACGAGTCGGTTGGTCGGGTGAGCGTCTACTACCTGGCCGAGCGTCCGCCGGAGGACAACGGTCCCTTTCTCGCCGACGAGGTGCGCCTGATCCGGACAATCGCCGCCCGCCTCAGCCACTACTTGCTCTACCAGCGTCTGCGCGGGATGCGCGACAACCTGGAAGCGGCGCAGCAGGTTTCCGATCTGACCCAAGACGGAGTCTGGCGCGGACCGCTGAACCTGCTGCGGCAGTCGGACAAGAACCTCTACCTGCGCATCGCGCGCAAGATGCTCAATCACCTCTGCCGCGTCGGCGTCTGCGAGGCTCAGGAAATGCTGCCCGGGGCCGTGCTCGGCGAAGAGCTGCAGTTCGAGAGCTATGCCGAGACCAACGTGCCCGGCCGGCGGGTCAGTCCCGACCTGGAAGTCCTGCTGACCGACCGCCCCTTCGAGCTGGCGAGCGAACACCTGGACAACAGCGAAATCCTGACGCTGGTGCAGAAGTGGATGGTGGAAGACAAGGCGGGCGACTTCATGCGAACGCTCAACAGCCCGCGCGCCTCCGTGCCCGATATCGCCGACGCGATCCGCCGCTTTCACCACGTCATTCCCGACACGCGCTCGCTCGCCCCCTCGGCGCTGAAGAGCATGCGGGTGATGCTGACCCAGCGCCTGCTGACCGAGCAGCTCGACTTCGTGCGCGTGGCCAAGGAGTACGTGGAAACGACCGACTTCCTCGAGTTGATCGAGCGCATGATTCTGCCGCCCGAGAGCCACGGGAAGCTGGGCGGCAAGAGCGCCGGTCTGATTCTGGCCTGCAAGATCCTCGAGCGCGGTCGCAGCGACGAGCTGTCGATCGGAGCGGTGCGCGTTCCGAAAACCTGGTACCTCGCCTCGGACGCGCTGCTCGACTTCATCGCCCACAACGACTTGCAGGACGTGATCGAGCAGAAGTTCAAGGATATCGGCCAGGTGCGCCAGGAGTACGCCAACC
>Ga0180434_10003160_pt1 | contig 21161 bp, 17 predicted proteins | sample SS_ome_7_FD_132453 | JGI IMG/M metagenome (GOLD analysis project Ga0180434, IMG submission 132453) | Hypersaline lake sediment archaeal communities from the Salton Sea, California, USA - SS_1_D_2 metaG | ecosystem: Environmental > Aquatic > Non-marine Saline and Alkaline > Hypersaline >...
AGAGCCGTTACGACCGTCTCATCGCCTTCCTGGAGCGTATCGTCGATAACGGTGATGCCGATGTTCTTCGTCGTCTGGCCAGGCGTGAATACCAGGCTGCCGGCAACGAGGCTGTAGTCACCGACTCCGGCCGTGCCGCCGACGACGGAATAATCGACCGACACCGTCGAAGTCCAGGAATGCGAGAGGCTGACGGGAATCGGCCTCGGCCCATGCTTTATCTGGACGTGCTCGGGGCCGCTGGCGGAGGCGCTGTCGAACTGAACCGAGGGTCTGGTGTCGATGATAGAGTAAGTGTGCCGGGTCTTGCCGAGCTCCAGCATGATATCGGAGCCGCCGCTGAGACCGGAAAGGTCGACAACGACCGTTTCATCCTCCTCGCCGAGGCCGTCATCGACGACCGTCACGTCGATCGTCTTGACGGTTTCGCCGGGATTGAACGTCAGCGTTCCCGCCTCGAGCACGTAGTCGTCGCCGGGCGTGGCCGTTCCGCCAGTCGCGGCGTAGTCGACGGTAACGGTCTGGCCCGAGGGGCTCGTCATGACCACCGCCAGGAAGGCGGGGCTTACGGCCTCTGGGTTGCCGGACTGCGCGGTCTCGAAGCCCACCGTGTCCCCGACGTAGAACCGCACTTCGGAGAGGCCGGCGGAGCTGCCGCCGTGGTTGCTGATTGCGCTTATCCTGACGAACTTCGCCTGGACCTTGCCGAAGTCGATTTCGGTGTTGTGGGCGTAGGAGGCCGAGCCGTCGGCCTTGGTGAGCGTATGCGTCGTTCCCAGCGTCGACCAGCTCGTGCCGTCGGTCGAGTACTCAATCGTGCACTGGTTGATGCCCCGGTTTGTGCGGTCGCCGCCGCTTGCGGTTATCTGGTTGTAGTTCCACACCCACATCGTGTTCAGCACATATACCCGGTCGAACTGGTACCGTATCCACGGCGCCGGGTCGACTGCGGGCCCTTCGGCCAGCCACATCGTGCCCTCGCCGGGGTTTGGCGGCTCGGCTCCGGTGGAGATCTGGTTGGTGTGCAGGTCCCCTGTGAGGCCGTTGCCGTCACACGAATAGACCGCTTCGAGCTGGTAGTTGACGCTCGATGCTGACGCGGAGATATTCGCCGGCTCGATGAACTGGTCGGCCGCGAAGCCGGCGGCCGCCAGATACAGGGTAAAGCCGGCTGCAAACGCCGAGAGATACAACGCTTTCCTTGTGTCCATGATGTCCTCCTGGATTTACTGTTTCGTCCGCCTAAAGGCCGCTACTGGCGGCCCTTATGACCATCAATTGGTATTATAGCAGAAGGCCGGCCGAAAGGCAACAAAAAAAACTCCCCGAAAAAAAGGTCGCGGGGCTTACAGGACTTGAAAAAGTTGATAAGGTCCCTGGCACCTTTTTTTCAGGGTTATATAATGCCGTAATGAACAGGCGGAAAGTAACAATACCGGCCGATCGCATAGACCGGGAGTTTCTCCCCTACGTGCGCAGGCCGTCACGGTACATAGGAGGCGAGATCAATCAGGTTCGCAAAAACCTCGAACTTTGCGATTTAACCGTGGCTCTTTGTTTTCCGGACATCTACGAGGTCGCTGCCAGCTACTTGGGGCTTGCGGTCATATACGAGATACTAAATTCAATGGACGGTGTGGCCGCCGAGCGGGTCTTCGCACCCTGGATCGACGCCGAGCAGCTTTTGAGGGAAAAGAAGATACCGCTTTTCAGTCTAGAGTCGAAGGCTTCCCTTGACAGCTTCGACGTGATTGCGTTCAGCCTCACACACGAGCTGTGCCTGACCAACATGCTAAACATGCTCGATATGGGCGGGCTGGAGGTCCGCACCGAACGCAGGAGGCCCTGGGATCCCCTGGTGATCGCTGGAGGGGCCCTGTCCAACAACTGCGAACCGGCCGCCGCCTTCGTGGATATTTTCGTGCTGGGAGAAGCCGAGGACGCAATAGTAGAATTCGCCGGACTTCTCCGCCGGTTGAAAGCCGCCGGTGCGGCCAAGACCGCGATCCTGACGGATGTGGCCAGAGCGTTCGAATGGGCTTATGTGCCGTCACTTTACGAATACGACCGCGGTGCGGAAACGGGCGGTCCGTTAAGGCCGAAGATAGCGGACATACGGCACAGGTTCGAGAACGCCGTCGTCGATGATTTCGAGAACGCACCCGCCGTGACGGCGCCGGTGGTTCCATTTGCCGAAGCGGTTCACGAAAGGGTCACCGTCGAAATAATGCGGGGCTGCCCCGGCCGGTGCAGGTTCTGCCAAGCCACCTTCTGCCGGAGGCCCGTCAGGTTCAGGAGCGTTGAGAAGATTGTCGAAACCGCCAAAGCGTGTTACGCGAAAACAGGATTTGATACAGTCAGCCTGTTGAGTCTTTCCACAGCCGAGTATCCGGAATTGGAGGGGCTGCTGCGGCAGCTCGATGGCTATTTCGGCGGCCGCCATGTGGGGCTTTCGCTTCCCAGCCTCCGAGTAGAACGGCAGTTGAGCCTACTGCCTAAGATGGTCAGTTCGGTAAGAAAGGGCGGCCTCACCATGGCGGTCGAAGCCGCCGATGCACGCTTGAGGACCGTGATCAACAAACCGGTCAGGGACGAGGACCTTTTTGCTGCCGCGCAGGCCGCTTACCGGTGCGGCTGGCGGCGGTTGAAACTGTACTTTATGGTGGGGTTGCCGTCCGAAACGGATGAAGATGTGCGGAATATAGCTGCGGTGGCGTTCAAGCTGGCCTGCCTGGCTCAGCCCTTCGGCGGCGGGCCGGCGCAAATAAGCGTTACAGTGAGCTGGTTCGTGCCAAAACCACACACGCCGTTTGCCTGGCTGGGCCAGAAACCCTCTGATTACCTCGAAAGAGCGAAGGGGCTGATACTCGGCGAGAAAAGGAGACTTCGGGCCCGGACCGTCCGGTTCAAGTTTCACGATACAGGCCGAAGCGTTCTGGAGGCCGCCATGGCCCGCGGCGGTCGCGAGCTTTGCGACATAGTGGAAAACGCATGGCGCGCGGGGGGCCGTTTTGACGCGTGGGACGAATGCTTCGACTATCCGCTTTGGCGTTCGGTGTTCAACAAAGCCGGCCGCGATATCGACGCCGACGCCCAAAGGACGTTTGACATCGACGAAGGCCTGCCTTGGGAACACCTGGGAGGCCCGAAGAAGCAGTACCTGCTGGACCATTTGGAGGAGGCGAGCAGGGAGTTCGGAGTACAGAGTTCAGGAAGGGCTGCCGCCCCGATCGCAAGCCCCATAATGCATCGCAATGATTCTCCGTCCGACATGTCCGACAAAAGCCTCGATAGCGACGGTTCTACCGGCTCCGGCGTCAGCCTTCACTGAACTCCGAACCCTGAAATCTGAACACTGTACACCCCCCTACTTCACCGCCCCGTGTTTTCGCAGCAGCTCCGCCACCTCGGGGTGCTCGGCGTTTATGGCGATCTTGAGCGGCCTCTGCTTGAAGTAGTCCGGGGCGTTGACGTCGGCGCCTTTGGCTATGAGGGCCTCGATCACCTCCTTGTTGCCGCGGATCACCGCCCAGATAAGGGGAGTGCGCGCGCCTTTCATCGGAATCGTTGTTGAGTGCAAGTCGGCCCCTTTTTCGATCAGCAGCTCCGCCACCTCGGGTCGGTTCATTATCGCGGCGCGATGAAGTGCGGTGTTGCCCATCTTGTCGGCGAAGTTGACGTCGGCTCCGTGCTCTATCAGGAACCGAACCATCTCGGTGAGACCTTTGTGAGCGGCCCAATGCAGTGGGGTGGAATTACGGTTGTCTGTGACGTTGACGTCGATGCCGATATCCAGGAAAAGCTCCGCCAATTTAGTATCGCCACCGGTGGCTGCGCCATGCAGACAAGTCCAGTCGTGCATGCTTTTTGTTTTCGGGTCGGCTCCGTTCTTTATCAGGTATTCGGCGACGTCGCGGTAGGCTTGTATAACCGCCTCCTGAAGCGGTGTTTCACCAAATTTGTCCCTTGCTTCCACATCGGCTCCGCTTTCGACAAGCAGCTTGACGGTATTGATTCGGTTTTTTGCAACCGCGAAGTGAAGGGGCGTTCGCATCTCTTCACTGGCTGCATTAAGGTTCGCACCGGCGGCTATAAGGCATTTGGCCAGCTCGGTCTGGCCGAAACCCGCGGCCATGTGAAGGTACGTCCATTCCAGTGAATCCTTGGCCAAGGCCATTTCAGGATTTTTTTTCAGTATTTTCTTTATCCGCGCGGTGTCAGCCGCCATGCCGGCATCAAGAATGTCTTTTCCCATTCTGCCGCCGCGCTTTTTGAGCAGTTCGAAGACTTCGTCCCGCCTCTGCCAGGCGGCCTCCCAAAGGGGTGTTATCTGATCGTTGGCCTCGGCGTTCAATTCCGCATCTTTGTCCAGCAGGAACTCGACCATGTCCTTGTTCCCCCACTTTGCAGCCCAGTGGAGCGGGGTATAGCCGCCGTTGTTGGCGGCGGTCACATCCGCCCCCTTTTTTATTAAAAAATCAGCGACGGGCACGCTGCCGCCGACGGCTGCGAGGTGAAGCGGAAGCGCCCCTGAGGGGTCGGATGCGATCAGGCAGTTTGGGTCCTCTGCGATAAGTTTCTTCACAGCCTTAAGGTCGCCGCTCTTGGCTGCATCGTGGATCCTGTCGCACCGCGCCGCCGGTGCCGCCGAGCCGATAAAGACCATCGCAACGATCAGAGTTTCCCTCATGGACATGGCATTTTTCTCCTTTGAAAGCAGATATTTTGTGGGTTTCTGTTAGATCGAAACCCGGACCTGATACCCTTACAGCAAATATACGCACACAGGAAACCACCTCAACTGGACGAGAGGCTCAGCCGCTCATCTTGTTCTTCCTCATCCCCGGGGGCATGTCAAGCCCGAATCGCCCCTCGCCGTCACGGAAGTCCGTAATGATCTTTACGGCGTCCTGCGGGCTGTCAACCAGCGTAAAGACTTTCAAATCTTTTGTTGATATATACTGATGTTCGGCCAGCATTGTTCCCTTCATCCAGTCAATCAGGCCCTTCCAGTAATCGCTTACCATCAAAATGACCGGAAAATACGCCTGTTTCAGTGTCTGGATGAGCACCAGCGACTCCACGAACTCGTCCAGCGTACCATAACCGCCGGGAAAGGCGATAAAGCCGTGGGCATATTTTAGGAACATGACCTTACGGCAGAAGAAATACCGAAAATGAAGCGAAATGTTCTGGTAGTCGTTGGGCAGCTGTTCCATGGGAAGCTCGATGTTTAGGCCGATGCTGCGCCCGTTGGCCTTGGCAGCACCTTTGTTGGCCGCTTCCATTATGCCGCCGCCGCCGCCGGTTATCACCGAGAATCCGGCCTTTACAAGTTGTGAAGAGGTTTCCTCGGCCATGCAGTAGTATTCCGTGCCCGGCTTTTCGCGGGATGAACCGAATATCGATACCGCCGGCCCTACTGCGGCCATCTCGTTGAAACCCTCGACGAATTCGGCCATTATCCGGAAAATCCGCCATAGGTCCTCGACGCCGTGGTTCGTCAGCTTGGTCATTCTGGAACATCCCCCTTTATTTCACCATAAATCAGGGCGGCCGGCGGCTGGACAATACCGCGATATTGAACAGTTTTCGCAGTCCGGCCTGCGGGCCTTGCAGGTATTACGGCCGTGAAAGATCAAAAGGTGGCTGAACTCGGTCCAGCGTTTTTTCGGTATTATTTCGGCCAGGTCGAATTCCAACTTTACCGGGTCGCGGTTGTCGCTGAGGCCCAGCCGCCTCGAAAGACGTATCACGTGAGTATCACAGGCTAGGGCCGGGACCTTGAAAGCGTTTCCAAGCACTACGCTGGCCGTTTTTCTACCCACCCCGGGCAGCTGAACCAGCTCGTCCATGGATTCCGGCACTCTGCCTTTGTGCTTTCCGGCTATGACCGCGCAGGCGGCCTTGATGTTCGCGGCCTTGTTTCGGTAGAAGCCCGTTGGCCTGATGTCCGACTCGAGACTCCTTGTGTCGGCGCCGGCCCAGTCGACGGCGGATTTGTATTTTTTAAAAACCGTTTCGGTCACCTCGTTGACCTTCACGTCGGTACACTGTGCCGAGAGGATGGTGGCGACCAGAAGCTGCAGGGGGTCGGCGAACCGAAGCGCGGTCACCGCCCGCGGGTATTGTCCGGCCAGAACAGGCAGTATCTTTCCGGCGGTCATTGCCGCAGCCGCCTTGTCAACCGGCATCGTTCAAATCCTCGAGATTGGACTTGAGTTGGTCGCCGAAGCCCAGTCCACGCCACCTGACCGGTTCTTCCAGTCCGGGCGCGAGAAATATGCTGACGGGAACGCCGGGTTCGCCGAATCTCTCTTTCAGCGCCACCGTGGCCGGCTGGCCGCTTACGGTCGTGTCGCCCCGCATTGCCAGAACGCCTTTTTGCCGGATCAAGTCTGCGATGTCGGCGCGGCTGTAGACCATGGCATCGACCAGCTGACAGCTCAAACACCAGTCGGCGGTGAACTTTAAAAGGACCGGCCGCTCGTCGGCGATAGCTTCGTCAAGGCGGCCGGTGTCATACTGCTGCCAGTCGATCCCGGCGGCGGCCGAGGGGACGAAGATAAGCCAGGCGGCTGCCGCCGCAAGAACAACCGCTGCCGCCCGGACGAGCCACTTGCGAAGGCGCGGACTGTTGTAATCAACCCAGCCGCCCCACATCCATGCACAGAACGCGGCCACGACGCTGAAATATAAAACATGCATTCGGTACTGCTGTGGTACCGCGCCAATTAGTTTGATCGCTATGGCAAGCAACACAAACCCGATGGTCTGCTTGAAAAGCTCCATCCACCTTCCCGGTCCGGGAAGGCGCCGGGAAAGGGTCGGTGTCATGGTCAGAACCGCGTAAGGGAACGCCATTCCGACCCCTATTACCAAAATCGCCGCTGTTCCCAGCGGCAGGCTCTGAGCTTGCGCCCACGCGAAAGCCGCGGCCAGTATCGCGAAACTGCACGGTGTGCTTAATACCGCCGCCAAAAATCCCGTTGCCACAGCACCGGAATACCCATTTCCGGAAGATCCACCGCCGCTTACCGAAGCGGGTACGCCGATTGAAAAAACACCGAAACAAAACTCAGCAAGAACAACCAGCAAAACCGCCATAAAGGCGACAAAGGCGGGATTTCGAAACTGATCGCCCCATTGAAGCAGCGTGTCATACACGAGCCGAAGCACTATGTTGGCGGCGGCCAGGCAGGCGAAGAAGGAAATTATCCCCGCGCAGAAGGCAAGACCCATGGCCGCGCACTTGACCCTGCTTCCCTGTGACTGTTTTGAGATGCGCATTATTATCAGCGGCAGGACCGGCCATACACACGGCATGATATTCAGGCACAACCCCGCGGCGAACGCCAGTACCAGAGCGATGCCGAGCGAGTAGCCCGCCCATCGGGTTCTTCGAAAGCCGGAGGTGTCTTTGTGTTGATCCTCGATCTCGACGGCCTTTGAGAAATCGATTGAAGCGTCGATTTTTTTCGTGAAGGGCGAAAGACAAATCTGGCTGGTGCAGGCGATGCCCGATATGGTGGCCGAAACATCGGCAGGCGGGATGTTCTCGGCAGAGGCTCGGTCGGCTGCCGGCTTGACAGGAAAGAATACGACAAAGTCCCCCGCATAGACGTGGATGTTCTTTCGGGATGCCTCATCATGGAAGTCCTGGGGAGCCGGAAAGACAGGCTCGCCGAAGGCCAGAGAAGGCGAAGATATCTCGATGCGGAGGTGGTAACCGCCCGGAGCGGTGTCCTTGTCGGCGTAGTAGTGCAGATCGCCGGTGCCTTCGAACATGAACGCCGCGCCGTAGCGGCCGCCTCGGACGGCCGGTTCGATCCGCGCCGAGGACCGCTGGTCGCGGTACGTGATGATGTTGAAGGGCTCCGCCGCCGCGGCCGGCTCGACCGCCGACAGGATCGCGATTAAAGCAATGGTGATATATCTGGTCATTGCACGATATTCCGCTCTTTCTTTTTGCCACAGGTCAGCTTCGCGGCCCGCTGGCGCGGGCCTTGGGGCGGGATTCAGTCCGCCGTCCGCGAGCAAGCTCGCTTCCGCCGGCCTGCACCCCGCCGCGGTTGGCTTTTGCAAAGCCAACCGCGAAGCTGACACGCAGATTAACACAGATTAACACATATCAATTCGGATATGGTTGGTTGCAGCGACAGCATTTCTCTACTTTCGATTGCTCATTTGCCCTGCCGGCCGAAAGCCGGCCGCCACTGGTCAGCTGCTCTGCTGCTGTTCACTTGATCAGTGGAGCAGTTGAGCAGTAGACCGCAGGTGAGCCGTGTTGTCGTAAGTGTTCGGTTTTTCCACGTGCCGTTAAGCTTCCTCACCTGTTCACCTGATCACCTGCTCTGCGGGCCGAAGGCCGTCTACTCGTCTACTTTTTCACTTCCCTTTTTCTGTTCGGCCTCCAGCAGGTCCGCCACGGTTGGCTTATCTACGATGCGGCCCTCCAGTATCGCCTTTACGTCGTCGGCGTCGAGCGTTTCGTATTTAAGCAGGGCCTTGGCAATATTCGCCAGCTTGTCTTTGTTCTTTTCGATCAGCTGCCTGGCGGAGTTGTAAGCCCTTTGGGTGATATTCCTTACCTCCGAGTCTATGGCCTCTGCGGTTTTTTCGGAGTAGTCTTTTTCGCCGGGCAAGGCGAAAAACGGGTTCTGCAGGGCCGGATCCGCGCCGTAGCTTATGAGGCCGAGCTGGTCGCTCATGCCCCAGGTAATGACCATTTGTTTTGCCAGCGACGTGGCCTGCTGAATATCCGATTGAGCGCCGCTTGATATGTCTTCGCAGAAAAGCTCCTCGGCGATGCGCCCCCCGAAACAGACCTGGAGCAGGGCCATACAGTACTTCCTGGTAAAGACCGAGCGGTCCTTTTCCGGCAGGGCGAATGTGGCGCCGCCCATCGGGCCCCGCGGTATGATGCTGACCTTATGCAGCGGGTCCGCGTCCTCGAGCAGCGATTGGACCAAGGTGTGACCGGCTTCGTGGTAGGCGGTGATTTCCTTTTCCTTGTAGTCCACGACCTTGCTCTTCTTGGCCCTTCCCCATCTGACCTTGTCACGCGCTTCCTCAAGGTCGGATAATTCCACGTAATTCTTGTTGGCCATTGTGGCGGTAAGGGCCGCCTCGTTGATTATGGCCGCCAGGTCGGCACCGCTGAACATCGGCGTGCCCCGTGCCAGCCTTTCCAGGTTTGTGTCGGGGGCCAGCTTGACCTTCTTGGCGTGGACCTTGAGTATCTCCAAACGGCCCTTTATGTCCGGCAGCGGTATGAATATCTGCCTGTCGAACCTTCCGGGACGCGTCAGAGCGTGGTCAAGGATATCTCCGCGGTTTGTCGCGGCGATGACGATAACCTGGTCATTTGTGTCGAATCCGTCCATCTCCACGAGGATGGCATTGAGCGTCTGCTCTCGCTCGTCATGACCGCCGCCGACAATGGCGGCGCCTCTCTTGCGCCCTATTGCGTCGACCTCGTCGAGGAAGATTATACACGGGGAGTTGTCTTTGGCCTGTTTGAACAGGTCTCTGACCCTTGAAGCGCCAACCCCGACGAACATCTCGACGAAGTCGCTGCCGGATATGCTGAAAAAGGGAACGTCAGCCTGACCGGCGATGGCTTTGGCCAACAACGTCTTTCCGCAGCCCGGAGGTCCGACCAGCAGGACGCCCCGCGGGATGCGCCCCCCGAGCCGCTGGAACCTTTTGGGATCCTTGAGGAATTCGATTATCTCGGCGACCTCGTCTTTTGCCTCCTCCACTCCGGCAACGTCCTTGAACGTTACCTTGACGCGATCCTTGCTCTGCAGGCGGTGGCGGCTTCGTCCGAAGGACATCAGCATGCCCCCGGCGCCGCCGCGAACGTTCCTGGCGAAAAGTATATAGAAGAAGGCCACCAAAAGCAGTATCGGCAGGACCATTCCTATGAGGTTCCACAGCCATGCACGCTGTTTTGCGAACTTCCATTTAACCTTGCTTTTCTCCAGCAGCTCGACCAACCTGGGGCCGACCACCTCCTGTTTGTAGTCCACAGTAAAAGAGGCGGGTTTCTGCTGGTCGGAGCGCCGGATGAAGTCGCCTACAATCTGGGTCTCGCCCACCTCGAGACTCTCTATGCCGCCGTCTTCCAGGTGCTTTACGAACTCGTCCCAGCTTATGTTTTCCGAGCCGTGCCACTGCTGGAGAAGCATCATGCCGGTCAATATCAATGTTGCTATAACCAGCCAACCGAAAGGTCCGCGTCGGTAAGTCGGTAGCGGTTCTTTGCGTCCGTTTTTTTGCGGTCCGCGCCGTGGGGACCTGCTGGGCTTGCCCGTGTCGGTCATTTAGAAATCGCCTCTGTTTTCAATATGCCGGCCTACCATTTCTCTTCCATCAACTCTACGATTTTCACCGCCAGGTTGTTTACCGCAACGCTTGAGGCGTATTCGAGACCCTGGTTCTGGAAATCAGAGTAGCTCGCCGAACCGTTGACCGACCGGTTGTCGATTAGAAGCTCGCCCGTTTTGAGATTTTTCCAGCTGACCACGGCAACGGCTTCAAACTCCTTTTCGAGGGGCAGGCCTCTTTCCCGCTCCATGGTCAAAAGCGCCTCGCCCAGCCAGGTGATTCTGCCGCTTATGAGTGTATCCGCCCGGTTCCGGTCGGTTATTATCTTGTAGGGTGTTTCAGCCTCGATGCGTTTGGCCAGGGCGTCGGTGAGTTTGTATTCAGAGTTTCTGCGGAACGTCAGGTTGTCGAACATCTCCACGTAAACGCTGCCCACGTCGGCGGGAAAGAGCCTTTCGTTCCGGTATCCGCTCACCGACCCGCAGCCCGAGAGGTTCAGGCAGACAGCCGCCGCGGCGATTAAAGGAACAAATTGCCGAGTTTGGAGCTTATTTTGTCCAGCCATGTCTTTTGCCTTTCCTGCCGGGTCCGCTGGCTTTCGACGGCGTCAGCAGCCATTTTCGCAGCGGTGCTGTCCGGCCATCTATCCAGCACCATCTGGTAATACAGGTTGGCTGACTGCAGATTGCCGTTTTCGTCGTAGTACCGGCCGATGGTAAATTGTTTGTATGCTGTTTGCTCGCTTATTAGATCCAGTTTTTCCGCCACCTCAAGCTCTTTGGCCCGCCGGCTGTAGCGGCGGGCGAACTGCTCGTAGTAGCTTCCGGCGCTGACCAGACCGGAACTGTCGTAATCGGGGCCGGCGTATGACGCGTGTTTGCAGCGGGCCATGCCCAAAAGGGCACGGCGGCCGGTCAGGCCGGTCGGCCAGCGGGCGTGGATTTGAGACCACTTCTCGTACGCTTGCGTGAAATCACCCCGCTTCTCGAAACTTTCAGCGACCGCCGCGGCCGCCTTGGCGCTTATGGGCGAATCTCCGGCCCTGTCGGCGATCCGGTTCATTATGTTCTCGCCTTCGGCGTGTGAACTGACCCGGAATATCTTAAAGACCTTCTTGCCGCGTCCTGACAGGTAGGCTGTCGCTATGGCGAACTGTCTGTCCAGTGCGGCCTCGTACAGCCGGCTTTTGGGGTAATCGGTCAGGAACTTCTCATAGGCTGCAGCGGCCTCTTCGAACCTTCCCTCGCAGAAAAGCATCTCGCTTTTCATGAAAGCGGCGAAGTCGGCGGCGTTCACCTCCGGGTAGTCCTTTTTGAGCTGTTCGGCGGATCGGTCAGCTTCAAGGCACTGTCCCTGGCTGACGAGCTGTTTGATCCGAGCCACCGCCTGCACGTAAAGGTCCTGTTCACCTTCGCCGAGCGTGCGCAGCTCGCCGTCTTTTTCGATGCGCCAGGTTTCCGCCGCGGCCGGCGCCGTCACAAATGCAGCCGCCAGCAGGGCGGCCGCGATCGAGTTCTTGAGCATGGCTGCAATCCCGTCAAACCGGTTAAGTTTACTTGTCCAACACCGCATTATACCGCCGCCGGAACGAGCTGCCAAGGACCCGGCCGCGGCTTCCGGCCGCGCCCTTTGCGGCTTGGTACGTGTTTAGCCTGACGGGCGACCGTCCGTGGGGCAACCGTCCCGGTTGCCATTGGCAGGCCGGAGGCCTGCCCCACTTTGGGTGCCGCCGCAGAACCGCGGGCTTAACCAGCGTTCGCTGCCTCTCGGGCTAAACACGTACGCGGCTTGCGCCGCAAAGGGGTTTAAGGTTAAAAGTTGAAGGTTAAAGGCCCGCGGCCGAACGGCAGGTGTATCTAAGAAGCAAAACTCAGGACAAAGGATGTAGTAGTCAGCAGAGCCACCCCCTCCTGCCATCATTCGATTCTTCCAGCCGCCGAAGGCGGCTTCAACGCCTGCCGCCCCGGGGGCGGCAGGCCCTACTCGCCTACTCGTCTACGTTTACGGAGAATCCAGAATTCAGAAGCCAGAATGGCGGCTGTTTCAGGGCCTTCGGCGAAAAAATAAATTTTTTTCTTGACCCGCAGCGAGAATGCTCGTACTTTGTGAATGTGAACACAATCACAAAGAAATAAACCGGAGACCATGAGATATCGCAGGATACCTGATGAAACTGTTCGCCGCCTGCCGCTCTACCTGCGTGGTTTGGCTTACTTTGCCCAGAGGGGCGAGTCCCGGGTATCGAGCAGCTCGCTTGCGGAGTTTGTCGGCGTCAACGGCTGCAAAATTCGAAAGGATATTTCCCATTTCGGAGTTTTCGGCACACCCGGAGTGGGGTATGATGTCGCGAACCTCACCAGGCAGGTAAGGAAAATATTGAAGTTGACCTCCGCTAGGAAGGCGGCGCTTGTCGGTGTAGGAAACCTCGGATCGGCACTGTTGGCATATCCGGGTTTTGCCACTTATGGATTCGACATAGTGGCGGCGTTTGACAGTGACCGACGAAAGATAGGAAGAACGGTAAATAAAGTAAGGATCGAGGACTCGGCCGCACTGGGCACCTTGAGGAGAAGAAGAATCAACCTGGCGATCATAGCGGTGCCGGCGGGGGCCGCCCAGGATATCGCCGAGGGCCTCGTCCGGGCCGGTGTAAAAGGAATCTTGAATTTTTCGCCGTGTTACCTTAATGTTCCGCGGAATGTAAAGGTCGTGGCGATCGATATAGCGACCGAGCTGGCGAGGCTTCCTTATTATATGCCCGCCGGATGATTCGACAAACAGGCGCTAAAGGACAAAGCGATGAAAAGTGTCTTACTTACTGAGTTGGCTACGTTCCTGGACGCAGTCGCCGGCGAAATGGATCTTTACGTGCCTAAACAGGCCGGCGAACACTACGTTTTCACCAGATATGACCGTAAGGCCGGCGGGCCGGCCGAATTCAACACAGTACGAACCTGCGTACCGGTCAAGGAGTTTCTATTCCCCTTGAGGGAGCTGGCCGCGACGTCGGCGGCTTCAGACAAGCCCCCTGACGTAAAGCCGTTCGCGGTTTTCGGCCTAAAAGACTGCGACCTACGAAGCCTGGAGGTTTTGGACAAGGTTTTTGCAGGTGACGAGTTTCTGGACCCCTTCTACAGCAAGAGAAGGCAGGCAATGTTCGTGATAACCGGCGACTGTACAGAGGCGGGCGAGAGCTGTTTCTGCAGCGTTTTCGGCGGCAAGCCCTTCGCCGAAAAAGGGTTCGATTTGAACCTTTCGGCGGTCGACGATGGTTTCATCGTCGATTCCGGATCCGACAAGGGCCGCGGTTTTCTGGAAAGGCACAAGGATTTGTTTGGCAAGGTGCCGGACAAGGCGATTGCGCAGAGGCAAGAGAACCGTCGAAAGGTTCAGGCCGACCTGGATGCGAACAACCGGCTGAAAGCCGGTATGCCGCTCAGGGACGTGGTGGAGCAGGCCCAGGAAAGCGAGGTATTCGACAGCGAGGCGGCCGGCTGCATCGAATGTCAGGCATGCACCAGGGTGTGTCCGACCTGTCACTGTTTCTACCTTTACGACAGCAAACAGAAGGACTATTTCACCAAGACCAAGATATGGGACAGCTGCATGAGACTGGGCTATGCGGCGGTGGCCGGCGGCGCCAATCCGAGAAAGATACTCGGCGACAGAATGAGGCACCGCATGCTCCATAAGTTCGTCTACTTTTTCGACCGGTACGGCCTGCACATGTGTGTCGGGTGCGGCCGGTGCGTCGATGCCGACGCCGGGGGTATGGACATCAGGCGGATTCTGCTTAAACTGAGCCAGCAAGTCAGGGAAAAAGGAGCAAAGACAGCTGAGAGTGTCAAATGAATGATAACCCCTACAAACCCGTGGATGCCGAGATAGTCGATATCGTCGACGAGTCTCCGACCATAAAGACATTCGTTGTCAGGCCCTCCGAACCGGTCGGCTTCAAGACCGGCCAGTTCGTGGAGTTGACCCTTCCCGGAGAGGGAGAAGCACCGTTTACGCCGTCTTCCTCCCCGACAAGGTCCGACATAATGGATATCACCGTTATGAACGTCGGCCGCATGACCGGTCTTTTGCACCAGTGCGGCAAGGGCCAGCCGGTCGGCATTCGCGGCCCCTACGGAAACGGCTACCCCGTCGAGCAGTTCGCAGGAAAACATGTCTATATCGTGGGAGGCGGGGTCGGCCTTGCTCCGATAAGATCGCTTTTCCTGACCCTTGTCGAAAGGATAAAACATTTCAAGTCGGTCGTCTGCCGTTACGGAGCCAAAACACCGGCCGATTTCATATACAAGAAGTCGCTTTTCGGCGGCTGGCCGGAGATCGACGGTGTGGATATATCGCTGACGGTCGACCAGCCGGACGGCGACTGGAATGGACCGGTCGGCGTAGTGACGTCCATACTCAAGAAGGACGACGTCTACATAAAGGACGCTGCGGCCGTGGTCTGCGGACCGCCGGTAATGATGAAGTTCGCAACCTTGAAGCTGCTGGAGTTCGGGTTTGAGCCGCGACAGATTTACCTTTCGATGGAGAAAAACATGAGCTGCGGCATAGGCAAGTGCGGCCACTGCATGATAGGCAAGTATTACGTCTGTAAGGACGGTCCTGTTTTCACTTATGAGCAGATAATGAAATATCCCGATATCTGGGACTGAACCCCGTTGTGATTGAACGAGGCATTCCGACCATGGCTGCTAAATTGATAATCGATCTGGCCAGGTGCACACTTCAGGAGGAATCGGGCGTGGAGTGCTCGTACAAGCACCACCCCCATAACAAGGGCTTCGATTCGCTGCTGGAAAAAATCCGTTTCGCGCTTATATGCCGGCGGTGCGAGGCCGCTCCTTGCATCAGCGCATGTCCGCGGGGAGCCCTGGAAAAGGTAAAGGTCAAGGCTGACGACGCGGGAATCCTCGAACGGGCGAACATGCTGTGCACCGGCTGCGGAACGTGTGCGATAGCCTGTCCGTTCGGTACCGTGTACACCGATCTGATACCATTTGCCAGCAGCGTTTGCGACGTATGCAGGGACAGGCTCGCCGACGGCGAGAAACCGCTTTGTGTGAGGACCTGTCCCGACGGCAGCATCGATTACGGCGAGGTAAAGGTCAAGGGCGACCTGGTGGAGGTTGCAGAAGGTATTGTGGTCAAGGTCGCCGAAGGCGCCAAGTGGGAGCCGTTTCTGCGGCAGAAGGCGACGGGATGAGTGTCAATTGTAAATTGCGGAACGTGAGCAATGCCGGTGCGAACCCTAGAGGTGTTTTCGCGGGGCTTTGCGGTTGGTGAGGGCAAACGAGCAATCATGACGGATACAATGCAGCGTATGTTCTGGATCGTGGTTTTTCCGGGGTTTGCGTTTACGCTTTTTCTGGGCCTTTTGGCCGGTTGGGTCGTACGCAAGGTAAGCGCCCTGGTGCAGTGGAGGGTAGGGCCGCCGCTGTGTCAGCCGTTCATGGATGTGTTGAAACTGATGGGCAAGGAAACGCTGATCCCTGCGGACGCCCACCGCACTATGTTCATCCTCGCTCCGGTTGTCGGTTTCTCGGGCATCCTGGTTCTGGCGGCGATGCTGTGGCAGGCATGCCTGAACCCACAGGTGCCCTTCGTCGGAGACGTGATCGTCGCCATGTACATAATGGTGCTTCCGTCACTGGCGCTTATCATCGGCAGCAGCGCCAGCGCCAGCCCTCACGCCGCCTTCGGCGCCAGCAGAGAGATGAAACTGATCCTCGGTTATGAGCTTCCCCTGGTTCTGGCGCTTATCGTGGTTATCACAAAGAGCGGCGGGCAGCTCAGCCTGGCGGCGCTGGCCGGTCAGACCCCTGTCCTGAGCGTTTCGGGTCTCATAGGTTTTCTGGTGAGCCTTCTATGTGTTCAGGCGAAGCTGGGCTTTGTGCCGTTCGACATAGCTGAAGCCGAAACGGAAGTTTCCAGCGGCGTGTTGATAGAATACTCGGGGACGCTGCTGGCGATCTGGAAGATTATGCAGGCCTTGATGCTGGTGGCGCTGCCGCTGTTTTTAGTGGTTGTTTTCATGGGAGGCCTGGGCACGTCGGGGTGGCCACTGGTGTGGGGCATCTGCAAGCTGGTGCTGGTGCTGGTTCTGGTGATATTGATAAAGAACACCAACCCGAGGCTGAGGATCGACCAGGCTGTGAGGTTCTTCTGGGTTTACTGCGGCATAGCGGCGGCCGCGGCGGTGATACTGGCGGCGATCGGCCGCGGTTATGGTATAGGATGGCTTTAGACGGCGGCGAAACATGAACTGGAAAATATGGTCATTAAAGAAATCACCGTGGGTCTTTCACGTCAATACAGGAGCGTGCAACAACTGCGATATCGAGATTGTCAATCTGCTTACGCCCAAGTTCGACGTTGAGCGGTTCGGTATAAAACTGGTCGGTTCCCCCAGGCATGCCGACGCGCTCCTGGTGACCGGCGTGGTTACGCGGCAGGCCGCGCCGCGGCTGCTGGAAGTTTACCGGCAGACTCCCAAACCGTGCGTGGTGTTCGCGGTGGGGGCCTGTGCCTGCGAAACCGGTATATTCCACAACGGCTACCACGTGGCCGGTCCGGTGGACAAGGTTATCAGGCAAATAGACCCGAACGCTATAATAGCCTACGTTCCCGGATGCCCGCCGAAACCGGAAGCGATGATATCCGGCGTGGTAAAGGCCCTTTCGGTGCTGTGAGCGATTTTCTGAGGCTGAAAGAAAGACGGATTATGAACCACCAACAGCTGATAGCGGAACTGGCCGGAATCAAGGACAGGCTAACCGGCATCGATGAAACGAGTAACAATCGCCTCTATTTGAACTGCAAGGCTGAGGACAGCTTCGCGGTCAACAAGTTCATCTTTGAGCACGTCGGGGCCAGATTCCTCATAGCCACCGGCATAGATGCGGAGGATTGTTTCGAGGTCCTTTACCACTTTTCGTACGATCAGACCGGCTGCGTGATAACGGTCAAGGCCAGAATCGATGACCGCCAAAAGCCCTCGATCGAATCCATCAGCACCTTTCTTCCCGCCGCCGAGTGGATAGAAAGGGAAATTCACGACCTGTTCGGCATTGAGATTATCAACCACCCGGACATGAGGAGGCTGATATTATCCGACGACTGGCCCGAGGGTGTTCATCCACTGCGAAAAAGAGTACCCGCAGAAGCGGCGCAGGAGAAGGAAAAATGAAAAAACAAGTCCTGCAGAACAAGCCCGTCATCGCGGTAGGGCCCTTTCACCCGCTCCAGGAGGAGATGGAGTTCTACCAGCTTACGGTGGACGGTGAGATCGTGACCGATATCGACGTGCGGATTTCCTACAACCACCGCGGCATCGAGGGGATCAGCGAAACGCTTCAGTACGACCAGGTACCTTTCCTCGTCTCGCGTATCTGCGGCATATGCTCGGCCTCGCATCCACTGGCCTATGTTCAGGCCGTCGAGGAGCTCGCCGGCGTAAAACTTCCGGAGAGGGCCCTCTATGTGAGAACGATAATCAACGAGCTCGAAAGGATACACAGCCACATGCTGTGGGTCGGCCTCGCCGGGCACTTCATAGGTTACGACACTGTGTTCATGTGGGCCTGGCGGTACCGCGAGCCGGTATTGGACCTGCTCGAGGAGATGACCGGCAACAGGAACAACTACGGGAACGTAAAGGTCGGGGGCTGCCGCGAGGACATACCGGACGAGACAGTGCCGAAGATCCTCAGGGATCTGGACTTGATAGAGAAGAAAACGGATATGCTCACCAAGGCCGTCCTTGACGATCCGGTGATTCACGCCAGACTCAAGGGAGTGGGAACGCTGACCAATGAAGATGCGGTCCGCTATGCCGTGACCGGCCCGACCGCACGCGGAAGCGGCGTGGCCATCGACGTAAGGCGCGACGATCCTTACGCGGCCTACGACGACCTCGACTGGAACGTGATCGTGCGTGAAGAGGGCGACGTGTTCGCCAAGGCCGTGGTACGCCTTCTCGAAATAATGGAGTCTGTTAAGATGCTCCGCCAGGCGGTGAGGAAGCTTCCAAAGGGCCCCGTCGCCACGGAGGTAAAAAGCATTCCGCCGGGCGAAGCGGTAGGGCGCGCCGAGGCGCCGCGAGGCGAAACATTTCACTACGTACGAAGCGACGGCGGCAACCGCCCCATCCGCCACAAGGTCAGGGCACCGAGTTACGTGAATGTTCCGTCGTTCAAGGCCTCCTGCATCGGCCAGCACATCGCCGACGTCACGATAACTCTGGCGGCGGTGGACCCGTGCTACAGCTGCACCGAGAGGTTGGCGGTCGTCGACGGCCACGACAAAATTATTCACGACTGGAGAAACCTCTTGAAGTTGAGTCGGGAAAAGACGTCGCGTATAAGGGAGGAATTGTAAATTGGATAACATCCTGTTGATTGCAGTGCTGCTGCCTCTCGCAGCCGGTTTCGTGACGCTCTTTTTCCCGCGGCGGCTGGAATTGCCCGCCAAGGTGGTTGCTCTGGTTGTCTCAGTGATCAGCCTGGGTTTGGCGATCCGTATCTTCAGGTTGGGCGGGCTTGTGTACGAGCGGCCGCTATTCGAGATAGCGGACGTGACTTTCAACCTATCGCTGATGTCGGGTCCTTTAGGCGCTTTTATTTTGATGTTCGCTTGCGGTATGGGCCTGTTGATAACCATCTACTCGCTCGGCAAGACCAGGCCTTCGGCGGATGCCGTTGGTACGGAGACCGTCAGGATTCCCGGGATCTACTTCGGCTCGATCTGCCTTGTCCTCGGCGGGGCGGCCGGCATCCTCCTTGCCGACAACCTGCTGCTGCTGCTTGTCTGCTGGGAAATCGTTACTGCGGCCCTGTACCTTCTGATAACAACCGGGCACAGACAGGCCAACTTCGCCGCAACGAAGAGTTTCGCCATGATAGGAGCTTCGGACGCGGCTCTTCTGTTGGGGATAATGCTGCTCTGGAGTATCTGCAGCTCGTTAAGCATCGGTGAGATATCCAAAGCACCCGTGGCGACCGATTCAGGTGTTTCCATTATCGCTTTTGTGCTCCTTCTGGCTGCCGCGACCACCAAGGCCGGAGCGCTGCCGTTTCACACATGGCTTCCGACCGCGGGGCAGGCGGCCCCGGCATCGGTAATGGCGTTTCTTCCGGCGGCGATTGACAAACTGCTGGGAATTTACCTTCTGGTTCTGGTTGCCAGATACCTCTTTTCGATCGAATCGGGCGCCTTGAGCATTGTTCTGGCTGGCATCGGTTCCGCCACGATAATCATCGCCGTAATGATGGCGATGGTGCAGCACAATTTCAAGAAGCTTCTTTCCTACCACGCGGTAAGCCAGGTAGGCTACATGGTGCTTGGAATAGCCACCGGAACAGCTGTCGGTATCGCGGGAGCGGTCTTCCACATGCTCAACAACGCGATATACAAGAGCTGCCTTTTCCTATGCGCCGGCTCGGTCGAGGAAGCGACCGGAACCGGCGAGCTGGATAAGCTTGGCGGGCTGGGTTCGAAGATGTGGATAACATTCGGCGCCTGCCTCGTCGCAGCCTTGAGTATTTCCGGAGTGCCGCCGTTCAACGGTTTTGCCTCCAAGTGGATGGTGTACCAGGGCGTCATAAGCATGAAGGACACCATGCAGGCCGGGTCGGACCTATGGCCGCTGTGGCTTACAGCGGCGGTCTTCGGAAGCGCGCTGACTCTGGCCTCTTTCGTGAAGGTCATACATTCGGTGTTTCTGGGCAGGCTGCCGGACGGGCTCGGCGGCGCGCGGGAGGCGCGGGCATGGCGTCTCGTTCCCTGTGTGGTTCTGGCCCTGGTGTGCGTTTTCTTCGGTGTGGCCTATCGCGTCCCGCTTGGCTTTTTCATCTACCCGGGTCTGGGTATGACCGGCTCGGACGCACCGCAGTTTCTTGGCGTCTGGGAATCACAGGCGGCTTCGGTTCTTCTGCTTACGGGTGTTGTGCTCGGTCTGATACTGTTGGTCGCGGGTCTGGCGGCCACGAAGGCGCGGGAGGTGCCGACCTGGACCTGCGGCGAGATTCAGCCCAACGAGCAGATGCGGGTGCCGGGAACGGATTTCTACAAGACCATCTCCTCTATGGGCGGACTCAGGGGTCTTTACAAGAGCGCCGGGAAGGGCCTTTTCGATTTCTACGACCAGGGTTCCAGGATAGGCCTGGCATTTACGGAGTTTCTGCGGTGGCTGCACTGCGGCGTTCTGCCGGTTTATCTCAGCTGGGTTACCGTCGGCCTTGTCATGATACTTTACGTTGTCTGCAAGATATGGTGAAAATGACGCGAGGTTGCTGATATGTCGGTATTCTATGTTCTGCTTTTGCTTATTCTGATCGCCAGCCTGATCGCCATAGAGACCAGGGATCTTCTAAGCAGCGTGATCTGCATCGGCGCGGTGGGTTTCGGCGCTTCTTTGATGTTTCTTTTCCTGCGGGCGCCCGACATCGCCATAACGCAGATAGTCGTCGAGGTGCTGGGGCTTATTATTCTCATCAGGGCCACCATTTCCCGTGATTTAACCTTTATCAGCGGCGACAGGGAGTTCTTCGGCCTTGTCGTATCGGTGGTGATAATACTAGTGGTCTTTCTGGCGGGCATGGAGGTTCTGGCGGGCTTGGGCCGTTTCGGTATGCCTGTCATGGCCAGGGTGCCTGATGCCGCATCCGCCGCATACATCGAAGGAGGGCTTGAAAAGACCGGCGCAGCGAATGTGGTCGCCGCGGTTATTCTGGATTACAGGGCGTACGACACCCTCGGGGAGGCGACCGTGTTGTTCACATCGATCATAGGGGCCACTGTTATTCTCAGAAAAG
>Ga0180434_10003162_pt1 | contig 21159 bp, 16 predicted proteins | sample SS_ome_7_FD_132453 | JGI IMG/M metagenome (GOLD analysis project Ga0180434, IMG submission 132453) | Hypersaline lake sediment archaeal communities from the Salton Sea, California, USA - SS_1_D_2 metaG | ecosystem: Environmental > Aquatic > Non-marine Saline and Alkaline > Hypersaline >...
GGCCGGACATATGAGGTGTTATGCGGCATTCGACGCCGTTGTACTTGATGGACGTCGAGACCCCCGTGATCGGCGGTGGCAGAGCAAACGTCGACGAATTCAAAGGAGACAGATTATGAGAACAATTCAAGGGAATGGCCGTGTTCGTGCACGCCAAAGGCGGCTTGATGTACGAGGCGGCCATCGGCGGTCAGAAGTTTAATTTTAAACCCTTGGCTGAAAAGGAACAAAAGCAATGATGACAAGGGGAAAGAAGAATAAGATGAAAAAGATCAGATTGATCAGAATTGTCATCTCCATGATGGCGTTGTTCGTATTCACCGCATTGCAGAACGCGCATGCACAACCAGCGGTCACACCGGCGGAAGCCCGGGCCATCGCCAAAGAGGCGTATACCTACGCCAATCCGATGGTGGACAACTACCGCGTTTTTTATGGGTCGTTTGTGAATGAGAAGGATCCGGAATACAAGACGCCGATCAACCAGCTCGTGAACCTGGCGCGGGTTTACACGCACGAAGACCGGGCCGTGCAGACTCCCAATTCCGATACCCCTTACAGCTGGTTGGGGATGGACCTAAGAACCGAGCCGCTGGTGATGACGGTGCCGCCGATTGAAAAAGAACGCTACTTCAGCATCCAGCTCATCGACCTCGATGTGAACATGCGCCTCTACAGCCCCAACCTCGAGAAATTCAAGAACTGGGCGCCGCCGAAGGCAAAGAAACTTTAGTAAACAGAGACAAAGGAGAAATACCATGAAAACAAACCGAACAAGCACCAGCATAGCGCTGTTCATGAGCCTGGCCCTGCTTTCGGCCGTTCCCGCATGGGCCCAGGACGTCCTGCCGTTCCCGACTCCGCCCATGGGCGGCAAAGTAGGGCCGACGATGCAGGAGTCCGAACACAAGTGGCGCGAGACCCCGAGCCACCTGCCCGAGGACGCGCCGAACATCCTGATCGTGATGCTGGACGATGCGGGCTTCGGCCAGGCAAGCACTTTCGGCGGTGAAATCAATACGCCGACGCTGGACCGCTTGGCCGAGGAGGGCATCGCCTACAACCGCTTCCACACCGTTGCGATGTGCTCACCGACGCGGGCGGCCTTGCAGACCGGCCGCAACCACCATCGGGTGGGCGCGGGCCAGATCGCCGAGTTCGCCAACGACTGGGATGGCTACACCGGCGTCATTCCGAAGTCCTCGGCGACCATCGCCGAAGTACTCGGCCACTATGGCTATGCGACGTCGGCTTTCGGCAAGGACCACAACACGCCGATCGACCAGCTTGCCAACGGCCCCTACGACCGTACTCCAAATGGACGCGGCTTCGACTATTTCTACGGCTTCCTCGCGGGCGAGACCTCGCAGTGGGAACCCACCCTGTGGGAAAACACGACCCCGATCTCACCGCCGCACGTGGAGAACCACGAGGACTACCACCTCACCGAAGACATGGCAGACAAGGCGATCACCTGGATGCGGCGTCACCTCGCCGTGAACCCGGATAGGCCTTTCCTGATGTGGTGGACGCCGGGCGCGGTGCACGGTCCCCATCACGTCGCCAAGAAGTGGGCGGACAAATACAAGGGCAAGTTCGACGACGGCTGGGATGCCCACCAGCAGCGGACATTCGAGCGACAGAAGGCAATGGGCTGGATCCCGGCCGATACCAAGCTGGCTCCCCGCCCGAAAGAAATGCCCGCCTGGGAAGACGTGCCCGAGAACCAGAAAGCCTTCCAGGCTCGCCTGATGGAAGTCTATGCCGGCTTCCTCGAGCACACCGATGTCCAGGTCGGCAAGCTGATTGATGAACTCGAGGCTCGTGGCATCCGCGAGAACACCATGGTCATCTACATCCTCTCGGACAACGGTGCGTCGGCCGAGGGGATGGAAGGCAGTGTGGCGGAATTGAACGCCCAGAACGGCATCCCCTCCACCGTGGCCGAACACATCGCCATCGCAGAGCAATTGGGCGGACTCGATGTGATCGGCAGTCCGAAGGTGGATAATCATGTCCATGCGGCCTGGTCCTGGGCCGGCGACAGTCCCTTCCGCTACACCAAGTTGATCGCGGCGGACTGGGGTGGCACGCGCACCCCCATGGTCATCTCCTGGCCGAAGCGCATCAAGCCGGACGATACGCCGCGTCCACAGTTCCTTCACGTCAACGATGTGGTGCCGACCGTTTATGACATCCTGGACATCACGCCACCGAAGGTCGTCGACGGCCACGAGCAGGACCCCATCGACGGGGTGAGCTTTGTCAGCACCTTCGATTCGGCCGATGCACCGGAAGTCAAAAAGACCCAGTATTTCGACATCATGGGTAGCCGCGGCATCTATCACGAGGGCTGGATGGCCAGCACCTTTGGACCCAAGGTTCCGTGGGTGGCTGCGGTGCCGGATCTTTCCAAATGGGATCCCATGCAGGATGAGTGGCAGTTGTTCGACACCCGCAGCGACTACTCGCTGATGAACGATCTCGCGTCCGAACATCCTGAGAAGCTGGAAGAGCTCAAGCAGCTCTTCATGGAGGTGGCCGAAGAAAACAAGGCGTTCCCCATCGGGGGTGCCCTCTACACCGGGCTCAATCCGCATGAGGCAAAGCGCAGCACCAACACCGAGTGGACCTTGTTCGAGGGAATGACCCGAATCCCGGAGAGCGAGGCGCCGAACGTACGCAATGGCAACCTTCGCGTCGAGATCGAGGCGACGGTGCCGGAGAAGGTCAACGGCGTGCTTTTTGCCATGGGCGGCTATGCCGGGGGTGTGAGCCTCTATGCGCTCGACGGCGAGCTCTACTACGAGTATAGCGCCCTGCTGCTCAAGCGTGACAAGATCAAGGTCGGCGCCCTGCCGGCCGGCGACGTCAAAATCGCCTACGAGATGAAGACCCCGATGGAGCGGGCCGCGCCCGCCGATCTCATCTTCTGGATCAACGGCAAGGAGGCCACCAAGGGTACGGTTCAGCGCACCATTCCCATGGTCTTCACGGCGTCGGAGACCTTCGACGTGGGCATGGACACGGCTTCGCCGGTGGCGGACGACTACTTCGACAAGGCCCCCTTCACGTTCGAAGGGTCTTTGAAACGGCTGCATTTCAAGTACCTGGAACTGCCGTAGATACGTTTGCACGCGTCAATGAACGAAACGGCATAATTGACTAAATTGTGATGATTCATCTGAAAAAAGCCGCAAGGGCTATGGCCGCGATCCGGTGGCCGGGCCCTTGTCGGTTCGATCCGCAATTATGTATAGAGGATTATAAAGCCGAGAATATGAATGGAATCTTAAGGCTGACACGAAACGCATTGTTCACTGTGGCCATGTCGGTTGCAGCCGTCGGTCCGGTGCTCGCCTCGCAAAGCAGGGACAGCGCCACCGAAGTCCCCAAAACGTATCGGACGAATACCGGTAAGACGATCATTGTATCGGAGACCCACCCCGCCGGCCGGAGCCTCAGTAGCATCGAGGTCCGCACCGAGGGTTTTGACCACAATTTAGAAGAAATGTTCGAAGACCGGGACCCCATTTCGGATGTCTTCGTGGCGGATCTGGACGGCAACGGCTTCGACGAGATTTACATCATCACCACATCGGCCGGTTCCGGCGGTTATGGAACGGTGTTGGGATTCGCTTCCAACAAAGACAAAAGCCTGTCCATGATCCATTTCCCTGATATACACGAAGGGGATGAGAACTTCGACGGCTACATGGGACACGACACCTTCAAGATCGAGAATCAGAAGCTGGTAAGGATGTTTCCCATATATAAAAAGGGTGATACCAATGAAAAACCCACCGGCGGGAAACGCAAGTTGATCTATGGTCTGTTTCCCGGAGAGGCCGTGTGGCAATTAAGGATCGAACCGGCAAAAACGCCCGATGCGCCCTGAACGATGTGTTTAATATATGAAAAAGATGATGATGGGATGGTTCGCAACAACAGACAAGAATCCGAAGACTGTTCGAGCCTCGTTGGGTTTGTGGATCGCGGCACTGACAATGCTCTTATACCTCCCGCCTGAGGTCAATGCGGAAGAGAAGATGAAGGACCGGGAAGAGGTCCAGAATTATGCGGCGGCACCGATCGTGATATCCAACCCCAACATTGGCAGCGGACTGGGCGCCACGGGGATGGTTTTTTTCGATACTGGAGAGCCGTCCGAAGGATTGCCGCGTTCCAGCGCGCAGATCGTTGGCGCCTATACAAACACCGATTCCTATTTCGCCGGCCTGCTGGCCAATCTGCACCTACGGCAGGACCGTATCCGCAGCAAACTCGGTGTGTTTCATGCCGGCATCAACAATGAATTCCGGGATCCGTTGGGCGGGGAAGCCAGCTTCAACACCGGGGTGCTGGCCGGCTTCGGGCAAATCAGCTACCGGGTATGGCGGGACGTTTTCGCCGGCGGACAGGTGCTGATAACGGATGTCACATACGATCCTGACACGCCCGCTGACGGCGACTATCTGAACCGGGTGGGGGCGGAGGATACAACCGCCGCCGGTATCGGGCCGGTCCTGCTTTACGACACACGGGACAATATCCACTACCCCGGTGCCGGGACACTGGCCGAGGTCAAGGGGTTTTACAAACCCGATGCCTGGGGCAACGAGGCGGATTACGCGGTCGGTGACGCCGCCGTGAATCATTATATCGGCCTGACTGCGGACCATGTTCTGGCGCTGCGCCTCTACGGGCGTACCGGTACGTCCGATACGCCTTACTCGGACAAATCCCGGCTGGGCCAGGGCAGTGACCTGAGGGGCTTTAAATCCGGTGAGATATCCGGTCGGACCCTTATGGCCGGGCAGGCGGAAATTCGGTGGCAGTTTGCCCAGCGATGGGGAGCCGTGGCTTTCGGCGGTCTATCGAAATTATGGGACGATGATCTGGAGGCGTTGATTACCGAGGATATCTATTACAGTGGCGGAGTCGGCATCCGGTTCATGCTCAACACCGACCAAAAATTGAATTTCCGCATCGACGCGGCCGCCGGCAATGGCGACAACAAGGGGGTTTATGTCGGCATCCGGGAGGCATTTTAGGACCATTGAAACAAAGGGTTAGGAGAGGGGATGATTAGAATACCAGCCATTGTCGGCAGTGTCATGTGCATCTTAATGCTGCCGGTGTCCTGCATGAAAAGGGACATGCCGCCATCCGGCACAGAAACCGCAGGCATCGAAGGCATCCGGTGGCATCTGACGGAGGTGGGCGGCTCACCGGTATCGCCCATGGCCGGCGACAAGCAGCCCCATATGCTGCTGGATCGAAAACAGAACCAGGCGACGGGTTTTGGGGGGTGCAATAATTTTTTCGGAAGCTACGAACTTGACGGCTCTTTGCTGACATTCGGGCCTGTGGGTTCTACGCGCATGGCCTGCCCGGATCCTGAGACGGAACTGGAAACAAACGTTTTTAACGCACTGGAACGCACCCGTAAATGGAAACAATCGGATGGGGATCTGCTGCTTCTTAATGGGGATGCTGTTCTCGCCCGTTTCAGCCGGGAAACATACATGGGCATTACCGGACCGGTCTGGCAGTGGACGCAGACTCTGTATAACGATGATCGCAGGGTTGTGCCCGAACATCCTGAACACTATACTGTTTGGTTTCAGGAAGACGGCACCGTCAGCGTAAAGGCCGACTGCAACGTAAAAGGCGGAACGGTTTCAATCTCCCCCGGGGAAAAGACCCTTTCCATTGAGATCACCCAGTCCACCATGGCTTTTTGTGGGGAGGGGTCCCTGGAGGAAGACTTCGTAAAGGGGCTTTCCGCTGCGGCCATTTATTTTATCCGAAACAACGATCTGTATATCGACCTGAAATACGATTCCGGGACCATGCGCTTTTCAAAGCAACAGGAGAAATGACCGGGGCGGATGTTTATCGGAAAGCATTTTTGTGAGTGAACAGAAAATTGCGGGAGTGGCAAATTGTGGGAGCGGCATCCTGCCGCGAAAAAATCAGGTCAAGGGTATCCAGGCTGGAAGCCTTTCCCACATCTGGATGAAAGAATATGTTTAGAAAATGGTTGAGAAACAAATATCACAGCTCAAAGGAGAAAAAAATGAATTACTATCGAAAAAGCATCTTGCTCTTAGTGTTGATCCTCTCATTCAGCATCCCGGCCCTGTCGCCGGCATATGAGGGGGACGGTGTCGTGGAATCCGGCGAAACCAGTGCCGAAGAGCTGCGGAAAGCCTCCCAGAACCCCATGGCGGACCTGATGAGCTTTCCGATCCAGAACAATACCAATTTTGATTATGGGCCGCTGGAGAAAACCCAGAACATCACCAATATTCAGCCGGTGATTCCAATCAGCCTTTCTGATGACTGGAATCTAATCACGCGCACCATCGTGCCGCTGATCAACCAGCCGGAATTTGTGCCCGGCCAGGGCAGCAAGTTCGGCCTGGGGGATGTCAACTTGTCCCTGTTTGTCGGCCCCAAAGATCCGGGAGACGTGATCTGGGGCGCAGGCCCCATATTCCTGCTTCCCACCGCCTCGGATGACCGGCTGGGAGCGGACAAATGGGGGGCCGGCCCGGCGGCGGTGGTTTTAAAGATGAAAGATCCGTGGGTGTTCGGGATTTTAGGCCAGAATATCTGGTCGTTTGCCGGGGATTCGGATCGGGGCGATGTCAACCAGATGCTGATTCAATATTTTATCAACTATAATTTGCCTGACGGGTGGTACCTGTCATCCGCGCCCATCATCACGGCCAACTGGGAGGCGGACAGCGACAATACATGGACCATTCCGTTCGGCGGAGGATTCGGCAGGCTCTTTAAAGTCGGAAAACTGCCCATCAACGCCCAGGTCCAGGCGTTCTACAACGTGGAGAAACCGGACACTATCGGGCCGGAATGGACCCTGCGCGTTCAGTTGCAGACGCTTCTGCCGAAAAGTATATTTCAGTAAGGCCGGAAGCCGAAATAATCCGTGTGACCCGGCACCTGTAATTCGGGGAAAACGACATTACCTTCCTTGGCGGGTGGCTTGTCACGTCGGATGGTGACTTGATAATTCTTCTAATGCCGTTTATGTCTGAAACTTGGAAAAATCGAAGCCGCTTTTCGTCAATAACGCATCGATATACTCAATGTCATCTGAAGGGAGATATTCATTGTAATTGCCCACTTTCCCTTTACGAATTTTAAAGCTTTCCGGGTCTTCAGTTTTTCCCGGGGACAACATCCCCGAATTGAACCTGTTCTCCTGTTCGGCTTTTTTCAGCTTTTCAAAAGATGAGTAATTAACGGCTTCCTGGATATGTACATCCGTAATATGTGAAGCTCCCAGAAATTTCAACACTCTATCCAGTACTTTTCCTGTATCGGCACTCATGTCTTCATAGCTCACGAAGAGAAAGTCCTGCGGCACATTCCGGTTTTCGTACCATTGAGTGTAAAACGTGATAAATTTTATGGCGCCGTACCGTTCGTTTCTTATAAATTCGGAAATAGTCCCGTCAAAAACATTGATTCTTTTTGTGGCCTGAAAGTAGGCTGAAACAAGCGTGTCTTTTATGTCACGGCCCAGCAGCAATACTTTTTTATTTCGGTATTTTTTTTTATCGGAGGATAGCTCGGTATAATGTTTATGTTTTATCATGGCGGAACCATCATGGGTTAAGGTGACTCTGGGTAAGCCGGAAGCTTTTGTCATAAATTCCGTTTGAAGTATCTTTTCTTCCGGCAGGCGATTCATATCACTCAACGTTTTACCGATCAGAACCCTTAGCCATGTTCGACCGGTCTTGGGATATGATATGATATATATTTCCGGCTGACTTATGAGCCAAAAGACTTTATTAAGGGCCTTCAGTAGTTTCAAAACCTACTCCTTGTCTATCAATGTACGGCAATGTAGGGGTCTTATTTTTGGGGAATGTCCGGTAATGAAAAATGATGTAGAAGCTCTATTCATAAGACTTCATAAAATCGTTTAGAGACCGGCGCAGCCACCCGATGGATTGTTGATTGGTCAGTATCAACAGAAATCCTTCGATGTTCTTCTGCTTAAACTGAAACACGGTTTTCATGGCGATTGCGGATTGCTCGGGGTCAAAGTTGTCCACCAGGTACTTGTATTCCTCACTGTCGCCCTGCATAACCGTCGGCGGTGAATAGGTCACAAAGGTGTTCAAAAGCTCGGTCATCTTGCCGACACACGCGCCGATGAGGATGTTGCTTATTTCCGTAATAAAATCTTTTTCCATTATTGGTTTGGGGCGGGCGCCTTCGGCGGATGTCTTTTCCGTTTCGTCTTCAAGGAGCGACATCAAGTTGGCTTTTGTGCCGGTGGGGAAAACCAGGAATCCGGACCCGGAGAAATCACCATGGAATTGTTGATCGACGATGGTGGTGTCGCCGGACTCATCAATATTGGACCGCAGGTATTCCGACAATTCACCAATATTAATGACGCGGATATTGGGAACGCTGAGCACGACGAATATGTCAATAACTTCGGCCAGATCAGCGGTGGCATTACCAAAAGCAATATTCATTATTTCCTGCAGGATTTCTTTTTCTTCTTCGGAAAAAATTTCAGTTGTTTCTTGACTCACAATGGATCTCCTTATCGATTTCACATTTCAGCACACAGCACATTTTAAACGATTACTATACGACATTTGCTATCCGTCTTTCAAGGAAAATGAAATATTTATGCGGATGATGAATCAGCGGTATGAATTTCATCTGCGATTTTTCGTGCGGCGTCCCTTGGGTCCGCTGCATCTCTGATGGGGCGGCCGATAACGAGATAATCGGCCCCGTTTTTTATAGCCCGGGCCGGTGTCATAACCCGTTTTTGGTCATCGTTTTGGGTTCCGTCCCAGTCGGGTCTGATGCCCGGGGTAACCGCCAGGAAATTATGGCCGAACGCATTTTTAATGGCATTGGCTTCAAATCCGGAGCATACAACCCCGGCACACCCGGCGGTTTTTGCGGTTTGGGCCCTCGCCATTACAAGCTCCGTCAGATTGGACGCATAGGGTTCACTAAAGCCGGCAGCCTTGATGTCTTCCTGCGACACACTTGTCAATATCGTCACCGCCAGTATGCCGACTCGACCGCCGGCACCCTGAACGGCAGACTCAAGCATGTTAACTGATTCCCCGCAATGCACAGTGGCAAATGCAACATCAAGATCGGCAAGAACGGCTGCGGCCCGTTTCACTGTTTCGGGGATATCGTGGAGCTTTAGGTCTATAAATATGCCCGTATTTCCTTTCGACCGTATTGCCCTGACGGCTTCCGGGCCCGACCGGATGAAAAGTTCAAGGCCCAGCTTGAACATTCCCACATAGCCGGTCAGCCTGTCGATATACGGTGTGGCCTCTTCAAGGGTCGGCACATCCAAAGGGAAAATAATACGTTCCCTGGCAGGTTTCATTTTCTCTCCTTTTTTCTCTACCACCATGGGGCTGCTTCAGGTGATTCAAGCATGCTTTAACATTGAAATTCCCCGGTATTTTACTCAAGAATGCAATTTTTACAACAAATTATTGAGCATCATACAATAAATATGATATATTAATCAAATTTATAACGTTTAGAAAGAACCTGTTGAAAACACACGGAATGTGTCAGCGAATGGAGACAATGGGATGCCGACGCCGGAAGATCAGCTGAGCTACATTGAATGGAAGGATTTAAAAAATGTCCAGGACCATGCGGTTTATTCTTTTGGGCTTATTGTTCAGAAAATGAGGGCGGAATTAACCAGCGTCATTAATGCCGTCGGCAGCCTGGCCGGCGTCACCCCGCTGACGCAATCCAACTTTGTGTCCCTTATGATACTTTTCAGGATCCGGGAATGCATGATATCCACCGAACTCCTCGTCTCAAAGGGCCTCATCAGGGATGCGGCCGCCCTGCTCCTTAAGATGATAGAGTGCCGGCTGGAAATTCAGTATATTGCAACGGACCTCTCCCATGCCAAAGAATGGATCAGAAAGAAAAAGGGGAACCAAAGTCCTTGGAAAATCAGTTTTTTAATTCGCCGGCTTTTTCCGGACCGGAAAAATCATAAGGCGGAATACGACATGTTCGAGTATGTTATGAAGATGCAAAGCAGTGACCCGATGGAAAACCAGCCTGATTTTCCAATCAAAGAAGACGAGTTAAGCATACCCAAGAGCGATGATCTGGCCGTCTGCCTTTTCTATGAGGGCAGCGAGTGCTACAAGACCCTTAGCGCCGCAGTCAAAGATTTTTCAGATTCAGGGTTTGATATTCAAACGAATTTGCAGGCGCTGGAGGAGCTCAATGAGTTAAAGGACAAACTTAAATCTCTCCAAAAAATAAGCCCATGCCGCTTGCCGAAACGATATTTCCCCAATGCTTGATGGTTAACGGAGGTTGCCCGAGGAACAATGAGTCCAAAAAAAACAGCTGGTTCGAGCCGGGAAAAGCACCATGTCGCTTCAGGGGAGTACTTTATCGGAGGAACCCGGCCCGTCATTGCCCAGGCTTTTCTGGGGACATGCGTGGGGATTGCCGTCATTGATGCTGAAAACGGGATCGGTGGATTAATCCACATCCTGCTGCCGGAACCACCGTCATATGAATGTGTGCCGAACCCCTCCAAGTATGCCTCAACCGGGCTGCCGATTTTTCTCAAGGCCCTTTACGAGGGCGGTGCCGACCCGAAGACCATGAGGGCATGGATTGCCGGCGGTGCATTGATGGGGCCCATTACCGGTTTCGACTTGGCCCTTGATACCGGTGGACGGTCGGCCGACATTTCAAAAAACATACTTGCCGAAGAAGGGATACACATAGAGTATTCTGAAACCGGTGGAGGGTTCGCTACTACAATCAACCTCGACATGCAGGATTGGCGGGTTGATATTTACCCGGCAGGTTTCGAAAAATCCAAGCTTAACATCAACGCGAAAGTCCCTTCAAAAGAGGAAATTGAAAAAGCCATATCACACGTCCTTCCAATACCGCAGGTTGCGCTGAGAGTCCTTAGAATGATAAACGACGAGGGGAGTGATTTTAAAAAGATAGCAAGTGAAATCAGAAAGGACCAGGTCATTAGTGCAAAAGCGCTTCAGCTTTGCAATTCGGCTTTTTTTTCCGGGAAACGGAAGGTCGACTCTTTAGATGACGTGCTGATTATTCTGGGCAGTGATCTTATTGTAAAGTCCGTCATTCAGGTCGCGATTAAAGGTTTTTACGGCCAATCGGGGCAGGGGTATTCCCTTTGCAAAGGAGGTTTATACCTCCATTCGGTGGGCGTTGCCATCATTTCGGAAAGATTGGCGGAAGCAACCGGCACATCACATCCGGGTGCTGCATACACGGCCGGCCTTCTTCATGACATCGGTATGGTGGTTCTGGACAGGTACGTTTCATCTTCATATCCCTTTTTTTACCGAAGCATGCAGATTGAGGAAAAAGACATCCTCGAAACCGAACGGGACATGTTCAGGACGGATCACACTGAAATCGGAGCGAGGCTTGCCGAGATGTGGTCTCTGCCGGAGACGGTGGCGGAGGTTATTTCTCACCATCATACGCCCGAAAACGCGGTGGTGTCGCCTGAGCTTTCATATATCGTATATCTGGCGGTCTTTTTAATGAGCAGGTTTCATACGGGGTATCAACATCAGCGGGTTGACACGGAAAATTTTAACGGGCGGCTGGAGAAAATAGGGCTTTCGGTTTCCAGGTTGTCGGATATTGTCGAATTCATACCGACGACAATCCTGCAAACCATGTGAAGGAATAAAAATGGCAACCAATAAAAACAGGCAGCACCTCTTGCGACATCTTCCGGGAGTGGACCATATCCTTGAAACCGTCAGGAAAATGCCTGAATACTCAGGGGTCCCTAAACGGGTTCTGGTGAGTTCCATACGGCGGGCAATCGAGGATATGCGACATGACATCTTAAACAGCATCCCGGGCGCCGATGAAGAAAAACAACCGGTGGCGTTGATAACACAGAGCGTCCTCGGCAAGGTCCAAACAACCATAGCCGAGGCCATGAGGCCGAACCTGAGACGTGTGGTCAATGCCGCCGGTGTCGTTGTGCACACCAATCTCGGGCGATCCATTTTGGCGGAAGAGGCCATCTCGCATATGAGTGATATCGCCTCTTCGTATTCCAATCTTGAATTTGACATAGAGAGCGGGACAAGGGGTATACGATACAGTTGCGTGGATGATCTGCTTTGCGAGATAAGCGGAGCCGAGTCCGCCCTGGTAGTGAACAACAATGCGGCGGCCGTGCTTTTGTGCCTGGATGCGACATCAAACGGCAAAGCCGTGATCGTTTCCAGGGGGGAACTGGTGGAGATCGGGGGATCGTTCAGGATTCCCGATGTCATGGCAAAAAGCGGGGGCATACTCAAGGAAATCGGCACGACCAACAGAACCCATTTAACGGATTATGAGAACGCGATAAATGATTCGACCGGTCTCATTCTCAAGGTCCATACCAGCAACTATAATATTGTCGGTTTTACATCCAATGTTGCGCTGGAAGACCTTGTCGAACTGGGGGCCAGGCATGGGGTGCCGGTTATGGAGGACCTGGGGAGCGGAACCTTTATAGATTTTTCAGCATTCGGGATCAAGAAAGAGCCGACCGTCCAGGATTCGGTCAAAACCGGGGCTGATATTATTACGTTCAGCGGTGATAAGCTTTTGGGAGGTCCGCAGGCCGGGGTCATTGTGGGTAAAAAGAAGGTAATAGATAAAATCAAGCGGAATCCGCTGACCAGGGCGCTGAGGATTGACAAGTTAACCCTTGCCGCGCTTGAGGCGACGCTTCGTATTTATCGGGATCCGGAAGTGGCCGTGAAGACCATACCAACCCTCAGGATGTTGTCGGAACCTCTGCCGGCCATTGATGCCAGAGCAAAAAGGCTGGCCGCAATGCTGGGGGAACTTAATGAGCCGCGCCTTTCCGTAAAGGTGAAAGATACAGTGTCACGGGCAGGCGGCGGCGCTTTGCCCATGATGGACCTTCCCAGTATGGGTATCGGTATTGAGATCAGCGGAATGTCGGCCAATGACATCGAACGGCGGTTTCGCGGATACAGCCGGCCGGTCATCGGAAGAATTGAGGACGATGTGTATGTCATGGATCTCAGAACGGTTTCCGAGGACGAGCTTTCCGTCATATGCGATGCGGCAAAGGCTGTTTTTCAATAATCCTCAGGGAGTTGCGGAAGTGAGATTAATGCTTATAGTATGTTTCGTATAAAATTGTTAACCCATTATCTTTAAAAAGGCGGGAGTCGATTAATATGCCGATTTATGAATATCATTGCGGGGAATGCGATACGAATTTTGAATACCTCGTTTTTGGACAAGAAAAACCGGAAGCGTGCACATCCTGCGGCAGCCCCAACATCTGCCGAATGATGTCCGCCTGTTCGTTTAAATCTAAAGGCAGCGGCGGGGAAACCGTGGCCTCATCGTCATCGTCTTCCTGCAGTGGCTGTTCCGCCACCAGTTGTTCGAGTTGCGGAGTATAGATGATGGGTAAGAAAGAGATTACCATCGGTACCAGAGGAAGCAAACTTGCGCTGTGGCAGGCCAATTATATCAAAGCAGCGCTGCTCGATAAAGACCCCTCGATTTCAATAGCAATTCGGATCATCAAGACAAAGGGCGATAAAATTTTGGATGTCCCCCTTGCCGCCGTAGGGGGAAAAGGTCTTTTCGTCAAAGAGATCGAGGAGGCTCTCTTGGACGGCCGTATCGATATGGCGGTCCACAGCATGAAGGATATGCCGGCGGACATACCCGGGGGGCTTTGTATCGGCAGTGTCCCGGAACGGGAGGACCCCTGTGATGTGTTGATTTCAAAAAACGGCACGCCATTGTCCGGACTCAGGCGGGGGGCGAAGGTCGGAACAAGCAGCCTGCGCAGGTCAGCCCAGCTTCGCCACACAAGACCGGATATTCGTATTGTTCCCTTAAGGGGCAACATCGACACCAGAATCAAAAAACTCGACACGGAGAATCTTGACGCGGTGATTCTCGCGCATGCCGGTGTGAAGCGTATGAACTATGAAGAAAAAGTAAGCGAGCGGCTGGATTTTTCCGTAATGCTTCCCGCCGTCGGTCAGGGGGCGTTATGTGTTGAAACCAGAACGGATGACTCGTTTATCTCCCCGTTTGCCGACATGCTGGATCATGCGGAAACGCATTCCGTGGTGAAAGGGGAGCGAGCATTTCTGCACCGCCTGGAGGGCAGCTGTCAGGTTCCGGTGGCAGCCCTCGGGCGCATTGTAAACGATGTGTTCACAATCGAAGGGCTGGTGGCTGATCTGGATGGTGAAACGGTCATTAGAGAAAACATGTCAGGTCCCGTTGAAGCTTCTGAAGAGACCGGTGTTGCTCTTGCCGACAAGCTTCTTGATATGGGGGCGGGCGAAATCCTTAACCATCTGACCACCGGCCGGAGCGGTTGGGATGGCCGGGATGACCGGGGTGGTCATTATGATCGGAAGCGATGAAAGAAGATGCCATGAAAAATAAAGTATACCTTGTCGGTGCGGGCCCGGGAGACCCCGGATTACTCTCCCTGAAAGGAAAGGCCTGCATAGAAAAAGCGGACATCATCATTTATGACTATCTGGCATCAAAAGAGCTTCTAAAGTACGCTTCCGTTGATGCGGAATTGATATATGTGGGGAAAAAGGGAGGGGACCATACACTTTCGCAGGATAAAATCAATGAGTTGATCGTTGACAAAGCAAAACAGGGGTTCGTTGTTACACGGCTCAAGGGCGGCGATCCTTTTATTTTCGGCAGGGGAGGAGAAGAGGCGGAGGAACTCGTCAAGGCCGGAATAGATTTTGAAGTCATTCCCGGCATCTCGTCGGCATATGCCGCACCGGCATATGCCGGAATACCGCTAACCCACAGGCAGTTCACGTCGACGGTGGCATTTGTGACCGGCCATGAGGATCCGAACAAATCTACATCAAGTGTCGACTGGGACGCTCTTGCCAAAGGAATGGGAACGATCGTATTCCTCATGGGCGTTAAAAATTTGCCCACAATTGTGGACCGGTTGATACAATGCGGAAAACCGGCGGAAACGCCGGTTGCCCTTGTGAGGTGGGGAACCACCCTGAAACAGGTCACGGTTTCCGGCACACTTGCCGATATTGTTGAAAACGTCAATGCAGCGGGCCTGACCCCCCCCTGTGTCATTGTTGTGGGTAACGTCGTGACATTAAGGCAGTCAATGAACTGGTTTGAGAAAAAGCCGTTGATGGGGAAAAAAATAGTTGTCACACGGGCACGACCTCAGGCCAGCGATTTTGTGGGCATGTTGTCCGATCTCGGAGCCGCTTGTGTTGAATTCCCGACGATCGACATATGTGCCGCCGAAGAAAAGGAGGCCCTTGATCGGGCTATAGATACGATCTCCAATTTTAACTGGATTGTTTTTACCAGTGTAAACGGGGTCAAGTTCTTTTTCCAGCGGCTTTTTGAAAAGGGTCTGGATTCCAGGGCATTGGGGGGCATTCGAACCGCCTCAATCGGGCCGGCGACACAAGCCCGACTTTTAAGCTTTGGTGTAAGAAGCGATATCGTTCCCGACAGCTACAGGGCGGAATCGGTGATTGACGCATTTTCAAACGAGGAAATTAACGGCGCTGAGATCCTCCTTCCCCGAGCAGGTGGTGCGAGACCCATTCTTCCTGTTGAACTTGAAAAAATGGGTGCACGGGTCCATGAGATCATTACTTACCATGCCCTGCCGGTGTCGCATAATGTTGATCACCTGATTTCAATGCTTGAAAAAAAGACCATCGATTTTATTACATTCACAAGTTCATCCACCGTCACCAATTTCAAAAGCCTTCTCCCGGACGACAGATTCGAAGAGCTCATGGCGGGTGTCAGGGTCGCAAGTATAGGGCCGATCACCACCGAAACCGCTGAAAAGCTGGGCTTTAAGGTCACCCTTACAGCAGACGAGTATACAATCCCGGGACTGACGAATGCCATCAGGCGCTATTTAGGCAAGTGAACCGGCTGAATTTGCAAAAAGGGCCTCCCGCCGAAATTTGTATTGTATTTTATGTCGGTTTAATATATTATACACTTCTAATTCACAATACTGTCTAAAACAATAATTACTTGTTATTATTAACCAATATCTTAAGTTGAACCGCTCAACTCTGTTGGATTGGGTTTTCAGCCAATGGCGATTAAAACAAAGGGTAATACCCTACGGTCCCGTATTATTTTCTCCTTTTTCGGTGCCTTGCTTCCTGTCTTATTGTTAATAGTGATCGGGATTGAGTTGCTTCTGGTTCCGGTGGTTATGTCCGGAATCCGTGAAGACCTCTCCAATTCGACAAAGGTAATTGCCAACTCTGTCCGCACCGGCGCATCAATGGCCATTCGCAACCATCTCAAGTCAATTGCTGAAAGACATCTTGCAATCGCCCGCCAGTTTTTTCTGCTTGTCGACCAGGGTCTTATTTCCAAAGAGGATGCCGTGGCAAGGTTGAGGAAAATCCTTCTCGGCCAGAAAGTGGGGACGTCGGGTTATACCTACTGCATCAACTCTGAGGGGATTGCCGTGGTCCATCCCAATGCCGGCGTTGAGAATACGGACAATATACGGTTCGGTTTTGTCCGCCGCCAGATAAAAATGAAGGAGGGGTATATTGAATATGACTGGCAAAATCCCGGCGAGCCTTCTCTCCGGCCCAAGGCACTGTATATGGTTTACTTCGAGCCCCTGGACTGGATTATTTCCGTTTCCAGTTATCGAGAGGAATTCAGTTCTCTTCTCTCAGCGGATGATTTCAAAGACACGGTGCTGTCCCTGAGCTTCGGGGAAAGCGGGTATGCCTTTGTTTTTAACAGACGGGGCGATATTATCATTCATCCTGTTTTTGAAGGCATGAATATTTTGGAGCAAGATGAATTGCCCTCCGGATTCGCGCGGGAAATGCTGATAAATCGATCGGGGATGGTGGAGTACGTTTGGAAAAACCCGGAAGATCCGGGTTATCGAAAAAAAATAGCAGTATATGAGACCATACCGGAACTTGACTGGGTTGTGGGCTCTTCAGCCTACTGGAAAGAGATCATGCAGCCGGTAACCATCGGCCGGATGATCGGATATGGATCGGTGGTGCTGTCCCTATTTATATCCGTGTTGTTATCCTATCTTTTAAGCGGCAGAATAACGCAGCCCGTATCGGATATTATGGATCGGCTGGATAGGAACGCCCTTCTCGGGAGCAGGAACCCTCTACCGGTCGATACCGGCAGCGTGGAGTTTGATCGCCTGAGTAGGGAATTTAATGTGTTTTTATCCACCATTGAAGCCAAGAGTGCGGAATTGCGGTCTGAACGCACACGCTACCACAGCCTTTTCAAGGCCAGTCCGGATGCCATTTTCCTTATGAAAGGCCTGGAGATAATAGACTGCAATCCTGCAGCACGGCATATTTTCTCAGGAAATGCGGAATCCATAATAGGTTTATCGTTCCCCGACATGTCGCCTGAACATCAGCCTGATGGAACAAATTCGCGCCAAGCGGCGGAACGGGCTGTCAATAACTCCGTTGCGATCCCCTTGCAAACCTTTGAGTGGGTGCACCGGGCACTGAACGGCAGGCTGTTTTATGCTGAAATTCGCCTTATGCCTTTCAGTCAAGAACAAGGAGAACTCCTTTCGGTGGCGTATGTTCGGGATATCAGCAAACGAAAGAAATCCGATGAGGCGTTGAAAAAAGAAAGAGACCGGGCACAGCAATATCTTGATATTGCCGGAGTCATGTTTATTGCCATCGATACTTCTCAGCACGTGACGATGATAAATCAAAAGGGGTGTGACATATTAGGTTATGAAGAACAGGAAATAGTTGGTAAAAACTGGTTTGATAATTTTATTAAAACTGAAAACACGGAAGACATAAAAGGCATATTTAACGAGATGATTTCCGGCAACATAAATCCGTTCGAATACATTGAACACTCCGTTTGGATAAAAGGCGGCGAGGAAAGGAATATCGCATGGCATAATTCCATTATCAGAAATGAATCCGGACACATTATAGGCACGCTCAGTTCAGGTGAAGATATCACTGAACGGAAAAGAATCGAAAAGCATCTTCAGCAGGCCCAGAAAATGGAGGCCATCGGCACGTTGGCAGGCGGCATCGCACATGATTTTAATAATATACTTACCGCCATAACCGGCTATACGGAACTGTCTTTGTCCAAAGTGGAAAAGGGAACTCCGATACATGACAACCTTGGAAAGGTTTTAAAGGCGGGTAAGCGGGCCAGGGATCTCGTCCTTCAGATTCTCACATTTGGCCGTCAGAATGATCAGGCATTGGTATCCGTGCGCATAAAGCCTGTTGTAAAAGAGGCGGTGAAGTTTATACGGGCGACGTTGCCCACGTCCATTGAAATTCGAAATAATATTCACTCCAACCCCACCGTATTGGCGGATCAAACCCAGGTTCATCAAATCATCATGAATTTATGCACCAATGCGGGGCACGCCATGCAGGATGACGGCGGCACCCTGGAAATCGGACTGGAAATTGTGGATCCGGGCCCTGAGCTCAAAGGGAGATTCAGGGAGCTGAGGCGTGATGGTTATGCTAAACTGAGTGTTAAGGACACCGGTGCCGGGATTCCGCCTGATAAAATAGATAAGATTTTTGATCCCTACTTTACAACCAAAGAGAAAGATAAGGGCACAGGTTTGGGACTGGCAACGGTCCACGGGATTGTCAGGAGCCACGGGGGGGCTGTTACTGTGGAGAGCCATCCCGGAGAAGGCACCACATTTGAAGTGTACCTGCCTCTGGCACCGGACAGTTATGAAGAAAACGTCGATACGGAAGACCTGACAACCGGCCGGGGGGAACGGATCCTTCTGGTGGATGATGAAAAAGATGTCATGGAGGTTGAGAAGGAAATACTCGAAGAACTGGGGTATACTGTTTTGGCTACCGATAAAGCGGATGAAGCACTGGCCGTATTTGCCAGGCAACCCGATGACTTTGATCTCGTTATTTCAGATATGACCATGCCGAAAATAACAGGAGACAAACTGGCCGTCGAACTGATAAAAATCAGATCAGATATCCCCATTCTTCTCTGCACGGGATTCAGCGAAAGTATGTCCCTGGAGAAGGCGGAATCTATGGGTATAAAGGGCTTTCTTATGAAGCCGGTTACCGTGAAAAGCCTATCACATGAAGTCAGAAAAGTGCTGAAGATGGGGCATCCATAAATTCAGAGCTGTTGACTCACACTCATCTCTTCATACAGAAAAGCCAATGGTCTACGTTCCTTCTTCCCATGAGTTGAGATATTCTATCTGTTCCGGGGTGAGTTCATCAATCTCAATACCCATTGCTTTCAGTTGAAGTCCCGCTATTTCATCATCAATCTTTTCGGGAAGGGTGATGACTTTATTTTCAAGCGTATCTTTATTCTTTATTCCATACTCGCAGGCAAGGGCCTGCCCGCAGAATGAGGTGGACATCACCTCGCTGGGGTGGCCTTCTGCCGCTGCCAGGTTTACTAGCCTGCCTTCACCAAGAACAAAAATTTTCTTCCCATCAAGTGTATATTCTTCCATGAAATCCCTTACCTGCCTTTTAGACGTTGCTGCTTTGTCAAGGGAGGCAAGGTCAAGTTCAATATCAAAATGTCCTGAATTTGACAGTATGGCGCCGTCTTTCATTTTTTTCATATGCTCGAGACGAATGACATGCTTGTTACCGGTAACCGTGCAAAAGACATCGCCGATTTCTGCGGCATCTTCCATTTCCATCACCCTGAAGCCGTCATATGCAGCTTGCAGTGCAGGGAAATTGGCAACTTCTGTAACGATCACATTGGCGCCCATCCCCCTCGCTTTTAAGGAAACCCCTCGCCCGCAGCTTCCATAACCTGCGACAACAAAGGCCTTGCCGGCCAAGAGGACATTGGTTGCCCTGATGATGCCGTCCAGAGTACTTTGGCCCGTCCCGTAGTAATTGTCCAGCAAGTGTTTTGTTTTATTGTCATTTACCGCAATCATGGGATATTTCAAAGCGTTGTCTTTTTCCATTGCCTGGAGGCGAATGATTCCGGTTGTTGTTTCTTCACACCCGCAAATGATGTCTTTTATCAGTTCCGGATGATTTTTATGAATTTCAGACACCAAATCACATCCATCATCAATGGTGATATGGGGCTTCTCCTTGATCACGTTGGTAATGTAACGGTAGTAGTCTTCGGTTGTCTCCCACTTGTATCCCCAAACCTTTATGCCTTCCTCTGCCAGCGCCGCGGCAACATCGTCCTGGGTTGAAAGGGGATTGCATCCGGTGATGGACACGTCCGCACCACCCGCGATAAGGGTTCTCACAAGGATGCCCGTCTCTTTTGTTACGTGAAGCGCCAGGCCGATTCTTACGCCTTTTAAAGGTTTTTCTTTTTCGAACCTTTCCTTTACCTCCATTAAAGCGCCCATATTCTGCTCTGCCAGTTCAAGATTTTTCCTTCCCTGATCGGCGAGAGAGAGGTCCTTCACTTCATATGTATTTCCCTTGTCCATGATTATTCACCCCTTAATCCGATTTAAATATATGGTTGACCGCAATTTACGGAAAAATAAAAAAAACAGAATTTTGGTATATATTGGAAATCCTGTTAAAAGTCAATGTATAGATGGCTTGGCTGAGGGAATCGGAGAACACGGTGTCAGGCCTTAAGACTGCGGCGAGTTGGAATCACAACAGTTCATTATGAACACTTGCTGAAACCGCATGCATGGCATGTCATGCACCCCTCTTCGAATCTTGCGATTTCTCCGCAGTCGGGGCAGACATCCCCTTTCAGGGTGTTCCTTAAACTATAAGGCCGTTTTTCTCCGGATTTGTCTGTAAGATATTTTCTTTCCAATACCCGCCCTATGGCATCGGGAATGGATTTGACAATGCTTCCGTTCTGAAATACGGCGTGTTCACCGCCGATGCCTTTAACCTGTTCCACAATGTTATCAACGGTCACGCCCGATCTCAAGGCAAGGGATATCAGTCTGCCAATGGCCTCGGTCTTGGCTGTCGTTGATTTGCCGGACTTCCCGATTGTTGCGAAAACTTCGAAAGGTCGCCCTTCGTA
>Ga0180434_10003164_pt1 | contig 21154 bp, 13 predicted proteins | sample SS_ome_7_FD_132453 | JGI IMG/M metagenome (GOLD analysis project Ga0180434, IMG submission 132453) | Hypersaline lake sediment archaeal communities from the Salton Sea, California, USA - SS_1_D_2 metaG | ecosystem: Environmental > Aquatic > Non-marine Saline and Alkaline > Hypersaline >...
AGATTATAAAGGAAGAGGAAGGATCAAAGGAAAGGTCATGGATGAATCTGGAAATCCTTTAGAAGGAGTCAGCGTCAAGCTTATTCACACCGCCCTTAATCAAGGCTTTAATGTCAGAACGGATTCCGAAGGAATATGGGTTGCTTCATGGATAAGAGGGGGATCGTGGAACATCGATTTTGAAAAGGAAGGTTATGTTCCCAAAAAAATAACCATAAAGGTTCGTGAGGGTGCGAAGAATGATGATGTGGAAATAAAGCTGGAAAAAATACAAAATCTGTCTTTGAGCTCAATCCTGGAAGAGAAGCTCGATCAGGCGAACTCTCTTTATGAAAGGGAGAAATTCGATGAAGCTTTAATAGCTTATAAGGACCTTATCGAAGAGTTTCCCGATGTTTACATTATCAATGTTAGCATCGGTAACTGTTATTTCGAAAAGGGAGATTATGACCAAGCTATTTTATACTACCAAAAAGCCCTCGAGAGAGATCCGGATAATAGCCAAGTGAAAATGTACATCGGCAACAGCTATTCCAACAAGGGGGATAGCGAAAAGGCTCAGGAATGGTATAATAAAATCGAATTTCAAAAAATCCAAGACGTGAATGTCCTTTATAATCTAGGGACAGATTTTTATTCAGCATCCAAATTTTCCGAAGCCTTGAAGTTCTACAAAAAGGCTGTGGAGCTCAAAGGGGATTTTCTTGATGCCCTCTACCAATTAGGGCTTACTTATTTATCTCTGGGGAATAACCAGGAAGCCTTGGCGGTATTCGAAAAGTATCTCGAACAGGATCCCGATTCTCAACGTTCTCAACAGGTAAAGGGATTTATTGATTATTTAAAAAAATGAAGCTGAATCATGGTTAATCAGGCGATGAGGATTTATTTCTATACTTTATTGAGAGCTAAAATCACGAACCTAATCCTTATGTGCATAATATGGCCCTTGATGGTTTTTACGGCTCAAAAGATCAAAGAGCAAGACCTTTCCGCAAAATACAGAGAATTTCTAAAACTGACCAGGTACATCATCCTCCTTCAGGAAGAAGAAGTTTTTATGCAGTTATCCAACGACCGTGACCGTGATATTTTCATCGAGACCTTTTGGAAACAAAGGGATCCAACTACGGGAACACCGGACAATGAATATAAAGAGGAACATATCAAGCAGTTTCGTTACGCGAATGAACATTTTGGGAGAGGTACGCCTCGAGAAGGCTGGATGACCGATAGGGGGCGGATATATATCATTTTAGGACCACCTGCGAGCATTGAAAATTTTGAAGCAATGATAGGACTTTATCCGATACGCATTTGGTACTATTATGGAGACAGGACAAAGGGACTCCCTGCCCATTTTGGTCTTGTTTTTTTCCAAAGGCATGGGGCAGGGGAATTTAGGTTGTACGATCCTGTGTCAGACGGTCCTGGGAGCCTGATGATACAATCAAGAGTTACAGCTCCAACCCAGTATAGACAATTGTATGAAACGCTCAGAAATCTCTCACCAACTTTGGCTGATTTATCCCTATCCATGGTTGTTGGTGAGTCACCAGTGAACTATCAACCTTCTCCTAGAAACGCCATTCTATTAGCTGATATTTTTGAATCGCCAAAAAGGGGAGTTAACACGACCTATGCCACTCATTTTTTAAATTACAAAGGGATGGTCAGCACAGAATACATGACCAATTACATCGAGAGCGAGGCTCGAGTGGAATTGATCCAGGATCCTCTGATGAATATGAATTTTTTGCATTTTTCCATTGTTCCTCTTCACTTGACAGTGGAATACTATGAGCCGAAAGACCAGTATTTCTGTAATTTCGAGCTGAATGTCAGTTTGAAGGAAAAAGAAAAAACCATTCACCAATACACAAAAAATTATCCTATGTATTTTGATAAAGACAGGTACGATTTTATCAAACAGAATGGGGTTGCTTTAGAAGATTCATTCCCGGTAGCTGAGGGTGATTTCCAGTTGACCCTTCTTCTCCAAAATTCTGTTGGAAAAGAGTTCAGTGTTTTCGAAAAGACAGTGGATGTTCCCGAGGATGGAGGACAGCCAAGTATAAATGGGCCTTTTATAGGCTATAAATTTGAGAATTATCAAGATACCATCCATCTTCCCTTCAAGATACTCGATAAAAAATTGGTGGTGGACCCCAAAAACACATTTTCCTCCTATGACGAGATTGCCCTTTTATTCATTGTCGCCGATGTGTCGGATAGCTTATGGCAGGAAGGCAGAGTGGCGGTCCAGGTCAGTGCTGAAGGAACGAAGAATGCACAGCAAAAATCGTTCAGCATAGAGTTGAAAAATTTCCCTTTACGCCCGATCATGAGCATTCCTCACTCTTTAAGAGCTGACGAGTTCTCTCCTGGCTACTATGAAATAAAACTCCAGTTGCTCGATCAGAAAAACGAAATTCTGGATGAAAAAAAGAGGAATTTCATCATTTCCCCAGTTAAAGGCGTTTCTCATCCTGTCGCCCATGCCAAAGGATTCTCCCACAAGGAAGGTCATTTATTTTATCATACGCTGGCAAGACAGTATGAAGAGTTGGGGAAATATGATAAAGCCGAGGAAAATTATGCTAAGGCTTTTTCTATCAATCCTGAATATAAGATCGGATTGGTCGAATATGCGAATTTTTTATTCAAGATCAACAAATTCGGAACAATACTAGAGCTTGTCGATCGGTTGGGAGATGATGAAAGACTGAGGTTCGATTATCTTTTACTCAAGGGCAAAGCTCACATGGGACTGTCCGCTTATTCTGAGGCAATCCACAATTTACTCGAGGCGAACAAAATATACGACAGCCATGTCGGGCTGCTTAATGCTCTGGGATTTTGCTACTACAAGACAGGAAATGATGAAGAAGCGTTGCGGGTCCTCAATTCTTCGCTTCGCTTGGATCCCAATCAGGGTGAAGTTAAAAAACTGATAGAATTGGTCGAAAAAAAATAACAAAAAAGGCTATTGCCTATGATGATGATAATTAAGGAGAACTTCACGCATGTTTAAGCGGCTGGAAAATATCGAGAGAAGAAACCCTTTTACAATTCGTGTGGATGGCGAGCCAGTCATGGCCTATCATGGAGAAACCCTGGCTGCAGTTTTGCTTGCTGCGGGGAAAATGGTAATGAGAAAGACATTCAAAGGACATATGGGCAGGGGGTATTATTGCGGGATGGGAATATGCCATGAATGTTTGGTGGAACTGGGAGATGGGACGAAAGTGAGGTCATGCCAGACTCTTGCTGAACCGGATATGGAGATTTGGACAGCCAGGTAAGAGAGGAGGATCAGATTGGAAGAGCGGGATTTGGTTGTGATAGGGGATGGGCCTGCTGGCCTTCGTGCCGCTGTGTCGGCTGCGCAAAGAGGAGTAGAAGTGACTGTTATTGGAGAGAATCCCCTGCACGGCGGGCAAATATTCAGGCAGCTCACTCCTCCTCTCCAGGCGCCAGGGCATATTATGGAACTTTTGGATCGCCGGATTTTGGCTGATCTTCAGGATGATCTGTCTAAAGTCAACATCCAATTCCTGAACAAATCCATTGTTTGGGGCATTTTCGATGATAAAATGATTGCCTTCGATCAAAATCAAAGATCATTGATTAAGGCAAGAAAGATCATCATAGCAGAGGGAGCCTATGAAGCACCTATCGCTTTCCCGGGCTGGACTTTACCTGGAGTCATGACTGTGGGTGGCTTGCAAATATTGCTCAAGAGCCAAGGAATGATACCGACAGGAAAGATAGTCGTTGCAGGTACAGGGCCTCTGCTTTTGTACACGGCATCTCAGCTTGTCGAAAAAGGAGCCGATGTTCTGGCAGTATTGGAAGCATCTTCTCTGAGTCAATGGATGAGATGGAGCACGAAAATGTGGCGTATGCCCGGGATCATGGGGAAAGGCATCAAATATATGCATACCCTTCGTAAGCACCGCGTTCCTGTTCACTACAGCACAGTGCCGCTGGCAGCGAATGGATCTGAGGAATTAGAAGAAGTGGTGTTTGCCAGGGCGGACAAGCAGTGGTTTCCTAAGCCTGGAACCGAGAGAAGAATGGAGGCTGACATCTTGTGCCTGAATTTTGGTTTTATTCCATCTACGCAATTTACCCATATTGCCGGCTGTGAGCATATCTGTGATCCAACGATGAGGAGCTGGATTCCGAAATTCAATTCCCATTACGAGACATCGGTTGAAGGAATTTTCGTAGCCGGAGATTGTACTGGTATAGGAGGAGTTAAGAAGGCGGTATTGGAAGGAGAGTTTGTCGGATTGGAAGTTGCTCGACAAATGGAGCGCCTTCCAGCCGCCGAGGCTGAAGGTAGGCTCTCCAAGCTCAGGAAAAAAATCAGGGCCTATCGATGGTATCAACAGTTTTTGAGGAATATTTATGCCTTCCGGCCTGGCCTTATCGATTTACTTACAGATGAGACGATCATATGCCGATGTGAGGAAATTCCTTACAAAGAAATTTCCCGTCTAATAGGGAACGGCTCTCACCGCCTGGAAAAGATAAAACTTCTATCGAGAACAGGAATGGGGAGATGTCAGGGCCGGTTTTGTTATCCTACGCTGCTGGGGATTTTTTCCGGTATACTTTCGGAGGATGAGGCGTGCAGCCAGGATTTCACCAGCAGAGTTCCCGCCAAGCCGCTCCCTCTTGAGGTTTTGTTCCAACTCCCCGATTCTGATGAAGCCGCACACGATGCGAACTCCTAACTCGCCCATCTGAAAATTTTCGTGTCTATAAAATGAAGGTGTAATTGAATTTTATCAGAACAGACCTTCCCAGCGATCGAGGGAGATGGGGAAATCCACGATTCAATGAGGTATTTATTCCTTCATTATAGACAAGGTATAAATCGATTCCCTCCGATGGATTGAAGCGAAAACGAAAATTGGATGATAATTGGTTCAGATCACTGGAATATTGAATGAAGGCATTCGCTGAAAGCGATTTGTTCAGCGCAGAGCGTACCCTGAATCTCATAACATGAGGCTCGTAAGTTCCGCTATCGATCTTAACGAAGTTGTAAGTATATTCTATATTCAACGTCAAATGCGGGCTTAACGTCCATGAAGAAAATAGCTCGCTGCCTAGCTGCCAGCCGTTATAGTATCCTCCGCCGATTCCTTTTATGCCGAATTGAAAAGGAAGCCCCGAAGGGGATCGGAAATCGATATCGACACAGGAAAAGCAGTACCTTCCGGGCTCGATTTCCAATTCTCCCACAGAGAAGCCGTTAAGGAGATTTTCTTCCATTGTTTTTAGGTTGGCTTTCACATAAGTCCCAGACCGGAACAAGGCTTCCCAAAAGAGATTGTTCTCGAATGTTTCGAATTTACCTGTCTGGCTGTTCCAAATGCCTATCATCTTGTTTTGAAAACCATGGTTTTGGAATGGACTCCTGGTGTCGGGGATCCAAATATATTCGAGGCGATTGTAGAGCAGGTTGATGTCTCCTCTGTATAAATATCCCAATCCTGGATAAAATTCGCTTCCTATATGCCGCGCAACGAATGCGTAAGAAAATCCCCGCCGGATCCGGCTCTCTATGGTTATGGCTCCCATAAGGCTTTGTCGAAATGGCGTTCTGGGCTGCGCACTTTGGGCCAGCCTGAGCTTGAGATAAGCATGAGGATCGGAAAGGCTGATATCCATATCGAGACCTGTGACGAGGTTGTAATTTCCGTTGAAGTCCGTTCTCGATGTCAGCATTCCTCCTATATAGGATCCATCATTTTTCACTTCCCTCTTGATTCGCAATACCCCGAAATTTTCCGAAACGATGGGGCGGTCTCCAATTTCGGTCGCAGCTGTTTGCATTTCAAGAAATCCTAACTGCCAGTTCCCTGCCCGTCCGGTAAGACGTATTCCCCCTATAATGGGAACTTTTTGACCTTCTATGATGCCTATTGTTCGGCTGTGGAATAGTTTTTGCCCTCCAACAGGTATCCGAAAATCGAAAAGATCTGACCGTTCTTGGAAAAATGGACGTTTTTCTGGGAAAAACAGAGAAAAGCGTGTTAGATTGATACGCTTATCATCTGCCTCTACTTGCGCAAAATCCGGGTAAATGGTCAGGTCCACGACTTGATTGCTGCTGAGATTGTACTTGAGATCAAGTCCGATATTACCTTCGCTAAGACTCTTCAGCTCATAAGATATTAGCGATGGTTGAAGGACGTTTTCCTGTTTGATTCCGCCCAAAACATAGGGTCTGACGTAGACAGGGTGTTTTGTTTTGATATTATTGAATTTCACGTCCAAAGCCTGGCTGGGTTTATAGGCACTCATTGCCCACTTGTTGGGGATTTCAGGAAAGATATCGTATTCAACATTTTTGGCTATATATCTCCATAATATCAATCCCATCTCTGTTGCACTCTTTTTAGTTTCGTACCTTAAACTTGAAAAAGGGATGCGGATTTCTGCGCACCACCCGTTCGAATCAAGGTGTGTCGCAGCGTCCCAAAAGGCATTCCAGTCTGTATTCCAGGGAGTGCTTCCTGTCTCTGCATCGTCGTAGATGGCGATATCTGTACGAACCCCCGCGGGAGAAACAATAAATCCAAAAGCGGTCCAGTTGTCATTGAGTGTGTCGAGAATGATGGCGATGGCATCCTGATCCGGACTGAAGCTGTCTCTTTCCAGGCTTCGGGTTATGATTGAAGACACGTTTTTTGTGTGAAGGCGTGCTCCGAGATAAATAGCGTTTTCGCTACAAAAAAGCCGCATTTCGGTTCTTTCAGAAGGATGTTCTCCTTCGTTCGGCATGAGTTGGTACCATTTTTCGATGGGAGATATGTTTTTCCACACCGCTTCGTCCAATACTCCATCGATTCTGATTCCAGGATTTTTTGCGCATTGAAGTACCCAAGGATTTTCGGTCTGATCTGTTTGAGTCCATAGGGGCAGGGTTAGCAAGAAAAGCAGCAGGCAGATAATGAAGAAGAAGCGAAAGCCGTATCCAGAGGGTAATCGGTCAATGTTTCCGATAGCCATTAGGGACAGCTTAATGCATTGAAATTTCCCGTGTCAATATATTATATATTTTACACGAAAATATTTGGAAGATTTTATTCTTAAAGGTTTATATCTGCATATAGAAAAGGTTTTAATCATGTTGAAAGATATGTTATTTGTATAGAGCTAGCTTTGATGAATAGAAATAATAATTAGTATGAAACGATTGTTCTTAATACAGAATTAAATTGAAAAATTATATAAAATATTATATACAATAAATAATTAATAAACTGGGAGCTAGGTGCCAGCCTGACTCCTGGGATGAATAAATAAAGAAAGGAGATTGAAGATGAAAATCACGGATATCGAGACGATGGCTTTGGCTGTTCCGCTAGACCGTCCCATATTCTTTGCCACAAGAAAGGTTCAAGAGAGAGACCTGACTGTGATTAAGATCAAAACTGATGACGGGATCGTGGGGCTGAGCTGTGTACCCATAGGCGAACCATTCTCTGTTGCTTCGATTATCGAAAGGAAACTCAAGCCCATGCTGCTCGGGAAAGATCCTCTTTGCACAGAATCCCTTTGGGCCATGATGTACATGGAGATGCGGCGCGACAGGAAAGGTTCGGCAATAAGGGCGCTCAGTGGAGTGGATATCGCTCTTTGGGATATAAAGGGAAAGTACTTTGGGCTGCCGTTATACAAATTGCTTGGCGGGGATCGCAATCGGGTGCCTTGCTATGCCAGCGGAGGATACTATCACAAGGAAAAAGGTCTTAAAGGGTTGGCCGAGGAAATGGAGCTATACCTCAAACATGGATACACGGCTGTAAAAATAAAGATCGGTGCGGTCAGTGTAATGGAAGATATCGAAAGGGTGAAAATGGCACGCAAAGTTATCGGCCCGGATGTAAAGCTTCTTATCGATGCCAATAATGCTTACGATGCTCCCACAGCCATTAAGGTTGGAAGAGCCCTGGAAGAACAAGATGCTTATTTCTTTGAAGAACCTGTCCGTCCGGATGATCTTCAGGGTAGCCAGCTTGTGGCTGATGTTCTGGATATCCCTGTGGCATCCGGAGAGCTGGAATATACCTTGTGGGGATTCCGGGATCTCATCACCAGCCGGGCCATCGATATCATCCAGCCCGATGCGACAGTCTTAGGAGGGATCACCGAGTTCATGAAAGTCGCTGCATTTGCCAAGGCTTATCACATGCCCGTATCTCCTCACTGGGAGCAGGAGGTGCACATGCACATGGTGGGTGCGCTGCCGGATGCCCTATGGGTTGAATATTTCATGCGTGAGATCGAGGTCCGCGTTGAAGACAAAATTTATAAAGACTTCGTTGTGGCCAGGGACGGCTATATGGAAATTCCCGACAAGCCAGGATTGGGGATAGAGTTCAACGAAGAGGCACTGGAAAAGTTCCGCGTCAGGTAATTTCGGGAAGCGAAGGTCAGCTCTTACTTTAATTCCTGCCTTTTCACTGGCTCGATATCTTTTTTCAAAACCCTCTGCACCAAATCGACGACGATTTGGGTCGATTCTGCCAGTCCATCGATTTCCACGTATTCATCGGGTGAATGGGCACCATGTCCTCCGCCCGGAATATCCAAGCCCCCGGCAAAAATAACGATAGCTCCCGCATTCCAGAAATCAGGCCTCCCCCCGCCAACTCCTCCGCTCCATTCCATTTCCAAATCTGGATTGCCTGTGAATTCCCGGCTGAAAGCCAATATTTCCTGTACCAGCGGGTCTTCTTCAGTAATGACATCCCATGCTTGTCCAGGAACCTTTTGAATATGGGTGACTTCAAACTCCACATTCAGTTCGGGGTTTTCTGCCATGAGGTTATCGAGATGTTGGTTTAACTCCGCAACTACTTTGATAGGTTCTTGTTTGGGGTATAGGCGCATATCCAAAAGCGCTTCCACCTTGGCCGGCATCACGTTAACCGCGACATTGCGAGGGTCACCGCTGCTGAGTACGGTAACTTCCACATGGGGTTTGCGGCCTTCGAACAAGGGATCGTCCTCATAGGTCATCCATCGATCGACATCGATAACAGCCGGAATGACTTCTGCCATCTGATGAGCGGCATTGACTCCGGCTCTTCCCGGGTGGTGCATGGTTCCGACAACGGTCAATTTGGCCCAAATGTGGCCTCCCTGTTTTGTGAACCTCGGCCCTATGCTGCCCGCAAGATACCAGTCTGCAGTAACGAGTTCTGGGCGATGTTCAACGACCCAAGGAAGCCCAAACTCAGTCGCGCCCTCTCCAGGCACGAGAGTCACCACAAGATCCCCTCTGAGCTCCACGCCTGATTCCTTCAATACCCTCAAAATTTCGATACGTTTTGCGACACTGGCGTGGGAATTGGTGGCCCCGCGCCCGTAAATCTTGCCGTCGATGATCTCGCCGCCCAGTGGATCGACTGTCCAGAGATCTCTATCTCCTATCACGACGGTATTGTAGTGGGTTGTGAGCCCGAGAACAGGTTTTCCGGCTTTTCCCCTAAGCCGTGCGACCACGACAGGAAAATCTGAGGGATCTCCGGGATATTTGATGCCGAGACCCTTTTGATATGGCGCTTCGAAGGGCTTCTCGGGATAAACTACCTCTACTTCCACGCCGATATCCCTGATCTCCTTGGCAAGAAATTCGGCCATTTCCTTGTGGTTATGGACCACGCCCTTTGCGAACTCCGAGTTGATCTGTACCATTTGCTGTGTGAGCCTCACAAGATTTTCCTCGCTGACAAGATCTTTGGGATTCTGAGGTGTAATATTTTCTTCCTGCGGTTCCAAGCTTTGGCCTCCGCAATTACACAGAAGAATTGTAAAGAATAGAACTAGGGCTGCCTGCTTCCATCCGGTTTGGATTCTACTTGATTGCACCAAGGATCCCGCTGAACTTTCACAAAATCTCATTCCAATCATTTTTTCCTCCCTCCAATTTTTAGTTTTTTCCATCTGTTTTGCATATTCCTTTTTTTCTTTCAAAATGACGAATGCATATACAGAAGAAAATATTTGTTTTTCTAAGAGCATAATATAATATATAATATTTTATTGAATTCAATTTATATTTATTTTTCATGAATGTCAATGGGTCAATAAAAAAGGAGGTCCTATGTTTTTGCGAAAACCATTGCTTTTTTTTCTTTTCTTGATGTTTCTGATAGGAAGCTTTTTTCTTGCCGATGCCATCTCTTCACAAATTCAGACAAAAACGCCCACAGATCCCAGAGATCCTCTTCTCATCCAGGGTCCTAAGCCGGAAGCCATCGGCGATAGGGTGATGGTAAGCACACAATCTCCCATAGTCACCGAGACCTGTCTTAATGTTCTGCGGGAAGGCGGCAATGCTGTGGACGCGGCCATCACATCTGTATTCCTCCAGCATGTGGTCGAATATCATCAGGTCATGCATTTCAGCAGCATGGCAGGATTGTATTATGAAGCATCGACTGGGAAATATTACGCATTCAATGCAGTGGGAGACAGACCTCTTGCTACCCGAGGGAAACACGGGGATCCCAATAAGGTTGCGATTGGAGGGACGGTGCGCGGGCTGGAAGATCTATGGAAACGCTTCGGAACCCGCAAGTGGGTAGATTATATCCAACCAGCCATCAAAGCTGCAGAAGAAGGGGTGCTCGTCACCACGTTCATGTACACATACATTAACTGGTACTTCGAAGGCGGAAGTGTTCTCAGGGGAAAAGGAGACCTGGCGCAGATCAAAGAGGCAAGGGAATTTTATATGCCGAACGGATTCCAAGTGCCAGTGGGACATCGATGGAAAATGCCTGCGCTTGCCGCTCATCTGAGAAAACTTGCATCCGAAGGGGCTGATTATATGTACACGGGTGGGTGGGGAAAAAAATTCATCGAAGCAGCAAGAAAGGAAGGTGGCCGGGTGACATTGGAGGACATGGCCGGATATGAAGTCCGCTGGACAGAGCCTTTGAGATACACCTACAAAGGGTACGAAATTTTAACAGAACCGCCTCCGGTTTATGGAGGATTGACCGTTGCCTGTAATTTGAACATCTTGGAAAATTTCGACCTCAAAAAAAATGGATTCTACTGGGAATCTCCCGATACTCTCGAGATCATGGCCAGGACTTATGGCCGAGTATCGTCGGAAATGAGATGGCTCCAAGATCCCCTGAATTTTTACACCCCGGTTGATATGCTGCTTTCCAAGGAATACGGAAAAATGGGTGCTGAATTTGTCCTAAAAACCATGCCGCTACCTGGCGTAAAGCTGTCAGCGCCTGGTCCATTGGATCAGTCCCCTCAGTACCTTCAAGCCCATGACTTTGTCTCACAAATATCGCAGGTTGAGCTGGAATCCTGCAACAGCAATGCGACAGTCATTGTCGATGAAGAGGGAAATTGGATCACTTTGCTGCATACGGGACATGGAGGAACACCAGGAGTTTTTATCGACGGCGTACGGGCAACCGGCAGCACGATGCGGGCAAGTACAATGGGCCCGGGCCGCAGGCTTTTGTTTCCCTCTGTTGCGACGATCGTCTTGAAGGACGGCAAGCCGTGGATGGCCCTTGGCACTCCGGGATCACCGCCGCAGCCAGCAACAGAAGTGCTGGTGAATATACTTGAATTTGGAATGCATCCCAAAGACGCGGCTGATGCTCCCCGCTTTTGGGCTTTTCGTAGCTCTGATAGAGTCGTGGAGATCGAATCACGAATAACGCAGGCCGTGAGAGAAGGGATGCCAGAGAGGGGAATAAAGATTAAAGACCTCACAAATTACAATTGGCATACGGGTTCGTTCCAGATCGTGTGGCGAGATACCCAAACGGGCAAGCTCCACGGCGTCACAGATCCGAGGCGGTTGGGGAATGCCGGGGGCTACTGATGTCCATCACCCTAAAATTCACCCTTAAAGGGGATTGCCTTTTTCTGTCTGTGCTGGCATCCTACCAGTAATAGGCTCATGGAAAAGCGAGAAATCCTTGTCGTCGACGACGACAAGGTGACATTGAGAACCCTGGAAAAAATTCTCATGAGGGCAGGGTATGTCGTGATTCCCCTTTCTCTCGGCAGAGAAGCAGTGAAAATCGCCAGAGAAAGATCCCCCGCTCTTATCATCCTCGATATCATGATGCCTGACATGGACGGGGGAGACGTGGCCTCTATTTTGAAAAACGATCCCAAAACCAAGGATATCCCCATCATATTCCTGTCTTCCCTGGTCACCAAAAGGGAGGAACAGAGCAGCAGCAAAGCCGATGGAATTTATTTCCTTGCTAAGCCATTCGAGCGAGAGAACCTGCTGGAAAAAATTAGCTGCTGCTTTTAAAAAGAATCATCATTTCCTTGAATATTCAGCTCCAGAAGGGAAAGACCTGCCTGATTTGACGAACTTTTGACAAATTCTTGACAATTCTCTGACAACTTTCCTCCTGAATAAATCTATCTTTGGCACGGATGGAAGAATCAGGAGGAATAAAATGAGAATGCTTAAAGCCTTGGTGGTTACCGTGTTATTCACGATACTTTCCGCCTGTATCGCACCCTTGACGAGTAGTTTTTCCGGAAGGACACTGGGAAAAGGAAAAGTGGGCTTCGATGCAGGAGGCGTCGGCTTCGGTGATATGAAAGTGGGGGCGTTCAAATTTGCCTATGGAGCAGCACCCGATTTCGACCTGGGTCTGCAGCTCGAATACGGTTGTATGGGATTGTTTGGAAAATATGCCCTAAGGAATCCCAGGGAAAACGGTCTAGCTTTTGCCGCTCTCTTCGGAGGAGGTATGATCACGAACGGCACATATGCCTATGCTGGGCCCATTCTGAGTTTCAAGATGGATCTGATGGAGCCGTATATCGTGGGCAGGTACAATTATGTCTATTACAGAGAAGAATTGGGTCTTTGGAATGGTTATAGCGAGGGTTCAGAAGGCTATTCCTATTTTCAGTTCACTTTCGGAAGTATCCTTTGGATCAGCAGGAAAGTTGGCCTCAATATCGAGCTCAGCACGTTGTCAGGGGAAACAGATTTCACGGATTTTGAAGGCCCCATTGTTTCCGGAGGGTTGAAAATTCGATTTTGATCGAAGTTTTTTTATTCGAGAAATGAATAATCTCTGCCGTACCGGAGCATCTGCTCGACGTAGTCAGCGGGGTATGCGATCTGGATGTCGGTGATCTCGCCGTTATCCTTCACAGGCGTGTAGATGGGGTTGATGAATCCGCCGTAGGGGGCCAGGTTCAGTTTGTTGTACCGTTCCAGTACCTCTTCGTGGAGCTCGGGGTCCACCTGGACGCCGTAGTTTTCGACCAAGTCGCGCGCCGCTTCATAGTCGCCTTCGCTGGTGATGCGCTGCACTTCTGCCAGAAGTTCCCCGTAGAGCTGGCGGAGCTTCTGGTAGTCGTTGATCACGAAAAAGGTCTTCCCGTCTTTGATCTCCTTGGTGATCACATTCTCGGGTTTGCCCTTTTCGTATACCCATTGGGCTATGAGGGCGCGGGCCCGCATGTGGGCCTGCTCGATGGTTTTACCCGGCTGGATGCGGGTGAGCTGCGTCATCAGCCCGTTGCGGATGTTGGCGTCGTAATCAGCCTTGGCAGCCTCCAGGTTGGGCAAAAGGCCCAGCTCGACCATCTTGTCGTCCATCAGATAGTACAAGGCGAAGAGGTCAGCACGGGCTTCCTCTACCGGGGAGTGGTAGTTTTTGAGGGATTCGTATTCCACGCCGGGAAGGAGCTGTCCGGAGCCGTGCCCCAGGACTTCGTGGAGGTCCGTGTGAAGGTTGCTGGATAGGGATCCGTATTTTTTAGATCTTTCCCGAATCTCTTCGGAATAGGAGAATTCCTCTCCGAAACCCGAGCCCAGCGATGCCTGGTCATATGCGTAGGTGATGTTTTCCAGTGTGACGGATTTCGAGCCGTGGTTCTTCCGGATCCAGTTGGCGTTGGGCAGGTTGATGCCGATGGGGGTGGAGGGATAGGCGTCCCCTCCCAGGATGGCGGCTGTTATCACCTTCGCGGTCACCCCTTTGACCTCTTCTTTTTTGAACCGGGGGTCGGTGGGGGAATTGTCCTCGAACCACTGGGCATTGGCCGCGATGGTTTCCGTTCTTTTGGTGGCGGCCAGATCCTTGAAGTTGACGATGGATTCCCAGGACCCCTTCATCCCCAAGGGATCGCTGTAGACTTCGATGAACCCGTTGATGAAATCCACCCGGGATTCTGTGTCATTCACCCACAGGATGTTGTACTCGTCCCATGTCTCCAGGTCGCCTGTCCGGTAGTATGTGATAAGCTTGTCAATCACCTGCTTCTGCTGGTCATTTTCAGCGACTGTAGATGCCTTTTCCAGCCAGGTGACGATCTTTTCGATGGCAGAGCCGTACAGCCCATCGATGGAGGCGACCTGTTCTGTGACCTGGCCGTTTTTCTTGACCACGCGGGAATTCAAACCATACCAGATGGGAGTGGGATCGTCTTCGTCGGCTATGCTTTCATAATAGTTTTCCACTTCTTCCTGGGTGACGCCTTGGTAGAAATTGACAGCGGAATGGGTAACCAGGTCTTTGGTGGAATCCTGGGAGACCTTTTTGGGGGCCACCGCCGGGTCGAAGATAATGGGCTCGAGGAAGGCGTTAAAATCATCCAGGGTTTGTCCTTTGTCCAGCGGGAACTCAACACCTTCCGATCCATTGATGAGGGAGGCAAAATAATCTGGCGTGAATTCCGGGATGAATTTATCTGTGGAGTAGTGATGGTGGATGCCGTTGGAAAACCAGACTCTCTTGGTGTAGACCATGAATTTTTCCCACTGCGGGCCGGTGCGGTCGCCTCGATATCCTTGAACGATAGCATCGAGAGTTCTGCGGATGGTCAGGTTGTGCTTGTAGTTCTGGTCCGTGATGATGTCTCTGCCGCAGAGGGCTGCCTCGCTCAAGTAGTATATGAGCTTTTTCTGATCCAGGGAAAGCTCTTCGAATCCCGGGACCTGGAAGCGCATGATCCGGAGGTCGGCAAACTGGTCGATCTGCCACTGGAATTCCTGGGCAGCGGCTTCGGCCGGCTCCTCGGCTTTTTTGCATCCTCCGGTGAAAATGACCACCAGGAAAGCCATGAGTAAAATGAATGATGTTTTGATTTTCATTGTCCTAGCCTCTCATTTTATTAGGGGATGCCCCATTGGGTACCACCCTATTTCACCCCATAGGGCTTTTCAATTGCTTTTGGTAGTAGTGTGGCGCCTCATGGGACGTCCCCTATGATAAATCAAAGCGAAGGAAAAAACTACCGTGTTATCGAAAATTGCGGGCCAAATCCGACTCGGCCGCTATAGTGCCGAAGGAGGCCCAGGATTCACCAGCCAGGATTTTGTGGAAGATTTCCTTGGCCCTTGCCTTTTCGCCGTTATAAAAATACCAGTTGCCGACCCCGTAGGCCAGGGCATCGTTCATGACAGAGCTGAACTCCGGGTCTGTGAGGTCGCCGAGCGCCAGTTCTCCTTTGTAGAAAAGACAGAGCTTGTGGTAGACCTGGTTTTCGATCACGTCCATGTTCGCATGGATGGGATGGAGGGATTTTCCGGCCTCATCCTCGAGTCCGAGAAGCCGGAGGGTCATGTACAGCCAGTGGGTGGTGGCCACCAGCATGTCGTCGTTTTGGGAGGCATCAATGCCTTCGCGGTAGGCTCTCAAAGCGTTTTCCAGGTCGTGGTTCAAATAGTAAGCCAATCCCAGATGGTACCAGATGTTGGTGTGGAGGGAACTGACGGGAATGTTCAGCGCGTTGGGCATGCCGTCTGGTTCGACTTCGTCTTGCTTGCCTTCGATTAGTGCAGCTGCTTTTTCCAGATCTGCGATGGCTTTGTCGAACCGACGGATCGAAATGTAGCGGTGCCCCCGGTGCCGGTAGAGGCGGGCGTCTCTGGGAAATTGGGCTATTCCATCGGTGTAGATCCTGATGGCTTCCCGGTAATTGCCCAGGTAGGCGGCCCTGCGTCCGTACCAGATGAGGGTTTCCGGATCGTCCGGTTCACGCTCATACTCGGCTTTGGCCTGGGCGAATTTTTCCAGAGCTGTGCCAGAAGGTTCTGAGGAATACAGCTCCTCTCCCAGCAGTGAAACAGCCTGAATAGTCTTTTCTTTCGGCGAAGCCTTGTAAAGCCCGAAATGTGAAATAGCCGGTGTATTATTCGCTTTTGTAATAAGAATCTCGACCTTTTCTGTTTCGACTGGAGGTATGCGGAGAAGGCGTTTGTACCCGATGGTCGTGCCCTTGGCCAGAGAAGACCATTCCCCGTCGGCCAAGCCTTTGATTTCGAACTCAGCGATCCTCTGGCCGAAACGGACCGGTTCCTGGATCAAGATCCGGTCGAAAAGAACCGGCCTACCCAAATCGATTTCGAGAGTCGCTACCGGCATATTGTCAGCTGCCGCCCAGTAGGAGTCCGGATCATCGTCAACGATTTTCAAAGGCGCTAATTTGGGATGTTGAGTCCTTTGGCTCGATGCGTGGGCATGTTTCCTCAGCGCCAGGTTGGCGGCGAATGTCTCATCCAGTGCAGCCCGGAACTCCTGAAGCCTTTGAACATCGTTCTCATGAAAAAGCCCCCGCCTGTCCGGAGGGATGTTGAGAAGCAAAACCCCGTTCCGGCCCACGGATTTATAGTAAACATCCAATAGCTGCTGTGTGGATTTCACCTGGCTGTCTTCCTCTTCGTGGTAAAACCAGCCGGGACGGATGGATGTGTTGCACAGGGGGATCACCCAGTTTTTCCCGTCGGGATCTCCCGTGTTCAGGTATGCGGGGTCAGCTCCGCCGACCACGATGCCCTCGGTATCTATGGTGGACCAGTTCGCTTTTCCGGCGTACCCTTTTTCGTTGCCGGTCCAGCGGATATCCGGGCCGGCATCCGAAAATATCAGGATGTCGGGCTGGAGTTCTTTGGCCATGGCCCATGTCTCCCCCCAGCGGTAATAGGTGGCGCGGTCGATGCGCCTTTCTTCATTGGCCCCGCCGTAATATCCCGTGCCGCCGTTGGCGCCGTCGAACCAAAGTTCTGAAATCTCGCCGTAGTTTGTGAGGAGTTCCTCCAGCTGATTTCTGTAATAATCGATGTATGCTGGGGTGCCATAATCGGCATGATTCCTGTCCCAGGGCGAAAGATACAAGCCGGCCTTGAGGCCGTGCCGGCGGCAGGCATCCACGAATTCCCGCACGACGTCGCCTTCTCCTCCTTTCCAGGGGCTGTTTTTAACGGAATGCTCCGTATAAGCCGACGGCCACAAACAAAACCCGTCGTGGTGTTTGGCGGTCAAGATGAGCTCTTTCATGCCCGCTTCTTTGGCCACTCGTGCCCACTGGTCCGCATCCATGGAGGCCGGATTGAAAATTTCAGGCGATTCATCCCCGTATCCCCATTCTTTGCCCGTAAAGGTATTGACCGTGAAGTGGATAAACCCGATAAACTCCATTTTTTGGTATTCCACCTGATCCGGCGTCGGGATGACGGAGCTGGGGGCGATATCTTCGGTTCCCTGCCCGCATGAGATCAAAAGAATGCCGCAAACTGTGGCGAAGATTAAAGCAGCTCGGGTCCTGTTCATGCGCTTCTCCTGAATTTTTTATGCACAGATAGGTCTAACAGTGAACAACTATTATATTTGAAGTTAGGGTTTTGTAAAAGAAAGGTTTATATAGCAAATAAAGATGGTTATGCAGTGGATTCGGCATTTGACTTCTGTCCTTTTTGCTTCTATGCTCTGAATATCAGGGAAAAATAGTGAACAGAGGGATCAAACGTTTGAGCCTTTTTGTATCGAGCCTTTGTTTTCTGGCTTTTTGCGGACCGAGAAAGGCCGATGTCGAAAGGATTATGGAAGATGGTGTGGAAGTCATCATCAATCATCTGGAGCCGTATAAAATCGAGGGAGAATCTTCCACTCTCCATCTAGAAGAAGAATTCACGATCGACACAGAAAAAGAGGAGATCGCAGAGGTGGGATTACCCGATATCAGGGATTTCGATGTCGATTCGCAAGGCAATATTTATTTTTTCCATGGGAGGGAGTTTAACCGGAATGTGATCCAAAAGTTCGACAAAGAAGGGAACTTTTTGAAACCGCTGGGAAAAAGGGGACAGGGGCCGGGCGAAATTCAACTCCCTAATGTTATGTATATCACCGAAAGTGGAGAGATTCCGATTCAGGATGCGAATACACAGAAGCTGTATATTTTCGACACAGAGGGGGCATTGATCAGAGAAACACGAATCGAATCAGAAGACAGAATCGGGAATCTTGTTTTTTATCCTCTGGAGAACGGGAATTATCTCAAATACGGTGAGTATTTCGATCCGCAGACACAACACCGCCAGAATATTCTTCAGTTGTGCAATTCCCGTTTTGAAATGATCAAGGAACTGGATAGATGCAATCATGGAAAAGCCATGCCCTTCACACAGCAGAAAAGGGCTTTTACCCCAAGAGTTTTTATAGCGCAGATTTCGGATGGAAAGGTTTACGTGGGGCACGAAAAAAGGGGATACGAGATTTTAGTTTATGATCAGGATGGGAATCTAGTGAAAAAAATCAGGAAAGATTATAAGCCTGCCGACGTCCCCGAAGCCTACAAGGAAAATTGGCTCATCAATATTGGCAGATATAAAGACAAGCTTCTCTTCCCGGATAAAATGCCCCCCTTCCACTACTTTTTCCTGGATGATGAAGGCCGGCTTTATGTCAAGACCTATGAAAAGGGTAATGAAGAGAATGAATACATGCACGACATATTCAACGCAGACGGCTTATTCGTCACGAGGAAAAGCATGCCGGGTTACGGCAGATGGATCTACCCGGGGGATTCATTGAACAGGGGAAAAGCCAAAAACGGCCGCTACTACTGCATAAGGGAAAAAGAAAGCGGCTACAAAGAATTGGCGGTTTATAAAATGATCTGGGAATAACATCCCGGATCGATTGTATATAAAGAGGAGGTTAGGATGAGGAGAACTACATTCGTTTTTGTTCTCGGTATATTCCTTGCTGGGGTATTGATCCCGTTTGCCTGCAGCAAAAAGCCTGAAAGTGCTGCCAGCGTCGAAGTCATCGACGGCATCGAACATGTCCATAACACCGGAACGCCCCTGTATCCTGAAAGATCGGTCACCTTCGAGGAAGAGCTTTCCATAGGGGGGGAAGAGTACGAAATGCTCTCTCAGCCGATGAACTTCGTTGTCGACGGGAGCGGGCGCATTTTTATCGCGGATGATCAGGACCAGTCGATAAAAGTCTTCGACCCGAATGCCGAATTCGTCAGATCGATCGGCCAGAAAGGCGAAGGGCCCGGGGAATTCTCCTATGTTGGATATCTTACATTCCTGCCGGATGGAAAACTCTTGGTGATGGATTCCATGGCCATGCGGTTGAGCATTTTCGAACCAGAGGGAGGTTTCCTGACCAGCTACCATTGGAAGCATAGGCCAGGCCGTCTTCTGTGCGCCGCAGATTCCTCTTGTGTTATGACGGAATATGTTTTCGGAGAGGGGGAAGATGCATTGGCGGACAGAAAACTTTTCGTTAAAAAGTACGACTTCGAGGGGAACGAAATCCAGAGTTACGGCGAGTTTCGCGCAGAAGAGATGAAAATCCATAGGGAATCAAGAGCTGGCGGAGGCGGGATCATGTTCGGCATTTCGGTTCCTCATTCTGCCCACTCTTTATTTGCAGCAAACCAGGCGAGCGAACGCCTTTATCACTGTGTCAACGATGAGTACATGATCGAAGTCTTCGATGAAAACGGAAATATCATCCGGAGGTTTGACCGGCCCTACGAGCCTCTGCCGTTCACTTCCGGGGATGCCGAAGAATTCCGCTCCCGGTATGCGGAGAGAGGAAGCGAGAGCATGCAAAAGATGGTGCGGGGGATGGCCATGCCTTCTGTCAAAACCATCACACCGCAGATGCTGGTGGATGATGAGGGAAATCTCTGGGTCGAGACTTACGAGAAGAAGGAGGAGGAAGGCAAAGATTTCACGGCCTATGATATTTTTAATCTCGACGGGTATTACGAGGCCAAAGTCTGGGTCGATTCAAAGCCACGTCTTTTTGCGAAGGGCAAAATGTACCGTTTCCACACCGATGAGGAGACAGGCTACATGATGGTCAAGCGTTACCGCGTAGTCTGGAGCCATTAGGAGACACTTTGGAGCTTTTTTCCGGTTTTTTCGTCCAGCCGCACGAAAATCTCTATAGAAAAGGAATGCATTTTCTGCGGGCGAACCGAACATCATTTTCTTTCGCTTTCTATTTGTCCGTTTTTTTCCATTCGGTCGTATTCGTGATTTTTTCCCTTTCCGCTCTTTCCTCGCCTTCATCCTCGTCCGCTGCTCTAAGCGATCAGCGTGCCCTTTTTCGAGCCGTAAAAGAAGAATCAGGCCTGTCCGAAAGCCAGGAGAAAGGCTTGACCGGGCTTTTGAAAGGATTCGATATCGCCGGTTACAACCTGACCGATGAGGAGAAAAAACAGCTTTATCAAAAGCTGATAGCCTCTTACACCCTGCTCAAAGACACGGAAATAAGGCATGAAGCTCCCAGGGAGATCACCAGGGATGACCTTATCCGTTTCATAGGACAAAAAGGAGGATTCGGCTTGAAATCAGGGAAAAAAGTCATCCCTTCTGTCTCGACCAGCGGAAAACAGAAAGCCAAACTGAATGTTCTTCCCAAACCGGTTATCGCAGATCTGCAGTCTCTCCAAAAATTCCCGCTCAAAGACCTGGATTACTACACAGCCCGGGGAAATGTGTGGGTCAGGTCGCCTTCGGGGACCAAAATTGTGCCCACCCAATATTTTTTCAAAAGGTCGCCCTATGAGCATATTCTGGCTCAGGGAGTCCATCTTTTCACCATAGTGGAGGGTTTTCCTGTCCTCGAAGATCGGCCTTTCTCGGGAGTCCGATATGTGGATATGAAGTCCGAAAAGGGACTCCCGGAAAAGGAAAGGCGAGGTTTCCAGGTATTTTTGTTATCCGGATTAACCGGTTCAGCAGGTCAGGTTTTATCTGAAATTCAGGATGGCCGGGAGGAACTGCAGATTTCCCCGACCTTCGATGAGCATTTCGACAAGTTTTGCGACGAATTCTTGGTTTTGCCCG
>Ga0180434_10003167_pt1 | contig 21141 bp, 17 predicted proteins | sample SS_ome_7_FD_132453 | JGI IMG/M metagenome (GOLD analysis project Ga0180434, IMG submission 132453) | Hypersaline lake sediment archaeal communities from the Salton Sea, California, USA - SS_1_D_2 metaG | ecosystem: Environmental > Aquatic > Non-marine Saline and Alkaline > Hypersaline >...
AGTGGAAGAATTATTAGAGGTTAGATTTCTTCGAAGGGGAAAATGAGGCTCTGAGGAGGACCGAGCACGTTTCTGATAAGACTGATAAATGAAATTCGAGGATAAGAAGGCGAAATTCAGGGGCTTGAGAAAAACATGGAGGAAGTAATAGAACACTCTGTTGGAGAGGGAGCGTATGTCGAATGACGAAGAAAGAAGAATTGTTTAATGAATTTGCGGAGATGCTCAGGAACCCGGACCTTAATGCTGCCTTGGAAGAATACAGGTCCGAAGTCGCAAAGAACCTGACCAAAGCCCTGGAGGAGTACAGGAACAGCCCCGGTACAAAACTTGACGGACCCCTGCTTGACGCCCTTGACGGCTTTCTGATCTACATAACTCCCAGTTATTTTGGGGGCAAGGCGAACCGCGAGAATATCGAGCTTGTGAAGGAAAAGATGATGTTACAGATAAGCGCATACAGGGTGTCGGCGCCGGACCTAATACGAGCGCTCAACGAGGTTGCCCTGGTTTATGGTGCGTGGCTCTGGTTCAAGAAAGAACGCGTATTGGAGTTTGAGAAGAAACACAAGGAACTGGAACCCGACTTTTTCTCACAGTTCGATGAATGGATAGTAAAACAGCAGGGTGAGGGTGATATAAGATCAGACAGTCAAGACCCTTGAGACACACGTATTTACCAGGATAGAGAAACCCAAACCCAAGCGGAGGTTCACCAGGCCCATGAAGGCACGCTAAATGATTCATCTTATCAAAATGGAGGTAAACAGTATAGAGGATATTTCATCTATCGTGTTCCATCTCAAAAAAAATCGTAGAAATTATCATGATAAAGATGTGAAATACCTGGCTTTCAAGGGAATGCGATAAGGTCCACAGTCTGCTTCTATCCTCGCAAGAATCACTTCAACAAGAAAGGAATTCAATACCGATCCGGCCTCTGAAAGGGCTTTTATCTAGAGAATGCCTCCCAGAATGAGCAGGATTCCTACCAGCCAGGCCACAATAACATAGGCTATGTAATCCCGCTGCTTCCCGGAGGCCAGTAAACTAGTCGCGCGGGAGCTTCTAACCACCGCCCTCGAGATTGATAGGTAGAAGCCGTCCACGAAAAGCTCCTTCTTACCCAGAATGCCGAAGAATCGCAGGGAACCCTCAGTGAAGATCTTGTAGACAAATTCCTTACGGAGCCATATCGCGAGGGCAACCAAGGAGCTCAAATACCCGAGGAGTGTGAGAATCGAGGTGCTGAGGGGAGAGGGAACCACTGTGACGGAATCAGCCCCGTAAACTCCCTTGTCGATTATCCCGATAACCTGGGAAGAGAACACCCCCTGGGCGATGCAAATCGCTGCGAGTACCGCGCAGACACCAGTAACGGCCGCGGACGGGATTTCACCGGTGGACCTACCATCTCCCCTGAAGAACAAGAACCACCCGAGCTTCATGAATGATAGAAGCGTTAGCATGCCGACCAGCGAAGAAAAAATCGCCAGGTTCGGCGAGTTCGCATAGACAGACTTGCCGATCAACGACTTGCTGAAGAAGCCGCTGAAGGGTGGAATGCCCGAGATCGAAAGTAGTCCTATCAAGTAGAATGGGAGGAGGCGTCTCGCCTCCCGAGTCCGGTTGATCGTATCGAGGTCCCGGGTGCCGGAGGACCACATCACCCATCCAGCGGTGAGGAATAGCAACGATTTGAAGATGCTGTGATTAAGCAGGTGAAAGATCGAGCCCGTTGCCCCGGATACCGTTCCCGTCCCCAGGCCCATAATAATCAGGCCCACCTGGGAGATTGTATGCATCGCTATCAGCCTCTTGCCGTCCATCTGGAACAGCGCGAGGAAGACACCTACTAGGGCCGTGACTAGGCCGAGCGGAATAACGATCTCCACCCAACCCCCTGGAATCTGGTAGAGCAGGTAGAAGAACCTGATGAGACCATATATCCCGGTCTTCACGACTATGCCCGAGAGCAGGGCACTCATAGGGGTGGGGGATTCCGAGTGGGCATCTGGTAGCCATACGTGGAAGGGCACGAGCGCAGCATCGATCCCGAAGCCAATGAATGCGAATAACGCGAAGGCCAATCCCGAGACGCTCCCGTAAAGTATGGAGCCGGGAACCATCCGGGTCGTGCCAGTCTCGACTGCTGCGACGGCGATCGAGGCGAGAATGAACACGGCTCCGACCTGGCTCATGACGAAATACTTCCTCCCAGCGTTCACGGCCGCATCCCTCCCGGAGTGGATGACTACCAGGTAGGTCGAAACGACCATCATCTCCCAGAAAAACAGCATCAGCACAAGGTCTCCAGAGAGGAAGATCCCGTTCAGCGCTGCACAGAGCACGAGTATGGAGGAGAGATACCGGACCCCATTGGCCTTGAAAACGCCGTAAGAGACGGAAGCCAGCACGCATGCAAAGCACAGGCAGGTACTCAGCACCGCCATAATGACCGCGAGGAAGTCCAGGTTGAGGACGAACCCCGGCACGACCTCGATCGTGGACGGACCATTGGACAAAACGTCGTTTAACAGGAACAGGGTGAATATCGCCGCGACTGCGAGGACCACCAGGGATATCGCGTGGGCCAGCCTGTTTCCTCTTCGCCAGCTAACGACAGGGAGAAGAGAGCCGCCCAGGGGCAGGCCCAGCAGAAGAAGAGTCGGGTAGGTCCATTCCAACGGGGTCTCCCTCGAGAGGGGATCTCGAAGGAAAGCTTTTCGATAAAAATCTATGGTGAAAGAAAAGACATCAGGTGAGCATTCCCGGGACCATGGCCCTTGGCACGCCCTTTCCTTGATCTAGAGCTCGCATCGGACTCCCACATGCGTCTATTCGGGATTATGTCTCCGGGTTGCCCGTTAGCTTTATTCGGGTATCATCTTTTAGTAACAGCTTTCTTTACATTTCAGTGGGATTCACTGGGTGGGATTGTATATGGCTGAGACAGATCCTACAGGTATTCGAAGGGTCAAGCAAAATCAAGACGGGAAAACGATCTATAGGAAATGATAAAAATGGAATATGAAGAGAACCTCCGGAGAGGGAAGTTCAAAATTTCCTGGAACAGTGTATCTCCTCAGAGGTTGCTTCTCCTGTATCTTGTAGTTATCCTGGCCGACTCACTCTTACCAACCGGCTATCCGCTACCCGACGGCAGGATCGGGGTTCTCTACATCGGGTGCCTTGCCCGCTCAGCGCCCTTCGAGCGAATGAGAGTTGACCCACTCCTATCAATCGAGTTCGTCCCGGCGACATATCGGGACTGGGTCTCGGCAGCCGGGCTAACCATCGCCGACGAACAAAGGATGATAAGGATATACATGCCCCGGACCGTGGATAAGCTCGTCAGCAGGATCGATGTGGTGGTGCTGGCGAACGCAAACCGGGATGCCATCGGTGCCAGGAACATCGAGCTGCTCCACAGCGGTTTCATGCAGACTGACCTGGGTCTGTTCATGTCCGGTGGCTGGGAGAGCTTCGGCGGGTCAGGGCCCTCTTATCCTTCCTGGGACGGTACCTCCGTCGGAAGCCTGCTTCCCGTGGAGGGAGTGCCCGAGACCTGGCCCCAGCTCGGGCGCCCTGTTATAGACAGGCCCGAACACGAGCTCATCAGCAGCGTGCCCTGGGATAGCCGAACGCTACTATACCCGGACAGGTGGGATCATAACATCGTCACAGTCAGGGATGGGGCGAACCAGCTTGCCCATCTTCTCTGGGGAGCGGGAATTGAACACCCCCTGATGATCACCTGGGACATCGAGGGTAGGAACAGGATATTCGCGCTGACCAGCGAGATCCACCGCCTCTCCTGGTACGGCGATCCCTGGGAGTACGACTTCGACTTCGGGGCCAACTTGATGATCTACCTCAACCGCCGCCCCGTGCCCCAGGAGACCGAGGTCGTCCACCGGGCAAGGTCCGAGATACTCGAGATCGCGGACAGGAAGTCCTACGTGATGGACATACTGGAGTTCAGCGAGTCCTTCGGGGCGAACACGAACTCGGTCAGATCAAAATTTGGCGAGGTGGATGAGGTCATCGCCCGGGCTAACGAGCAGTACATCGACCTGAAGTACCAGGAGATGCTTGAGACCAACGAGCTTGTCGTCTCCATGCTCGAGGAGCTGCAGGGCAGGGCAGTGGAGCTCAAGAACCGCTCGCTGACGTGGGTCTACATCATCGAGTGGCTATCGGTGACCTTCACCGGGCTGGTCTGCGCGTTCGTCCTGTGGACGGTCATGGTCAGGCGCAGGCTCTACAGGCAGGTTCGAGTCACGAGGGCGAGATAGTTTACGTCGGGAAAAACCTGCCTGGTGGTAACTGGACATAGCCGGGTCACATTCGATAATGATTGTAGATGGCACATATTAAACCGGTCCAACTTTGTTGCTGGGAAAGGGAGAACCATGACCGACCAACCCAACATCGTGGTGATTCTTGCAGATGACCTGGGGTACGGCGACCTTTCATGCACAGGCAGGAATGACCTGAACACGCCACATCTTGACAGCATGGCAAAGGGGGGGATGATGCTGACTGACTTCCACTCAAACGGGGCCGTGTGCTCCCCGACCCGGGCATCCCTGCTCACCGGTCGATACCCCCACCGGGCCGGTATCGAAACCGCACTTGGGAAAAATGAACCAGGATTGCCTGGGGACGAGACGACGGTCGCCGAAATCCTCGGGACTGCAGGTTACTCAACCGCGATTTTCGGAAAGTGGCATCTCGGGGACCGCCTGGAGAACAACCCGGTGCACTACGGGTTCGACGAGTTCCGGGGCCACACCTACGGCGACTCGGACTACATATCCCACGTTGACCGGCACGGCGACCTGGACTGGTGGCACAATCTGGAGATAGAGAACCAGGAGGGCTACAGCACCAGGTTACTCACCGACTACGCCCTCCGGTTTATCACGGAAAACCGGGAACGACCCTTCTTCCTCTACCTGTCCCACTCGGCGATTCACTTCCCGTGGCTGATGCCCAATGACCAGGGACACCGCAAGGTTGGAAGGAATTACACGTCCTGGCGGCCCGACACGCCAAAAGACCTCTCCAAGCTCGGGCCCCACGAGGACGTCGGCCCCGTCGTCAGGGTCATGATCGAGGAACTCGATAACAGCACCGGTCGGGTTATCAAGGGTCTGAAGGACCGTGGACTCGAGGGTAACACGCTGGTATTCTTCATATCCGATAACGGCGGGTACCTCCACTACGGTGGCCTCCACAGGGGAGAGATCTCCAGCAATGGTCCCCTGCGAGGGCAGAAGGGCGACATGTACGAGGGTGGTCACCGGGTGCCCGCCATCGCCTACTGGCCGGGTGAGATCGAGCCGGGCGTGTCGCATCAAACGGCATTGACCATGGACATCCTCCCGACGTTGCTCGAACTCACGGGGTTGGAAGGCCCCGGAAAGCCCATTGACGGAACCAGCCTGCTGCCCCTTCTTCAAGATGGGAGGCCAATGCCTGATAGAACCCTCTTCTGGGGGATGCGTCGGAAGCGCGGTGTTAGGAAGGGTTCCTGGAAGCTGGTCAAGAACGATGGTCAGGATCGTGAGCTCTATGACCTCGACGGGGACATAGGCGAGCAGCTCAATTTGGCCAAGGAACATCCCGATATCGTTCGAGGAATGGAATCCGCAATGGCCACATGGGAAGTGGACGTTGCGAAGAGCGATAGGGAATAGGAAACCTAAAAATTCTGGGTCGAGAAAACCATTCCATGCAAGGTCAAGTCTATTACGTGAAAAATGGAATGGGTGGCAGGCCCTTCCGGACGAACCCGGAACTTGTAAGGAGCGGAACTGCCTCCGACGAGTTCTCAGAGATGACCCCGGTCATCTTCAGAAATAGAATGCACCTCCTCGGCAGTGCACATGCTGGCGCCAGGGCCAACCCCTACGACGATCGCTGTCTATGGGTGGAGGAGGTGGCCACGGGGAAGGTCATCTCGACCTTTGCCGAGGGCTACGGGCTTGGTAGCGCATTCGCCGATGGCGATGCCCTCTACGTATATGCCATCCACAACGACAGTCACGGGGCACAGCAGATAGAGTGCTTCAAGACCAAGGATTTGCAGGACTGGGAATTATGGACGGTGATAGAGGCCCTTCCGGGCGAGGAGCTCTTCAACGAGAGCGTTTGCAGGGCCGGAGGTCGGTGCGTCATGGCATACGAGAGCAGGGACGCGAACTACCCCCCGTTCACCATCTATTTTGCCGAGTCCGAGGACCTTGTTGAGTGGAGGAGAATTCCCGGCGCGGTCTTTGGAACCGACCGGTACACTGCGTGCCCGAGCATAAGGTACCTTGACGGGATGTTCTACATGCTCTACACGGAACACCTCAAGCCCCGCTGGTGGTTCGAGACCTACCTCACGCGCTCCCCTGACCTCATCCACTGGGAGCAGAGCCCGAAGAACCCAGTGCTCGACCCGGAGGGTATCGAGGGCATAAATACCAGCGACGTGGACCTCGTCGAGTACCGGGAGAAAGGCGAGGACCGCGTCCGGCTTTACTATGCCACTGGGAACCAGAGGACGTGGGGAACAGTGACATGGGCTGATTTCAAGGGAACCCAGCGCGAGTTCTTCGACCTATACTTCCCCCCTCATTAGGGAGCGAACTGTTACGGGACTAGAGTTTTATTAGCCTGGTGTAGTTAAAAAACGATGAACCTTGAGCGGGAGAAACGAGAAAATTCCGATGACTTCTTTTTATAATAAAATTAATTATCAATTCATTATATCACGTAAAATAACCGATATAATTACTTTTTACCTGTTAATCACCATTATCGTAACTATATCAATTATCCCAGGGTGCATTCAGGATGGGGCTGAACCCGGCCTTATGGAGACCCAGGTCGACATAGACCTTCCCTCTGATAGCACGGGCATCCCAGGGGGAAAGCTGGCAGTAAGGATCCACCTTCCCGACCCCGAGAACACCAGGTACCCTGAAGGGGCCCCGGTTGTTATTGTGGGGGAGGGAGGAGCTGTCGCCGATGGTATCGTTAATACCTACCTGCGAAACCTCGAAGACGTTATCGTGATAACCCTCATCTACCCCGGTGGTGAGAACCTCAGGGAGAACCGCCGATCGGATGGAGAATATGACTACCGTGGCCGGCGAAGCATAGCGGCCCTGAGAGATGTCATACGCTACGCAGCCGGGGGGAAACCCGATGCGAACGGCAGCAGACTCGGTGACCTGGCGAACTACGATGTGCTCTATAGCAACGTTGGTTTCATCGGCTTCTCCTTCGGTGGTAACATCGGGATAGCCGTCGCGGCGCTGGAGGGGGAGGCCATCGGGGACCACCTGAAGTACGTCATCCAGTGGGAGACCCCGGTGTCCAGCCAGATCGCTACCAGAGACCTCGGGAGGATGCTCTTTCAGCCAATCAACTCCGGTGCCACAGGGAGAACGGAATTCTTCAACCCCTACTACGTGTCCTACGGTCCCCAGGTCATCAACGTGGACTACAGCAGGATTGCCTACGACCCCGCCTCTATATACCCGGTATTCATCGACGGCAACGGCGACGGAATCTTCACCGTGGTAAATGGTTCGCACTACCGGCAACCGACGCCCGATCTCAACGACAACGGTATTCTGGAGAGGAACGAGGACTACGGACTCGACACCTACTGGTTCGACACATATGATACCGATGGCAGGGAGGTGTATTCGAGGCCTGTGATGAAGGCTCTGGAAAGATACAATGCTTTATCAGACCGGTGGCCATCCAACATCGTGTCCGTGGCAGAGGCGGAGAGCTACTGGGACATCAGGGAATCTGTACGCATGTACGGAGCGGCGCTTGAGAAAATTCCCGGGCTGAAGGGCATGTATCTGCTCAGCGATGATGACCATGTCCAATCAGACCCGCACAAATCCCACGTACATCAGGCATTCGATGGATGGACCCGACACACCAGCTGGTTCAAGATAAACCCGGACAAGAAGTACCTCGTGGAGGTTGACCCCTCCCTGGAAGATCTGCCGATCCGGGAGCTTGACTGGAACACACCTCCCGCGGAGTGGGAGGACCGTTCATCCTACTGCATACCGGAGGTGGTAAAGGATGAGACCTACCAGATCGCGGCCGTGCATCAGATGGCGGACCTTGTTCAGGAAGGTAACGGTGGTATTGCGACGTAGGGAGCACTTGGGGTCAGGATCCACAGCACCGGCAAGTCCAGAACATGAACAGAGAAGGTAGATTCCCAGACCAACCAAACGCAATCCCATATTATCGTATAATCGTCCTTACTCTTCCCGGCCCTCCATACCCTTATTTTCTCCCCGCGATGATGGCTATTGTTCCCAAAAACATCGGCACTTTCAATGACGCGGGTATGAAATCCGCATCACAGGTTCTCACCAGCTCAGCTTCTTCCACGCCCCAGCTCCTAATGGTGTCTATCAGATCCTCGGGATCTCCATATATCTTACTCATCAGGAACTCGTCCTGAAAGGAAAAGCTGCCACCCCTCCTGACCACACGAAGTGCCTCACGGATCAAATCCCGCTTGTCCTCAACCCCGCTTACCTCGTGGAAAACAAAATTACTCACCACTACATCAAAATGTTCCTCATCAAAGGGCAGGGACGCGGCACTGGCCTTCTGGAATTTTACCCTGCTGTCTACATCCTCCACCCTCGCGTTATTCTCACAGACCTCCCTAGAATATTCCCAGCGTTTCCCCCAGAAGTCGATGGCGACGACATTTGCATCCGGGTACCTCTTCGCCAGCATGATGGCAAGGGCACCGTTCCCGCATCCAATATCCAAGGCTGTTCCCCTCCCATCCCACACCAAGTTTGAAAGCACCAGCCCCCGGACTAGGTTCTGAATATCCCCTCCTGAGGGGGAGAACCTGAAACGGACATAGGAAAGGTATGCGGCAATTGAGAAGAACAGCACCGCGGGGCCCACCAGTATAGGTAGCCACAACGCCAATATTGAGAAAATCGAGCCCGCCAAAACGGATCCATAGATCAACCTCTTCGGCACCCAGTTACCATAATTTACTTCATCAGCTTTGCTCAACAAAATACCACCATGATCTTATTCCCCGAATTGGAAGGAATATAGAACCGCCCCGTTTAGCTCAAAACCCCAACTCACCCGTTGTCCCTTGGCTCCGTCCATATAGAGTACAGACTTGCATCCTTCAGTTGTATGTCGAGGCATATCGGGCTATTGATATCTTCCGGGTGGAACCCCTCACCCCAACTCACTAGCAAATTAACGTCGTCACCCGTAACAGGTTCGGAAACCCCGATTCGGGATCCAGATTCATCGAGTAACTCCATGGTTATGCTACCTTCAATCTCAGCATTCAGATGCAGCTCCCCTTCAACGAAGATGAGTGATTTCGTTAGCAGTCGACCCCCGTCGCTACCGGCGCTCAGGGAAACAAAGCCGTCCAATCGCAGGGTGGCCAGGTACAGGGCGCTTTGTCCAATTTCGAGATCGGCACGCTCAAGCTCAGATAGACTCCCGGGAGCTCGGGGCTCCCCATCCATGTAGCTGGAATAGCGTCCCGGCCCGTATCTGCTGTCCCTGAATCCCTGGTGTTCCTTGCCGCCAGTGTAGTAAAACCAAAGCTGATCGTCGCGCTCCAGGGGCCTGTTGACAGGCTGCACTAGCATCCGCTCGTAGTTATCTATCACTCCCCTGTCCAGACGTGCCGGTTCAAGAAATGGGGTTCGCAGTCTGTTCCAGGTCCTCAGGTCGCGTGTCGAGGCGATCTCCACCATGAAGAATCCAGTTGTGTTCTGATGTCCGGGGATGTACGAGCCGGTCGGGTAAAGCATGGTAATCAGCGCTATATAGATTCCCTGATAGGGGAAGATGGAGATGTTATTGCACTGGGCATTCCAGCTATGCCGCCTTTTGGGAAGTTTCCGCATCTCCGGTGGTGGACTCCAACCCAGTTGTGGCGGCGGCTCCACGAAAAGTGGGCGTGGTCGACCCGGATCACTTAGCCAGCTCCGGATCCGCTCTAGGGCAATACGCTGGTCATCATCATCGGCGCCAAAGAAGAATCGGGCCTCACTCCACTCCCTGAAATCCTCGCTGGTCACGATCTCAAATTGCCTGTATGAATCTCCATCGGGATCGGAAATCTTCACCGGAGCGAGAAACCGACCTTTTTCCTCATCATAAGTAAGCGACCCGCTGTCCCCGCCGGGGAGGTCAGTGCCCCCATCATCGTGCCAGTATATTAGGTCAGGGCTCGTTACAGGTTTTTTATTCGCCAGACCCTTGAAACGCCGCCTTGGATCGGGGTCATCTGGATCGTGGACGACCTTGCGAATCCTACGGTCCGAAATAAGATTATTCTGCCTCGAATCATCGAACTCCATTATCCCGAGACATGGCTTCTCCCAGTGGATGCCATCCTTTGAGGTCGCCAGACCGCTCCAGTCCTTGTGGTTGGGATTGTATACCCATTTATAACACGACTCTTCCGGCACCCATATCGGCGAGCTGAAAGCGGAAGCACGACCACCCTCCCACGATTTATCAGGCCTGAGCACCAGACCCCGCCGATCGGGTTGGTGCACATGTCTGAAAAGACCATCCATTCTCTCAATTATGAAATCATCGAGAAAAAGTTGCCTCAAGGGACCGAGTTCAATGGGTTTGGCAGGACTGCTTTCAATCGAGGACCATTGACCTGAGCCTTGTCTGGAACCCACAGAAATCAACTCAACTGAGTCTGAATGGAATGGATTTAACTTCTTTCAGGGCTTCAAGATCCAGATCTGAGTAATGCTTGAAACCAATAACCGCCAAGGAAGTCAAATCATGGGTGAAATGAAAACGGTGAATTTATGGCGGGCCAAACGGCCCCGGCAAGGGGAGCAGGCAATGGGCCTCCCAATAATAGAAAATGTCGAACACTCGGTGGTCTACCGGGCAACCCGTGACACGGGCGGGTACAACCACCACTGCCGATTGGCATATCACGGGGGAAGATTCTACGGCATGTGGAGCAACCACCCCCACGGGGAAGGGGCACCGGGGATGCGAGTGCTATTCGCAAGCTCTGACGACGCATGTCACTGGTCATCCTGGCAGGTTCTGTTCCCGAGGCCATCCCTCGTCAGGGAGTACAACGCTTTAGGACTGGCAGCAACGCCGGGTCGGTGGCTGGTAATCGGCGGGAAGCTCTACGCCACATGCGGGCTGTTCCGCACAATAGGGTTTTCACGGCGGGGCCTCCTGGACCCCTCTGATGTTAGCCCGGTCAGGAACGAGTTCCATACATCCAAGGTCCGGGAGACCTTCGGATTCCTGGCACGCAGGGTGCATCCCGATGGTTCCCTGGGGCCGACCTTCGCCCTCTGGGATCACCTGCCCCCGAAACTGGCCTTCCAAGCTCAACCCACCTCGGAGAGAGATCACGAAGAACTCTGGCAGATTATATGCGAGCTCGTCAGCAAGCCAGACGACCTTCCCACATTTTCCCCGGGAGAGGAGGGACACATCAAGTCCTTCGTGGAGCGGACTCTGGGCCGTGACCCTGCTGATCTGAAATTCAGGCTGCACCTACCAACGGCCTACGATGGGCACTCGCTCTCAGAGCCCACGACCTTTCCCGCGAGTGATGGTCGACACGTCCTGCTCGCCAGAGATCCCCTCGGTTCTCACAGGAAGTACGTCAGCTTCTCCAGCGATGGAGGTCTCAGCTGGCCCCCGGCCCGGCCGACAAACATACCCGATTCTCCCAGCCGGAACACCTGCCTCGTGCTCGAGGACGGAACCGTGCTGCTCTTAGGAAACCAGGTGGCACCGAAGTTCGAGGACGCTGACCGGAGGCACTACCGGAGAGACCCGCTCACATTATCCATTAGCCCGGATGGCCTGGGATTCGACCGGGTCTATGCCCTCAGGTACAATGCCCCCGGGGTAAGGATATCGGGGATTGGCGGCAGGGGACCGGGGTTCCATTATCCGGGTGCGGTTATCCAGTCCGGTAACCTCCACGTCATGTACTCGCTGGGGAAGGAGGACATAGAGGTACTTACCACTCCGCTGGCCGAGTTGTTATCCCGAAAGGATTGACTTGGACATTCCCCCCTATCCCTTGCCAGAGGTTCTCAATCGTATTTCAACCATGGATCTGTAAATCCTTCTCATGACCATAAGGATCCATGGGACCTTGGCCATCAATGACCTGTATGCCTTACAGTTAGCCAACACCCGGTGGATGGCATTTTCCGGTGCAGTAGACCCTGACCTTGCCCGTTTCCTCAGACCTCCTGGGGAATATCGCCCCTGCAGGTGATGATAAAAGCAACAGGATCAGTAATAGGAAAGGTCAACTGACCAAGACCACTTCCCTGTACTGGCAGTTCCGTTCGTTATTTTCTTATTCTCTCCATGACCCCTGCTTATTACAACCCGGTAAACATAACTCTTTAGAGAAAGATTTATTACTCATAAGAGCTAATGACATGCAAGGGGGAGGTCTTCCCGGGCACGCCCTAATACCTACATTATCGCCCGGATAGGCCCGACACCGTAGAGACCCCGGGTACTATTCCGGGTGGTTCTAAAAAGAAATGAGGTGAAAGAACAATGAAAAATCTGAGGAGCAAGGTCTGCCCGTGGGTTGGATGTGGGGGAACCATCGTTTCCGTTGACCACGAAGCCCGCTTGGCTGAGACGGGATGGGTATGCAATGCCTGTGGAGAGGTATTCGGTTCAATTGCCGACTACGAGGAGAAACTCCAAAGGGAGACGAGCTGGGCAAGGGCCTGGATGGACTGGAGCCATGATAGCCAAGGGGTTCCGGAGACTATTCCATCTAAAAATGAGGGACTCTCAACCGAGGCAGGTTAATAGGACCGATACTTTCAACTAGCACTCCGCGACCAGAGGAGCTATTGCCATTTTGATTTTACCGGGGACTTCACTTGATCTAAATGGTGGAATCCGGAGACTCATCGAGGGCTCCAGCAAACCCCTTACTCCCCGTGTGGTCGTCTCCCCTGTCATGCTCCCCTGCATTTTTACAGCGGTCAGGTATCTATCAGGGTCGTAGACCTCTACCGACCCGGGCCTTGCCAGAAACACGGAGTCAAGGTCCCGTATTCCCTCCCATGGTAGTGCTATGTCGGAATAGCTCTCGTAGACGATTGAATCATGGCGACTATCCACCAAATCATGGGCGGACCTTATCGCCCTCGAGTAATACCGGCGAACAACCCTGTTAATCTGTTCAACGTTTTCAACGTGAATGACTTTCTCTGATTTCGATAGTATTTTTCCCCTGAGGGACTCCGTTCCCTTATCCAGGTGGTAATTATCGTTTAATACCAGGATCTGCACTTGCTCCCCATTCCACAGGCTAATTCTGTCCATTACGAATCCATTGGGGCCCGTGAGTTTCAGCGGACGGGAATCTGAGGGTATGCCATGCAGCCTGTGGATGGGGCTTATCGCTTCTAATGGCAGGCCTGTGCCGGATGCCCGCTTGAGTTTTACGGAGTCCTTTCCGTAAAGCCTGCCGCTGCTGAGGGCTTCGTATACTATGTCGTAATCGTACCAGAGCATGTTACCTGCCTTGGGCTTGAACCCACACGGGGCGCACCCGGCCTGATTGAGTAGATCAATTACCGCACTGGCAATTGTAGTCTTTCCGGAGTCGACTTCCCTAAGGCCCACTATCAGAATATGGCAGCTCAGAATTAATCTCTCCGATAAGAATTTGACTCTACGATCTATAAGTGTGATCACGCAATTTATCTAGGGTCTCATCTACTTAACGACCTTCCCGCCAATTCTACCTCTACAGGCCGTTCAAAGTTTGTTACCGAAACAACCAAAGCAGACGGTCATGCAGAAGTCTAATTCGACCATATAAACTTAATTATCCTATTTTCAAAGAAAACCACTTTGGATGATGTTAAATTATGAGCGACTTGAATTTTCAGCAAATTAGATGATCATATTTTTAAACACCCCTGATGAAAAATTGCTCATAACATGAAAAATTCTGGGAGTTTGACCATCATTTTCGTATGCCCCTCCCGGGAAAATACCCATTCTACCCTGTTCGCTCTTCCCTAAAGGAAGTTCCAGATATCAGGTTTTATTGTGCACTTAGACTTGACAATATCCCACGTTATACAACATATCTCGATAACCATTACACTACCGGTGGCGATTCATGGTGTCTGAGCCGCCTAGAGTATCATCCAGTGCACCCGCACACATTAGGCGTGCAATCAGGGCCAGATTGGTAGATGGGGAAAAGATAAAGTTCGAGGCCATGGCCGATATTGATGATGACGGTAGTTTCGGTGAGAGATGGATTATCCTGACATCCAGACACATATTCGTCATGGATGCCGATACCTCAGAGATAAGGCGATTTCCACTCGCGAGACTATCATCCCTTGAGGTAAAGGGATTCGTTGGAAACGGTGCCCTTATCATCGAGGACATGGATGGTAAGCTAACCGAGGTAACAAGATTTACGCTGACCCATTCAAGTGAGTTCCTCGCGCTGGCGGGTCGTGCCGGAGAGCTCCTGAGGAATAACGGTAGCGGGCAGGGGAAGAACGGTTCCCAATCCCAGAAGGAGGTCACCACCGTTCTCCCTGCAGAGCTTAATGGTAGTGCCAAGCGCTGTCCCAAGTGCGGCAGAGCCATACCCAGGCGCTTCAACGTTTGTCCAGCGTGCGTTGAGAAGAGAAAGGTGTTCCTGAGGCTCCTCGGCTTCATACGGCCCTACTGGAAGATCGCTGCCCTCAGCTTCGGTCTGACGGTAATAATCGCCCTGGCAAACCTGGTTCCCGCCATGCTCCTGAAGGACCTGATCGACGGCATAGCTAGCAACAAGACGGAATCCCTTCTCATCATGGTTCCTGTAACACTTGCAGTGGTCTATGCTGGGTCACAGGGTGCAAAGGCTGTCAGGAGCTATGTCAATGGCTGGCTGGGAGAGAAGATAACCTTCGACATCCGGACGAGGCTGTATCGGTACCTTCAGATGCTGTCGCTGAGCTTCTACGACCGCAGGAGGACGGGGGAGCTAATATCCAGGGTGACCAAGGATACCTCTAACATAAGGGCCTTTCTGGTTCAGGGGTCGCAGAAGCTACTAATCGACATGGTCACAATGGGAGCCATCGGGATCATCCTCTTCAAGACCAATGCCTTCCTGGCAGCGATTTCACTCCTGCCGGTTCCCGTGCTGCTCCTTGGCACATCGCTGTTCGCGAGGAAAATTCACAGGGTGTATCACAAGGTCTGGAGGTCCTGGGCGAAGATGAGCTCCGTGCTGGCAGATACAATTCCGGGAATCCTGGTTGTTAAGGCATTTGCCCAAGAGAACAGGGAGGTCGGCAAGTTCGAATCCAGCAGCAACCAGTTTCTCACAGCAAGGATGCGCACGATCAAACTCAAATCCATGTTCTTTCCGGCCATCGGGCTATTGATGTACTTCGGAGGCGTTCTAATATACTGGAAGGGTGGCATAGCAGTTGTCCAGGGGGATATCAGCCTAGGGGAGCTCACCCTGTTCATAGCATTCCTCTGGAAGTTCTATCAGCCAATCCAACGGCTCAGCCAGCTTACAGACCAGCTCGAGATAGCCGCCACGGCGGCCGAGCGAATCTTCGAGGTCCTCGACTCAACGCCCGAGGTCCATGACCACAAGGACGCCAGGGATATGAAGGACATGAGGGGACAGGTTTCACTCAAGAACTTGTCCTTCTCCTACTCCCCGGAGAACAGGGTACTTCACGACATAAACCTCGAAATCAAGGCGGGCGAGATGATAGGCCTTGCTGGACCAAGCGGTTCCGGTAAGACGACGCTTACCAAGCTGATCTCTAGGTTCTACGACCCCGAGGAGGGCACGGTCAAGATCGACGGAATTGACGTCAGGAAAATAAAGCAAAAGTCCCTCAGGCAGAGGATCGGCGTCGTGCTCCAGGAGCCATTCCTCTTCCACGGCACGATTGCCGAGAATATAGCCTATGGAAGGCCGAGGGCCAAGAGAAAGGAGATAATCCAGGCGGCAAAGGCTGCAAACGCACACGATTTCATACTCCGACTGCCCGATGGGTACGACACCCAGGTCGGAGAGCGCGGAACACGGCTTTCAGGCGGAGAGAAACAGAGGATATCCATCGCCAGGGCAATCGTAAATAGACCGTCGATCATCATACTCGACGAGGCTACATCATCCCTTGACACGGTCACCGAGAAGATGATCCAGGAGGCCCTGCAGCGGCTGGTCAAGGGAAGAACCACCATAGCAATAGCCCACCGCCTGTCCACCCTTAGCAATGCCGACAGGCTGGTGATAATGGAGGAGGGCAGGATAGTTGAGATGGGAACCCACGAAGAGCTAATCGAGCGTGGGGGCATGTTCTCCAACCTTCTCGGAATGCAGCAGGAGCTGGCAAAGGTAAGGACCACTTGACTGGGAATGCTCTAAGCAATAAAGAATTGGTAAAAATGGAAAAAAACGAGAATAGAATAGACCACGAGGTAGAGAGAAGGGTCGCATCCTCTCTTGAAAGGCTCAAGAGGAAGGAAAGCCAGCCTGCCGGAACACCGAAAACCGACCCCGAACTCGTCAAGAGACTGCTTCATGCAATGAACCAAGATTCTGTTGCCAGGAGCTTCCTGGACCAAGCACTATCCGAGGATTATTCCGAGTGAAAAAACCCGGCTACGAATAGGCACCTTTGGGGGAGGCCGTGGAATGGCCTGCGGGTAATCCGAGCTCTATGTCCAGGTGTTCAAGGATATCCCTTACCCGCTTCCTCAAGGTCACCTCGGTTGTGTGAGCTGCCCTGGATATCTCCCTCTGGCTGTACCTGAAGCCGTTCTTGATCGAGGATATGTACAGGGCAGCCGCTGCGGTACCACCAGGTGTCGTTGCGGAGAATGGCCCCAGCTTCATCTCCTCCTCAATCAGATGAATTGCCCTCTCGGCGACCCAGCCCGGGAGGTTTATCCTGCTTGCGAAGCGCGGTATTAGCTCTACCGGGCTAATGGGCGGTAGATGGATGCCGAGCTCTTTCACAATATCCTTGTATGTTCTGGCTATCTGCTTCTTTCTCGCCTTGGTAAATTTCGTGACCTCGGCCAGTATCCTGGGAACACCTGCCTGGCGGCATGCGATGTAAATAACGGAAGCCGTCACCCTCTCTGTGTTTTTCCCCCGGGTGAAGCCCTTCTCAACCAGCCGTCTGAAGATCAGGCAGGCAGCCTCCTTAACTCCCCTCGGTATCTGGAGCTGGGCCGATATCCTTGATAGATCGGTGAGACCGTAGGTAATTCTCCTGTCCACTCTTCTCTTCTTCCTCCTGTCCCACTTTCTCAATCTGTGAAAGCGAGAGGCGGCCCTGGAGTCGAGTGTATTCCCAGAGGAATCCCTATCCCAGACGCTAATCTGGGTGGATAGGCCCCTGTCGCCCAGACCGAACCTCAAAGGTGGTCCTCCCCGAATTCGTTTCCAGCTGTCATCGCCCTGAAATGATCTCCACTCGGGACCCCTGTCAAGCATTCCATCCTCCACGACCAGCCCGCATTCAGAGCAGATAACCTCGCCCCGCTTGCTGTCCCAAATCAGTCTTCTGGAACCACATTCCCCGCAGTGCTCCCGGGCGGACATCAAATGTTCGGTTTCAAGGCTCATCATGAATCCACCCCCACGAGATCTGCAAGTTCCGCCTTGGTCTCCTCCTCAAGCGTGTGAAAGTAGTCGAGGAAGAACCAATAGCCCCGGACATGGTGGGTTGATTGATCGCTCGACATCGTGTAATCGTAGGGTGGATCCCAGGACCAGAATCCCCAGCAAGCTCTGGGATCATCGGAGTACGGCTTGTCCGGGATTACCTGCCGGCTCATTGAGTACCTCAGGGCCCTAACGGCCGATGTGAGGTACTCGATCTTCCCAGTCTCCTGGTGACACATCAACAGGGATATGCTGATATTGGGCACGTCCCCCGGGCCTATGTAGTCGCCTACTGCTACTCCCCACCTGTCCACGGTCAGCGGCCAGGCTCCGTTCTCCATCTGGTTTTCCAGATGCCAGTCAGCAAACCTGGTCGCACCTTTCAAAAACTTCGTCCGCCCTGTTCTCCAGTATAGCCTTATCAGAGCCCGGATCTCGTCGGCAGCTGTATCGCTGTTGTAGTAATCTTCGTTAAGTAGGTAGAAACAACCATTGCTAGACTGCAGGCCCAGACCGTATTCTCCCCACTGGCAGCCCCTGTCCAGCCATTCCTCGTCCCCCGTGAACTCGTGGAGGGCTATCAAAGATACCACCACCCTGCCGAATGACTGCCAGCCCTTGTTTACCCACGATTCATCCCAGTCGTCGTATTTGGGCGCGAAGGAGTGATTTTGTGACTGCAGCAGGAAGTTGCTTCCCTGCCTCGCCCTCCGGAGGAACTCTTCGTCACCTGAACGATCATAGAGTCCGAGGTTTAGGGTTACCCAGTCAGCGGTGTATTTCGTCCACAGCTGGTTTGTCTTGACCGTGTCCCTCACCCCTCCGAGGATCAGGCTCATCGGGTGGGTCTCCACCATCTTCTCATTCAACCAGTGCGAACATTTCTTTGCGATCTCAAGGAGAACGTCGTCCTGGTAGCGGTCATAGGCTGCCAGTAGCTGGAAGGGCGCGATTAGATTGGCGGTCTGCGGAGGGGAGTAGAAGTTATTTGAGGCTTTGTAATGGCCCGGGAATGCTCCCACATCGTCCATGTACTGGCCCAGCAACCAGTCATAGGTGTTCTTGCTCGCCCTCTCCTCGAGTTCGCGCTGCGGTATTCCCAGTCTTGAGAGGTAAGGATGGTCCTCCTCCCCGGCAGGCGAAAGGCCCCAGCCGGCTGGCGATATCGACATATGGACCTTGTTATCATTAGACATCGATGTCACCTTATGTCAACGAGGTTTAAGCAGCCTGGACTGCGAAATAATCCCTGGCCCTGTTAAGCGAACCCCTGTCACCTATGTCAAACCAGCTGCCCTCAAAAACGTGGCCATATACGGGCAACTCGTCCTTCAGCCATGCGATGAAAAGTCCCATGTCGTCGGGGTCCTTTCCATCTTTCAGATAGTGCTTCACAAGCTCCTGGGACCTTGGGCTCAGAAGATAGAGTCCCATGGAGGCCAGAGTTCCTGGTGGGTTGTATGGCTTCTCCACGAAGTCGACTATCCTCCCTTCATCGTCGAGGTCCACTATGCCGTAATTCCTGGCAAGATTCCTATCTTTGACATCATAAAGACCTACCCTGGCACCCTCCCCAGGAAGCGGCTTGGTGAAGGATTTTATCGGGAAGTCGAAGAGGTTGTCACCGGCAACAACCAGAAGGTCCCCCGAGATGCCATCCCTCTCAAGACCGAAACCGATGTCAGCAATTGCCCCCAGGGATTCCTTCTTGCCGGTGGAACCGTCATTCAGTACCTTGACATCATGTCCACCGAGCCTCCCTTTTGACCAGTTGCGGAAACTGGAGGAGAACTTGTCATTTGTCACTATCACTACTTTTTTCATCCTTCTAAGCCCCCTCAACCTATCGAGGATGTGGGATAGAATGGGACGGCCGCCCACATGCAGGAGTGGCTTTGGCCTCTTCCGTGTCAGCGGGTAGAGTCTTGTACCGTATCCAGCTGCCAATACTAGTGCCTTCAACTTCCTAACTTTCTCCAAGTACCATCCCCTCCATCACGCTGGGGTTTCCGGGGCGGCTTCCTTCGGTAAAGCCTCGGACTCGTGTTTCTCAATCGCCTTCCGGTAGAGGTCAGCAGTCTCTGCAGCCATTCTCTCCCTTGAAAAGACACTGACAGCCCTCTCTCTACCCCGACGACCCATCGAACTCGCCAGATGCTCATCATCCAGCAACCTAACAATACGGTCCGCCAGAGCTGCCTCATCCTCCTTATCGATGATGAAACCAGTCTCTCCATCAACCACGGACTCCACAAGACCACCACTCCTTGTAACGACAGTGGGTTTGCCGCAGGCCATTGCCTCAACTGGAACCAGCCCGAAAGGCTCCTCACCGATGGTCGGGTAGATAACCACATCACAGCTGTTGTAAACCCAAGGGAGCTCCCTGTACGGGAAGGGCTGGGTTATGATATTATCCTCCAGGCCCAGCTCCTTGACCAGGGACAAAACCTCCCTCTTGTATCCCTTGAGCTCCCTTATCCAGTCCACGATGTCCTCCGTATCCGTGACAATAAGTCTTGCGCCAGGGTACTTCTGGACGATCCTCTTCATCGCCCTCACGCTGTAGATAACGCCCTTCCAAGGAAGCATTCGTGCCGGATGAATTATCACTGGTTCTTCACCGAGTCCAAGCTTGTTGGACCACTTGGGATCTTCATTCTCCGGTGAAAACCAACCCGTATCGACCCCGGGATGAATCATCTCCAGGTTATCCAGGTGAGGTGCCTGTTCAGCTATGCCATCGGTAACGTGCCTGCAGAAGGTGATGATGAAATCCCATCTCGCGCGCTTCAACAAATCCTCGCATATGAACTCGCTCCAAACCTCGTGAACGGTCAGGATATTCGGCATCCCCTCCTCCCAGAGTTCGGTCAGCGCCAGGGCATGTTCCGGGACGAAGTGGTGGAAGTTATGCCCGTGGATAACATCGACGCCGTGCTCCCTAGAGTATGCCCGGTACATATCCCTGACCTCTCCAAGTATCTCGGGGTCAACATCCTCGGCATTCAGCCCCTTCTTTTCCTTCCTATCCCTGATGTATTCGGGGTCCATCAACCTCTCCCGGTGTATCGAGATTCCGTCAATTTCCTCAAAATCGGGTCTGCCGGAAAACGGGCCGACTAGTGCCAATACATCGTGTCCTTGCTCAACTAGGGCTGCGCAGAGGTCCAGCAGGTGCGATTCAACCCCACCCGTGGTGGGATAGAATGCATAATGGGTCATGCATATTTTCATCTATTTCACACATCTATCTGGCATTCCCGGGATCCTTATGTCAAAATCAAGCTCTATGCTAGGTTTGTTCATCCCGTAGTAATGCTCCTATTACATATATTGTAATTTACAGTAATAAATCTTACGTTTTTGTATCATTTCTGACCGTATTCCATTTATTAACA
>Ga0180434_10003168_pt1 | contig 21135 bp, 20 predicted proteins | sample SS_ome_7_FD_132453 | JGI IMG/M metagenome (GOLD analysis project Ga0180434, IMG submission 132453) | Hypersaline lake sediment archaeal communities from the Salton Sea, California, USA - SS_1_D_2 metaG | ecosystem: Environmental > Aquatic > Non-marine Saline and Alkaline > Hypersaline >...
CGCTCTTGAGATGTTCTCTCTCAGAGCGCACGGCGACATGGCTACATCCAGCCCGGCTCCAATCCGGCCGAGGTTGGGGGAGTCGGTGATTAGTTCGGTGATCGTCTCCGCGCTATCCTGTACCCGTCCTACGCACTTTTTCTGCTGCTCATTGAGCGGCCCCACCCGCGACAGGAGGTCGACATAGCCCTGGATGGAGGTCAGCGGTGTGCGCAAATCGTGAGAGACAATGGCCACAAATTCTGATTTGATACTGTCCAGTTTCTTGAGATAGGTAATGTCCTGCATGACCAGCACCCGACCGACGCCTTCGATGGGCTTGAGCTGGGCGTTGAATATCCGCTCGTCATCCAGCGACAACTCGCGGCTGACCGCCTGCCCGGTGTCTTGCACGTAGATGAGCATTTCGCGCAAGACGGGATGGGGGAGGATCTCTTCGAGGGGCCGGAGTGTTGGGCTGACGCCAGCCAGGTTCAACGCGACGCGGGCGGCGGCGTTGCAGATCAGGATGTTGTTGTCTTCGTCAACGACGATAATGATCTCGTCGGCCTCCCGCAATATGGTCTCTAGCTTGATCCGCTCGGTCTCGGCCGTGCTGAAAAGCTGCGCGTTTTCGATGGCGACGGCGGCATAGTCCGCCAGGGCCGAGAGTAGAAAGATATCCTGTTTGGAAAACGACTCCCCGGCCTCGTGGTTGGCTACTCCCAGTACGCCGATCACTCCGCGCTCCGGAGCGCGCAGCGGCACGTAGAGCAGGGCTTTGACCGGGTAGCCGGTGGCGACCTCGATCTGTTCAGCCATCAAGAGCACGGGCTGGTTGGTTTGGATAGCTTGCTCCACAGTGTCGTCATCCACGCGCATGCGCAAGTTCCGTGCGTTGCTTTCGTCTACACTCTTGGCCGCCCGCAGGTAGAGGGTTTCCTCAGCATCGTCCAGCAGCATGAGCATCCCCTCTTCGGCGTTCGTTACGTAGGTGGCCGCCTCGACGATGCGGTTGAACACGCGATTGAGATCCAGGAGCGATGTCACCGAGCGCCCAATGGCGTAGAGAGCTTTCAACTCCTGGAGCTGACGCTCAAATTGCTGGTTATCCTCTTGTAGTTGCTGTGTGAATTGCTGCTGTTTCTCGCGCGATCGGGCAGCGGCGAGAGTGCGCTGAATGGACTCGGACATCTCTCGGGGGTCGAAAGGTTTGAGTACGAAATCGCGCGCGCCCAGCCGAAAGGCGCGCACGATCAATTCAGGCGATTGGTGGGCAGAAGTAAAGACGACCGGAATGTTGGCATTCAGCTTTTGCAACTCTTCCAACACTTCGAATCCGTTCATCCCTGGCAATTGCAGGTCGAGGATGATGAGAACGGGGTGCTCCTGGAGAGCTAGGCGGATGCCCTCTTCTCCATCCATAGCCGCGAGAGGACGGTAGCCGTTTGGCTCGAGCACCAGTTCCGCCAGCAGTTGTTGTGTTTCTGAGCTATCTTCGATGACTAGAATGCGTTCTTGTGCCATAAACCCGCCCTCCTGCTCTATGCCCGACCTAACTATACACGCACTTGCCCGATAAGTCAACTTTGTTCTGCGCAGTGGGGAGGGAGAAGGCGACAGTCAGACCACCGCCGACGGTAGATTCGGCCCACAAGCGACCATCGTGAGCCTCTATGATGTGACGGGCAATGGCCAGCCCCAGGCCGCTACCGCCTGTGGCCTGTCGCCGAGCCGGATCTCCACGCCAGAAGCGGTCAAAGAGATGGTCCAAATCTTCCGTTGGCACGCCAGGTCCGTCGTCGGCTACGGCCACAAGCACTTCTGCTCCTCGATCCAGCACTTGTACAGTGATGTGTCCTCCCTCTGGCACGTATCGCAGCGCGTTGCTCAGCAGGTTTCCCATCACTTGTGCCAGTCGGTCCCGATCGGCCAGGATCGGGGGGAGAGCGGATGGCGCCTCGAACGCCAGGCTTACTTTCTGATCGCAAGCCTGGGGTTGGTGAGCCTCGGCAATCTCTTGCAGGATAGCGCGCAGATCGAGCAGGCTCTTTTGTAGATGGAGCTGTCCGGCGTCAGCCAGGGCCAGCAGGCGCAGGTCATCTACCAGGCGAGAGAGGGTGCGCGTCTGAGTCAGCGCCGCCCGCAAGTTTTCCTGATCGGCGGGGTAGACCCCGTCCAGCATCGCCTCCAGCGTCCCCTGAAGGACGGTGAGCGGGGTGCGCAGTTCGTGGGCGATGTCGGCGGTCTGGTGCTGGCGGGCCTCTTCGGCCTGGGCCAGGCTCTCGGCCATCTGGTTGAAAGAGGCGGCCAGTTGAGCCAATTCGTCCTGTCCCCGGACCGGAGCGCGGACGGAAAGATCGCCCTCGGCGATGGATCGGCTAGCGATGGTCAGGCGCTGGAGAGGGGTGGTGATGGAGAGGAAGAGAAATCCACCGACGATCGTAGCGGCGACCAACGCGACCAGCGCGGCGATCCCAAGAGTCCGTTGAACGCTGTCCAGGAACGCGAGCTGAGCCTGGGTCAGTTGCAAGGCTGCCGGCCTGGGAGCCGAGGGGAGAAGATAGCCCACGACCTGTCCATCTATCTCGATGGGGATACTGTTCCTCAGTTCTGCTTGAAAAACCCGACCACTGGGCGGCCTGTCTGTGTCAGCTACGATTCGCCCCCTGGCGTCCGTCAACCGGAGGTGGATCTGTGGAGGCCCCATCATTTGATCGTTCCTCTCTCTGCCTCGCTGCATCTGAGGGAGCGCCATCAACACGTCCTGGATTCCCTCCCAGGAGCCATGGTTGGCGTAGTAGGCAGCCAGCCGCGACACCTGCTGGTTCCACATTCCCTCTTGCACGAGGGCATAGAGGCGAAACTGGTTTTCGGTGAACCGCCCGATGAAAAACGCCATCGTCCCTACGGTCACTATGATGACCAGAAGAAAGGCCAGCATTCCCTTCCAAAACAAAGGGAAGCGAGGCGGATCCTTCCCAAATAGGCTACGCATCCTCCGGCTCCGGGTTCAGTCGGTATCCCACCCCGCGCACGGTGAGAATGTAGCGGGGATGGGCTGGCTCCGGCTCGACCTTGGCGCGCAGGTTCTTGACGTGGGCGTCTACCGTGCGCTCGTAGGCCTCGAAGGCGACTCCCTGTACCTGCTCCAGAATCTCGGCTCGGGTGAAGGCTCGACCGGGGGTGGTCATCAGTGTCTCCAGGATGTCGAATTCGGTGGGGGTCAGGTTTATCGGTTGGCCTGATGCGGTCACTGTGTGCGTGGATCGATCCAGGACAAGAGAGCCAACGCGGAGAATGGGGAGCGATTCGGGCTGAGCCTGGGCCCGGCGCAGGACGGCGCGGACGCGGGCGACCAACTCGCGAGGGCTGAAGGGCTTGGTGACGTAATCGTCGGCGCCCAGCTCCAGACCCACGATGCGGTCGGTCTCCTCGGCGCGGGCGGTGAGCATGATGATGGGGATGTCCTGCTCGCGACGGATGCAGCGGGTGAATTCCAGCCCGTCCATCCGAGGCATCAGGATGTCGAGCACCGCCAGATCCGGCTTTTCGTGGCGGGCGACGTAGATCGCCTGCTCGCCATTGGAGGCGGTCACGACGCGGAAGCCGGCTTCCTCCAGATAGGCCCGCACCAGTCGCACAATCTGGGGTTCATCGTCTACGACGAGGATCGTTTGCGTCATCCATAGTCTCCTGGGCAAAGTATACTCGTAATGTGAGAAAAAGGGAAGCAGAGGCGGCGCACCGCGCTGCCTCTGCTTCATGTTTGTTACAATCTCGAGCAGAAATCACTTGGGTCCTTGTGGCTATCCCTGATTCTTGAGCCGTCCCTGTCCCGACCACATCGGACGTCCGGTCTCGTCTCGCAGGATGAGCGTCTTGCCGGTGGTGAGCTTCTCGATGGTGCCTGCCTTGAACTCACCGTCTTCGTAAAAGCCGATGACGGCGATCTCATCTCCAACTTCCAGAGCGAAACTCTCCCAGTACGCAGGTTGCCCCATGCCGACCAGTACCTCGCCTCCGGTGGTCTGGATGGCGATCTCATTGTCCACGGCGCTTACCTTTCCGGTCAAGGTTTCCCACTCGACGGCTCGCGCCGTTTCGTTGCGGCCCTGGCCCGCGCCGGAGCTGCGCCCGCGAGCGTTCTGAGAGGACGTCCCTGTTCCACTGCCTCCGCTCCCACGGCCCTGGCCCTGGCCGCCGCCCTCTATCGGTGTGTTGATGATGTCGTCGTACGCTTCCTGGTCGAGATATTGCGGCTTGTAGGTCTCGTTGGTCTGCTGCTCCAACGTGGCGACGAATGACCGCAGGTGATTGCGGGAACCTTTCATCAGGCTCTCATAGACCCGCTGGATGTCCCCTGCATCGGTCTGAGCGATGCGCTCCTCCAGATCGAGGATATCGATCTCTTCGATGGCAGCACCGATGCGCAGCGCATCGGCCAGCGACTGGCTTCCCGTCGTCACCAGGTCATCATAGAGCGACTGGAGCGTCTGATCCGCGAACTCACCGCTGTCTTTTCCCGCCACCAGATCTATCAGGCCATACCGGTCAATCAGCCTCTCGATGGCGTCCATGTGGGTCTGTTCGCTGTTGGCAATGTTCTGAAAGATGGGCAGGCTCCATTGTTCGTAGAGCGTCAGATAGACATCGCGGGCCAGCTTTTCTTCCTCCCGCATGTAGAGGATGCCCTCGATTTCGTCGGCGCTCAATGTTTCATCTCGATCGCGCCCGCGAGCACCCTGATTAAGCGTCTCTACTCCGCTATTTCCATTCCCACGACCCTGTCCCTGGCCGCCAGTTGAGCCTTGCCCGGCCTGAGCCTCTGTGGGGCTCAGCAGGATGTATACTGTCCCTGCCAGCAACGCTACAGCCAACAATCCAACTACACCGTAACTCAATACTTTTTTCATCGTTTTGTATCTCCCTGTTTATTCGATAGGTTATTGTTTCCAATGGTTTACGCTACGACTTCACACAACTGCTCTTCGGTTGAGCGCGACAGCGAAGGCGACATCTGCTTGGTCAGGCAGACGATCCACTTCCAGTGCAGCGCCAGGTGCACGATCACGCCCGCGATCATCACCAGACTGGCCCAGGTATGCAGATCGCTCCACGTCGCTCGATTGATGCCAAACAGCGCCGTGGAAAAGCCAGGATTGCGTCCCCCCTGATAGCCGCCGGAGCCCATCAGCAGAAAGGCGACGCCGGTCGCGCCGGAGAGCAAGAATGCCAGGCCAATCACCGCGTCCAACAGATAGTTCAGCTTTGCTTTGTTCATCTCAATGCCTCCTCGATTTGATTTGCGCAAAATATACCAGAGGTTTGTGAAGGCTGGGTGAAGGAATGATGCGAAAATTGTGTAGAAACACAAATTCTCTCCGAGTCGGTGTTTTCGTCATGTCACTTGCCTGTTTGCGCCGATTCGGGTATAGTTCTGCTTACATCGAAACGACGGTCAAACTTTATCGGGCGCCGTAATCCTACACAGTTCGACAATGGCAATGCGTTTACTCAGTGCATTTCTGATCATCATCTTGATCTCTCTGATCGGCTCGGTTGCGGCCTTTGAGATCTACCATGCCGAGCGCATCTACCCCGACGTCTGGGTGTGGGACGTGGACGTGAGCGGAATGCGGGTCGAGGAGGCAGCCGCCGCGCTGGAGGACCGCCTGAAACTTGACACACCGTTGGCGACCTTGCACGGGCCAGAGCGATCCTGGTCCCTCCGTCCCGCTGACCTGGGCCTTCAGATCGATCCGTACACAACGTTGGCGTCGGCCTACCAGTTGGGGCGCAGTCCCGTAGGGGCCGACGCCCCAGCGGGACGTGGCGGCTCGTGGGTGGAGGATCTACAGTCTCACTTTTGGTTGCTGATCTATCGCACAAACCTGTCGCCCGTTGCCGTCTACGATGAGCGCGTGGCCCGTCTCTACCTGGAGACGCTGGCCGAGCAGATCGATCTCCCCCCCACCAACGCCAGCCTGGCTATAGATGGCGTCGCGCCTGTAGCCAATCCCGCCCAACCCGGCCGCCGTGTGGATGTGGAGGCGACGCTGGCCGCACTGAAACCGGCCGTGGCCGACCTGGCGCCCATTGAGGTGGATCTGGTCATCCACGAGATCCCACCCACCATCACCGACGCCGAGCAGGCCCGCACCGAGGCCGAGACGCTGCTCGATGGCCCGCTCACGCTCGTGCTGGCCGAGCCTCGCGAAAACGACCCCGACCCACGGGTGATCCAGCCGGAGCAACTGGCCGAGATGCTGGTGGTGCGGGTGGAGGATGGGGTGCTGCACGTCTCGCTGGATGAGGAACCACTGCGCGCCTACCTGGAAACGCTGGCCCCTGCGCTGGTGATCGAGCCGGAGAACGCCCGTTTCCACTTTAACGACGGGACGGGCGAATTGGAGCCTATCGTCCCGAGCCAGGATGGCCGCGCGCTCGACGTGGGGGCGAGCGCCATGCGCATCGTGCAGGAGCTGGCGGCGGGCAATCACCGCGTGCCCCTCGTCGTGCAGGCGATCGCGCCTCCCTACCCAGACACCGCCAGCGCCGAGGAACTGGGCATCGTCGAGCTGGTGGCCGAGGGAGATTCTTACTTTATCGGCTCTCCCTCCGGGCGCGACCGCAACATCCGGCTGGCGGCGAGCAAGTTCGATGGGCTGGTCATCCCGCCAGGAGAGACCTTTTCTTTCAACCACTACCTGGGCGAGGTGAGCGCCGAGGCGGGGTACGACGAGTCCTACGTCACCGCCGGGGAGCAACTGGCCATCGAGGTCGGCGGCGGCATCTGCCAGGTGAGCACCACCGCTTTCCGCGCTGCCTTCTGGGGCGGCTATCCCATCGTCGAGCGTTGGTATCACCAGCATCGGGTGGGCTACTACGAGTTGATGGGCGCGGGGTTAGGGATGGATGCTACCGTCTACTCGCCGCACGTGGATTTCAGGTTCGTCAACGACCGGCCCCATCCGCTGCTGATCGAGACCGAGATCGAGGAGGCTGCCCATCGGCTGATCTTTCGCTTCTACTCCACCGACGATGGGCGGCAGGTGGAGAAGAAAGGCCCGGTAGAAAGCGACAGGACAGCGCCCGGCCCGCCCATCTACCAGTTGGACGAAAATTTAGCGCCCAACACAGTGATCCAGTGGCAGTCGGCGGTGAATGGCGTGACGGCGACGATTGAACGGCAGGTCTATGACGCGGCGGGCAACCTGATATCGAGCGATTTTTTCGTCAGCAAATATGCCCCCCGCCGCGCCTCCTACCACCACGGTCCCGGCTACGAGCCGCCGGGAGAAGAGACAGAGTCAGAAGAAGAGACCGAGTCGGAGGAAACAGAATCAGAAGGATCGGAAGCAGAACAAGAGACGAATCCGGGAGAAGGTGCAGGGCCATAGGTAAATCAGAATCAGATGGAGGAACGACTGATGCCAAAGAAATTATCCAGGGACAAGGTTTTTTACGCCTTTGCCGCCGATCTCGAACCGGTGTTGGAGATCGAGCCGGGCGAGCAGGTGCAGATGGAGACCCACGATTGCTTTTGCGGCCAGCTACAGACGGAGGCGGACACCGTGGGCGATCTGGATTGGGCGCGGATCAACCCGGCCACCGGCCCGGTCTATGTGCGCGGCGCTCAGCCCGGAGACGTTCTGGCCGTGGATATCGAGGACGTTCAGGTGGCCGACCGGGGGACGATGGTGACCATTCCGGGCGAGGGGGCGCTGGGCGACATCATCACCGAGGTAGAGACCCGCATCTTTCGCGTGGAGGGGGGGCGGGCGATCTTTAACGACCGGGTGCGATTGCCGATCAAGCCGATGATCGGCGTCGTCGGCGTGGCTCCCCAGGGCGAGCCGGTGCCCAACGGCACCCCCGATGCCCACGGCGGCAACATGGACTGCACGCTCATCGGGGCTGGCTGCACGGTCTACCTGCCGGTCAACGCCGAGGGGGCGCTGCTGGGCATGGGCGACATGCACGCGGTGATGGGAGATGGCGAGATCGTCGTCTGCGGACTGGAGATTCCGGGCGAGGCGACGTTCCGCACGCGGGTGCTAAAAGAGGCTCCGCTGCCCACCCCTTTCCTGGAGACTGCCGACTTGGTAGCCACCGTCTATTCTGCCCTCACCATTGACGAGGCCACCGATGGAGCGATCCACCGCATGGCCCAGTTTTTGATCGAGATGGTGGGGTTGGGCGTCAACGAGGCCGGGATGATCATGAGCCTCGCCGGCGAGGCCAAGTTCTGCCAGGTCGTGGACCCGAACAAGACGGTGCGGTTCGAGTTTCCCAAGTCCATCTTGAGCGCCTATGGCTTCGATATGGGAGATTTGAAGTAACGCCGGGCAGAGCGGTCAACGTCCGTACAGATAGATCGCCACACCGGTCGCCAGGGCCAACCCGGCCACGATAGCCAGCCCATAGCGCATCACGGCCCGGAGCGCGGGGCCTTCCTCCGCCTCCACCGTGCTGCACCCCACGATGACCTTGGCCGGGGCGAACAGCGAGCCAATCGCCCCGCCCGCCGTCTGCGCGGCCAGGATAATGAGTGGACTCACGCCGATCAGCGCCGCCACTTGCTGTTGCAGACCGGCAAAGACGACGTTCGAGTTGGTGTTGGAGCCGGTCATAAAGGCCCCTAGCGCACCGATAAAGGGGGCGACCACAGGAAAGGCTGGCCCGGCCACGTGCGCGATCCCATCGGCCAGCAGGTGCGTCATCCCTGCGTGCTCCATCGTCACCGCCATTCCCACCATCGCCGCTATCCCCAGGCTGGAACGCGTCGCCCGCTGGATCACGCCCTGCGCGATGCGGCGCGCTGTCCCAGATGCGTAATACCCTTGCCAGCGGAACAATCCGTAGGTGAGGAGGGCGGCGTAGCTCAACAACGCCCCAGCGTGACCAAAGACGTTGATCGTGCGGCCGGTCCCGGCCGGCGTCGTCCAGTCGTGAGCGGTGGTCAGTTCGGGAAATTGTACGCGGAGGACCACCTGGCCCAGAAAATCGCGCGCCGCCGGGATCAATTGCGCCGCCAATATGATGGAGACCAAAAGGGCGTAAGGCGTCAACGCCCACTTCAGGGACATCTTGTTCGAACGATCCGAGGACCCAGTCGATCCATCTCCCAACCGCGCCCACACCACTCCCACCGCCAGCCCGACCAACCCGGCCACCATGCTGCCGATGGGCCACAACCCGCGAGTGACGACGAGGAACTGGCTCACGGCCATCGCTGGCCCGATGATGAGCAGTGGCGCGAGGCCTGCTCGCAATGTGCGTCTCCCACCCGCCGCCCACAGCGCACCCGCTCCGCAACCGAGACAGCTCAGCCCAAGCATCGCCGCTGACCAGGGGGCCAATTCCTCCCCGCCGCGCCCGGTCGTGGCGATGAGCGCGTAGAAGGAGGAACCCAGCGAGCCGAAGGTGACGGCCCAGGCGTGCCCCACCGAGGGGATGACGACGGCGGCTGCAGGGGGAAAGCCCAATCCCACCAGCAGCGGCGCGATGATGGCCACCGGCACGCCAAATCCGCCCACTCCTTGCAGGAAGGCGCTAAAGACCCAACCGAGCAGGAGCGCCTGCAACCCCCGGTCGGACGTGAGGCGAGGGAGTTCTGCGCCAACAGTCTCTACCGCTCCGGCCTCGTCGGTGACGCGGTAGAAAAGGAGTGCGGCCCAGATGATGTAGAGCACAAAGAGCGTCAGGAGCAAGCCCTTTAGCTGAGCGTAGGCCAGTATCTGTGCCCCCGCGCCAAAACGCAGCGACGCCACTGCCAGCGCCGCCAGCCATCCGGCTGATCCGGCCTTTGCCCCGCCCCAACGGAAGCGGAGCATCAGGATGAGGACGATCAGGATGGGGAGAAAAGCCAGAAACCAATCGAGGGCTTTGTAGATTGTAGATTGCATTGTCGCTCGAGTACGGATGATTTAGATGAGGCCCAACCAGCGCAGCGGCTCGTAGAAAAAGGCCGGAAGTATCTTGAGATAATCTAGCACAAATACCCCAACACAAGCTATGATGAGCAGGATCGCCAGACACCCACACCCGATCCGCAGCCAGCCATAGCCCTTCTTTTCCTCCGGCAGAGCGACCGACGGCGGTGGGATGCTATGCTCCAGTGGAGACGGCTGAGCATCCAGAAAAGGCCCTGCTTGAGTCGGCGGCGCGGCCACACTTCGTCCCACCAGTCTCTCGGTCGCGGCTGTATCCGATGTGCGATAGGTCAAGAGCACCGCTTCACCCAGGCCGATCACGTCGCCTTCTGCCAACGTGTGGGGGCCGCTCAATCGAATCCCGTTGGCAAACGTGCCATTGGTGCTTCCCAGATCTTCGATCACCATCAACCCGCCCTGGCGGACGATACGTGCGTGGCGCCGCGAAACCTGGGGGTGGTCGATCACAATATCATTGCTTGGCTCCCGCCCCAGGCCGAGTGAATCTTTGTCGAGAGGGAATGTCTGGCCCGTCTCGGGACCTCGGGTCATCACCAGTTGGGAATCACTTGTCATTTGCTTTTTCCTCCTCGCCGATTTGGTGTGCGCACTGCTCAGTATACGACTATTGTTCCAGCTTGTCAAACTGATTACTTGTGGTACACTTGCTTTGTATTCGATCGTTGGTTGGAAGAGAGTGCCCTATGCCCATCGTGGACGCCCACGAAGATATCGCCTGGAACGCGCTCAGCGCGGGCCGTGATGTACGTCGCAGCGCGCTCGAAACCCGTCGTCTGGAAAAAGATACCGACATCCCTCAGCAATTTGGCCTCTGCATGGTGGGGCTGCCAGAATGGTTGGCTGGCAGCGTGGCCATTGTCTGCGGCACGATCTTTGCCCTTCCCGCTCGCCCCGGAACCACAAATCCACGCGCGTACTCCACCGCCGAAAAAGCTCACGCATTGGGCCAGACGCAACTCGATTTTTACCACCGCCTGGCCGATGAGGAGGAGCGGGTTTCACTGGTCGGAACTTGCGCCGATCTCGACGTTGTGTTGTCCACCTGGGAGGGTGAGAACCCTCAGGTAGGCATCATCCCGCTGATGGAAGGCGCGGATCCCATCCGCGAGCCGGCCGAAGCAGAGCTGTGGTTCGAGCGCGGCGTCCGGCTGGTGGGCCTCACATGGGCGGCAGGCTCTCGCTATGCCGGCGGCAATGGAGCTCCTGGCCCGCTCACCGACGCCGGGCGCGAATTGCTGACCGTGATGGCCGATCTGGGCATGATCCTGGACGTCAGCCACATGGCCGACGAATCCTTCTTCGAGGCTGTAGATCGCTTCGAGGGGCGCACCATCGCTTCCCACTCCAATCCTCGCGCCCGTGTACCCGGTCCGCGTCACCTCTCCGACGAGATGATCCTTCGTCTGGCCGAACGGGGTGGGATGATCGGCATCATGCCGATCAATAATTTCCTGAAGCCTGGTTGGACAAAGCGGGATGGGAAGGCTGCGGTCGCCATCGCCGATGTCGCTGCTGCCATCGATCACGTCTGCCAGGTGGTGGGGGACGCGGCCCACGTGGGGCTAGGTTCCGACTTTGACGGCGGTTTTGGAGCCGAGCGCGCTCCAGCAGAGATGGATACCGTCGCCGATTTACAGCGCATTGGCCCGGCCCTGGACGAAATGGGGTACGGCGATGAAGAGATCGCCGCTGTTATGAGTGACAACTGGCTACGTCTGCTGCGGGCGGCATTGCCGGAATGATGGGATGACGTGGTGTGAGCGTGATACTTTCTGCTCCGTTATTTTCCTGTAATCCGCTATTCTAACTATGCTTTTCGACATTCTGACCCTCTTTCCCTCCATGTTCTGCGGCCCGCTAGAGGAAAGTATCCTCAAACGAGCGCAGGAAAGCGGTCGTCTCTCCGTCAAGCTGCACAACATCCGCGACTATACGACCGACAAACACCACGTCACCGACGATACGCCGTACGGTGGAGGGGGAGGGATGGTGATGAAACCAGAACCTATCTTTGCCGCCGTCGATGCGATCCTGGCGGGAGACACGGATGTGCCCATCATCCTCTTGACTCCTCAGGGGCGTCTCTTTAACCAGGACATTGCCAGGGAACTATCTCACCATCGGCGCATCATCCTCATCTGCGGGCGGTACGAAGGGGTGGACGAGCGCGTGCATCAATATCTGGCGACCGATGTGATTTCCATCGGCGATTATGTGCTCACCGGCGGCGAGTTGGCCGCGATGGTCATCGTGGACGCCGTGACGCGGCTGCTGCCGGGGGTGTTGGGAGACCCCGGCGCTACGTTTGAGGACTCGCACGCCCGTGGCTTGTTGGAAGGACCGCACTACACCCGCCCGTCTGTCTTCCGGGAGTGGGAGACGCCGGAGGTGTTGCGATCTGGGGATCACGCCGCTATCGTTCGCTGGCGACGTGAACAGGCCCTGCGGCGCACATTCGAGCGCCGGCCAGACCTTCTGGCGCAGGCTGAGTTGATGCCACAGGAGCGGGAATTTTTGGCGCAACTGGCAGATCGGCAATGAATTTTCGATTTTTGTGCATCATTTAAGTTGAATTTTTTGAAAGCTGTAATAGATCGGCTGGATATGGGGGATAGATGACTACACAGCATACCGATGGTTGGTTGGTCACTCGTGTTCAAAATGGCGATCTTGAAGCTCTGGGGGAACTGTACAAAAGATATAAAACCCAGGTTTATCGGACGGCGTTGGCGATCACCCACGATGAAAAGACGGCCGAAGACATTCTCCAGGAAGCGTTCCTCCGTATCTATACCTATGCCGACAGCTTTGACAAAACTCGGCCATTAGGGCCGTGGCTCTATCGAATGACCGTTAACTTGGCGTATAGTTGGTCCAATCAGGCCAAGCGATGGGTGAATCTATTCCATGAAAAACTTGAAAGCTTAAAGGCCCTTGATCGGCAGCACCCTGAGGAAATCGTAGAAAAGCGAGGGCGACAACGGTTCGTACGAAAGGCGATTGATGCGTTGCCGGAACCCCAGCGTGTGGTGATCATCCTGCATTATCTGGAGGATTTGAGTGTAAGTGAGATTGCGTACGTAGTGGGTGTTCCAGAAGGAACGGTCAAATCTCGTCTCTATTATGCCCGCGAGAGATTGAGAAAGACCATTTTGGAGCGTGAGCAAGGCGTGGCATCTGAGGTGGCGTATGACTTCACATAAAGAGTTTCAAGAGGATTCGTTCGACAATTTGGATGTCCTGATCCGGGTTGCCTTACGTGAAAGTGTAGCGGGGGCAGAGCCTCCGCCGCACACGTTACAGCGCATTAAAGAGCGAGTGTGGAAACTGGCAATGGCAAGCCGGCCTCGTGAGCAGGTTCTCTTTGATCGACAATGGATGTTCCCCACAGTAGCAAGAGTGAGTGCGTTTTATCTTTTCACCGGTGATGCTCTTCGAATTTGGTAAGAGTCTTGGTCACGCCGCAATCATACAAGTGCCTTGGGTTTCCTCTGTATCTGCCCAGTAGGGTTGCTGATAACAAAGCAATGCCTCAACTTTTCCCCGTGTGATTTGATAGGCTCGGCGCTTGCATTCTCTCGGCGAGCGGAGGGGCGCGCCCCATAATCTTTTGGTACCCTTTTCCCACTTGACAACGAGGAGAGATTAGGTTATAATCTAAGTTAGATGAACATCTAACTTACATAAACATCTAACTCTGTTCGTGCTTTTGCCTGGCATGACTCGCGGGCGTTTTCTGCTCGAATTAAGAGAATGATCTATTACCGAATGAGGGAAATGACATGTACGATCCCATAACGGCGTTTACGCCAATGATAGCTGAGGATCATCAGAAGAATCTGTTGAAAGAAGCCCAACACGAAAGGCTGTTAAACACCATCAGGATTACAAATACTTCGTTTCCAGGGCGTTTTCTGGTGCGCGTAGGTGGTCTTTTGATCTCCGCCGGTCAAAGGTTGCAAGAGCAATACAAACCGACGGTACGTCCCGGTTCCAAAGCCTATCAGTCGGGGTGCTAGCCCAAAAATCGCATTTGCTGAACCTATCGAGATTTCGAACCTGATGCTTGCCCAACGTACAAGGGAGGAGGACAACATGCTTGACCCCAAGGCATTGTCAGCGGTAGTTAAAGAGCGTCAGAGGAATATTTTTCAAGAAATGCAGAGGGCAAGAGGTCCCAAGACCGTCCAGCCCGCGAATCTCCGGCTTTTCGGGCAGCTTTTCATACACATTGGCGATCTGTTGATCGGCGCTGGGCAGAGATTGCACAGACGGTACAAACCAGCGGTGTGCTCTGGTTCCAAAGCCTATCAGTCGAGTTGAACCAACGCCTCGTGTCAAGATCTGGGAGATAAGCTTTCCGCACTGTGCGAGACGACAAGGGACCTTGTGCGGCCACAAAACCGGGATTGCCCCGGCAGCGGCGGTATCCTCTTGAAAGGAACAAACGATATGGTATCACCTCAATTGCTATGGGATTGGGGAACAGCTTACGATATGTTCATCAGCCTGGATGTGCTGCATCAGCCAGCGGACTTTGATATACGCGGTTCGTGGGCAGCAGGCGTGCGCGCGCGGCTTTGTGCCTCTGAGCGAGAGGTACTGGAGCAAGTTCAGTCGCTGGGCCACCTTCCGTTTCACTGGGTATATGCTCTACCAGAACCTAAGGACGGAGCTACCGTGTTGTGGGCTTTGGGGCAAATTTCGCCAGCCGAGCGATTGCCTGCCTTGGCCCTGGCACCAGATTGGCCACCCGCCGACGTAGCAGACATGCTGAAAGACGTGGCTGCACGCAAATCCTGGAATGAAAAGGATAGGGAGGCTCTTCGGGTTGCCTATCAGCATGCGTCCAAACGCAAAGGGGAAAAGGCACCCTCGCCCAAAAAACTAACCGACATCCTGGACATGTGGGCCTGCGTCGAGGAATTTGGAGAACGCTACCTGAATGTACTGCGCGCTTATCAGAAAGTCTTTTTCGCCGAGGAGGAAAAACGCATTCGTCCAGCCTTGCAAAAGGCGCTCTCGCGAGCACAGGAGCTAGCGGAGCGGATGGCCCTGCCGGATTTGGTTGAGGAGCTTTCTCAAGGATTGCGTTTTGATGACCTGCCCGAGGTCGCCGAGGTGGTGTTGTCGCCGTCGTATTGGTGTACTCCGCTGATGTACTTTGGGAAAGTAAACGCCGAGCGCAGGATATTCTTGTTCGGCGCGCGCCCTCCCGATGCCTCCTTGATACCAGGCGAGGTCGTGCCCGATGCCTTACTACGGGCGCTGAAAGCACTCTCCGATCCCACCCGGTTGCGTATCCTGCACTACCTGACTGAAGAACCGCTTGCCCCGGCGCAACTCGCCCGCCGTCTGCGATTGCGCGCTCCAACAGTGACGCACCACCTCAAGACCCTCCGGCTGGCAGGGCTGGTGCAACTGACCATAGGAGAGAGCAAAGAGACCAAACACTATGCTGCTCGCTCCGAGGCAGTAGCAGCAGCTTTTGTTTCGCTGAAGGGTTTTCTGGAAAAAGATGGGTAGAAAGCCCAAAAGACTTGGGCGAACGCGCACACGACCATTCCTTGGAACAAACTACCCCTTGACTTTGAGCGCATTCCAAGTGATATAATAGTTCTCGCTATGGAAACTGAACTGACCATACAACAAGCCGCAGATAGAACGGGACTCAGCGTGCACACGTTGCGCTACTACGAGCGCATCGGCCTGATCGCGCCAGTGGACCGTGCTTCCAACGGTCACCGCCGCTACTCGGAGGACGATATTGGCTGGATCGGCTTCCTGAATAAGCTGCGGTCCACTGGTATGCCGATCGCCAAGATGAAGCAATACGCGGATTTACAGCGGCAGGGGGATGCTACTCGCGCCGAGCGGTTGGCGTTGCTGAAGGAACACGGGCGTGCAGTTAAGCAGAAAATCCAGGAACTCACCGATTACCTGGAAGTGATCGAGCGCAAGGTGGAATATTACTCGGAAATCGTCTCTTTTGCCGCGGAAGATGCGTGCGCCGTAGTCTGACGTCCCCATCTCTAATCATCTGGTAAAGTAGCCCCTGGAGCCAAATACGTTCAGGAGGCTATGCGCGCGCGCCGCTATCGCTTCTCAAAGATCCGCAGATACAAAAAGTTTATTACAATTACCCCTTGACTTTGAGCGCACTCAAAGTTGTATAATGGCCTCGTCGAGTTGGTAGAGTGGGTGAGATGAAAATCACAGGATTGGACAAAACCGGGGAAGGAGAGTCAAGCATGCAATACCGCAATTTTGGAAAATTGGATTGGAAAGGGTCGGCCCTGGGATTTGGCGCCATGCGGCTCCCTGTTATAAACGGCATATATGCGGACATCGACGAGCCGGAGGCGACCCGCATGCTGCACTATGCCATCGACCACGGCGTGAACTATGTAGATACCGCGATCCACTACCACGGCGGCAACAGCGAGCGATTCCTCAGCCGGGCGCTCCAGGAAGGTTATCGGGAAAAGGTCAAACTGGCCACCAAACTGTTTCCCCCGTATGCCAACGAGGCTCAGGATTTCGACAGGCTCCTCAACGAGCAACTCGCAAAGCTACAGGCCGACCACGTCGACTTTTACCTCTTGCACGGGATCAACCGCCGCTGGTGGCCCAAGATACGTGACCTGGGGGTGCTCGATTGGGCCGAGGGAGCCATTGCCGACGGACGCGTCGGCCACCTGGGCTTTTCGTTCCACGACGACTACCCGGTCTTTCGAGAGATCGTCGATGCCTACGACAAGTGGGCGATGTGCCAGATCCAGTACAATTATATGAACGGCGATTACCAGGCTGGCACCCAGGGACTGGAGTATGCCGCGTCCAAGGGGTTGGCTGTCGTCATCATGGAACCCCTGCTCGGCGGCAGGCTCGCCAGCGCGCCCTGGCCTGTGCAGGAACTATGGGACACCGCTCCCAGGAAACGCACACCGGCTGCCTGGGGATTGCAGTGGTTGTGGAACCGACCAGAGGTGTCGGTCGTGCTCAGTGGAATGAGCACGATGCAGCAGGTCGAGGAGAACGTCGCCAGCGCCGCCGCGTCTGGGGTTGGCGCGCTGACCGAGGAGGAGTTGGCGCTGGTGGATCGGGTGCGCGAGGCGTACCAGGAGCTTGGCTCCATTCCTTGCACAGACTGCGGCTATTGCATGCCCTGTCCAAACGGCGTCGACATTCCATACAACTTTAGACTCTACAATTATGGGATGATGTACGAGCGAGAGGACCCTCGCGGCGCACGCGGATGGTACCGATTTATGGTGGACGAGGAACGGAAACAGTTTGAGGGGGATTTTCATCGCGAGAAAGGACAGGCTGCCGAGTGCATCCAATGCCGCGAGTGCGAGGGAAAGTGTCCGCAGAATATCCCGATCAGTGAGTGGATGCCGGTTGTCCACCAGGTGCTCGGCGAGGGTAAATCCTACGACGAGGCTGCGTTACCATGTTGACACGGATACTGGGAAAAAGTGGCATTGAGGTCAGCGCTATGGGGCTGGGTTGCGCTTCCATCGCCGGAGTTTGGACGTATATGGGTGGTCCAGCGGGATATGGAAAAATCGACGACGATGAATCTGTAAGAGCCATTCACTGCGCCATCGATCTAGGGATCAATTTCTTCGACACAGCGCCCAACTATGGTTGTGGGCGCAGCGAGCGAGTGCTGGGCCGCGCCATCGCTGATCGGCGCGATCAAGTGGTGCTCGCCACCAAGTTCGGCTATGTCTGCCAGGAGGGTACCAAGGAGGTCGTTGACAGCGATGTCAGTCCAGAGGCGATCCGGCGTTCTCTGGAGGATAGTCTGCGCCGCCTCAGAACGGATTGCGTCGATCTATTGCAACTTCACGTCTGGGCTCTCGAGTCCGAAAAGACGCTGGAGGTGCGCGAGACGTTGGAGGAGTTGGTTGCCGACGGCAAGATTCGCAGCTATGGCTGGAGCACCGACAATACCGAAGGAGTCCGTGTCTTTGCCAGGGGCCACGATCATTGTGTAGCGGCACAGCACCCCTTGAATGTCATCCAAGATGCCCCCGAGATGCTGGCTGTGTGTGACGAGTTCCATCTGGCGAGCATCAATCTCGCGCCGCTGATGAGTGGATTCCTGAGCGGCAAATACACGGACGATGCAACGTTCTCAGGGGATGACTGGCGACAGCGTTTCAATCTCAAGGCAGGGTCTCACGCGGAGCTTTTCAAGCACGTTGATGCGCTGCGCGAGGTGCTTACCCGTGGAGAGCGGACGCTCATCCAGGGAGCGCTGGCCTGGATCTGGGCGCGCAGCGAACGCACCATCCCGATCCCTGGCTTCAAGACAGTGGCGCAGGTAGAGGAAAACGCCAAAGCGATGGAATTCGGCCTGCTCAGCGATGAGCAGATGCGGCAGATTGACAATATCCTGGGCCGCGAGTCTATTACAGTTTGAGATTTCGTACCATAACATCGAAAGGGAGGTTGATACGATGGGATCGATACTTATTCTTTATCATTCGCAGGAATACGGCAACACAGAGGCGATGGCCCAGGCCGTCGCCGAGGGCGCGAGGGACGCGGGCGCCGACGTGACGCTGGTCAACACGAACGAGCAGCGGCTGGACCCAGAAAAGTACCGCGATTTCGACGCGGTGGCCTTTGGCACCCCCGATTACTACAGCTACATCGCCGGCGGGCTGAAGGTTTTCATCGACGACTGGTACATCGCCCGCAAGTCGAATCGCCGTGGATTGGAGGGCAAGCCCTTTGGGTTGTTCTACTCTCACGGCGGCGGCGGGCGCGTGCGCGAGCCGTTCGAAAAACTCTTTGGCAAGATGGGTTCGCAGGTTGGCGAGACCATCGAGTCGTACATGAGGCCGAACAACGGCGTACTGAAAGCCTGCCATGAACTGGGGCGACAACTGGCAAACGTCACACAGAAATGAAATTGGGATGAGGAGGATCATATGACCTTTCGTGCTGCAGTATTTGACGTGAGAGGAGTGCTCTGGGGTCAGCCAGAACCAGCGAGAAACCGCGCGAAGATCGCTTGGGTTTGCCGGAAGGAGGGTTGTTCTAGATCCTGTACGATACACCCCTGTCGCCCGGCAGGCCCTGATCGGGCGTACCAGTTTTGAAGAGATGATGACAGAAGCGCGACGACAATTGGCGTTAACGCCCGACGAATGGGATGCGTTTCAAGCCGACCGTCAGGAGGAGCAGGCCTGGAATACAGATTTGCTCGTCTTTATCCGCAAGCTCAGAGCAGAGTACAAGACAGGCGTGATCAGTAATTCTACTTTGGGAGCGCGCGAGCGGGTCAAGGAATACATCAATGACGACACGTTTGATGTGATCATGTTTTCGGACGAGGAGGGTGTAGCGAAACCCGATCCCGAAATCTACCGGAGAGCGTTGTCGCAGTTGGAAGTGGCGACCAGCGAGACGATTTACGTGGATGACCACTTGCCAAACGTCAAAGCCGCGCAGGAGTTGGGCATGCATGCTATCTACCACACCGGTTCTGTGGAGGTGCAGGAGGCGGTCAACGGTCTGCTCTCCTCAGAGCCGCCAGAAAACTAAGGGAGAGGGGATTATCATGTCGTGCGGATTTCATAACAAGATACTGCGTGTGGACCTATCGAAGCGGCAGGTCAGCACAGAGGAACCTGGCGAGAACTTTTTCCGCACCTACTTTGGCGGCTGGGGTTTGATCGCCTACTATTTGCTCAAGGAAGTGAAACCGGGAGCCGATCCCCTGGGGCCGGACAACGTGCTGGTCTTTGCCAATGGTCCAGTGACCGGCGCGCACGTGCCAGGCAGCGGCCGCAACGCCGTGGGAGCCAAGTCTCCTCTCACCGGTGGTTTTGGCGAGGCGGACGTGGGCGGTTTTTGGGGAGCCGAGCTGAAGCGGGCCAGTTGGGATGGGATCGTCATCACCGGCCAAGCGGAGGAACCCGTCTATCTGTGGATCGAGGACGATCAGGTAGAGATCCGCGACGGGGCTAACCTGTGGGGCCGCTGCGCAAAGACCGCCAAAGTCGAGATGGTTCTGAAGGAGGAATTGGGAGACAAGCGCATCCGCGTAACCCAGTGTGGCCTGGCAGGAGAGAACCTGGTTCGCTACGCCTGTGTCATCAACGACCTGCATCACGCTGCGGGACGCACCGGTATGGGCGCGGTGATGGGCTCCAAGAAATTGAGAGCCATCGCCGTGCGCGGAACGGGTCGGGTGGAACTCGCCGACCGGGACAAGATCACCCAGATGACGCGCCAGATGCGCGATTATTACAAAGAGGGAGCAGGACAATTCCTCACAGATTATGGCACCAGCGGCGCTGTGGCGTACATCAATGAACAGGGAGCACTACCCACCCGCAACTTTCAGGAGGGGATCTTTGAGGGGGCGAAAAAGATCACCGGCCAGACGATGACAGAAACCATGCTGATAGGACGCGGCACCTGCTTCGCCTGCCCCCGCAACTGCAAGCGGCAGGTACAGGTCACAGGGCGGTACGACGTAGACCCAGCCTACGGCGGCCCGGAGTACGAGACCATGGCAGCCCTGGGCTCCTGCTGTGGGATCGACGACCTGGAAGCGATCGTCTATGCCAATCAGCTCTGCAACGCCTACGGGATGGACACCATATCCACCGGTTTGACGATCGCCTGGGCGATGGAATGTTTCGAGCGCGGGCTTTTGACCACGGAGGACACAGGGGGACTCGAGTTGCGTTTTGGCAATGCCCAGACGATGACCACCCTGGTCGAGCAGATCGCCCATCGGCAGGGGTTCGGAGACCTGCTGGCGGAAGGCTCCCTGCGAGCGGCAAAACGGATCGGTCGGGAGACAGAAAAGTATGCGATTCAGGTCAAAGGGCAAGAGCTTCCTCCCTCGTATGACCCTCGGACCCGGTTTGCCCTCGGCCTGGGCTATGCCACCTCGCCCACCGGCGCCGACCACATGCACAACATCCGCGACCACAATTATGCGTCAGAGCGGGGCGTTCAAGACGTGCGGCCTCTGGGCATCCTGGAACCGCTGCCGATTGATTACGCGGGTCCAGAAAAAATGCGCCTGGCCAAGTACCACATTGACTGGCAAGTGTTCTGGAACTGTTTGGGGTTGTGCTTTTTTATGCACAACAGCAAGGACAGGGACTCCGTCCTGAACCTTAACAACTGCATATCTAAATATGCCCAGGGGCTGGGCATA
>Ga0180434_10003171_pt1 | contig 21125 bp, 12 predicted proteins | sample SS_ome_7_FD_132453 | JGI IMG/M metagenome (GOLD analysis project Ga0180434, IMG submission 132453) | Hypersaline lake sediment archaeal communities from the Salton Sea, California, USA - SS_1_D_2 metaG | ecosystem: Environmental > Aquatic > Non-marine Saline and Alkaline > Hypersaline >...
CAACCAATTAAACTAATCCAACCAATTAAACCAGTTTTTATCGATCAAACCGGCGGAATAACCCTCAAAGCGATCCGCCCGATGCAGCCTGCGTCTTATTAGCCCTTGTCCACTATAGAATACGCAAGGCAAAAAATGATTGACAATGTTGCAAAAATAGAAAAAAGTGCTAAAAAAAATTCCTTGGATAGAAAGGCGATGCGATGCGGGATTACAGGTTGCACTTATGCTTGGCTTTGGTACTGGCGCTTTTTTTGGCGCTGAACGCCTGCGGCGGCAGCGGCGGCGGAGATGATCAGAATGATGCCGTGAATGATCCCGCGGAGGATCCCGCGGAGGAAACGCCCGAGACCTATATTATTACCAGCGGCTACGGCGATCAATTCTTCGTGTTCAGTGGAGACAGCTACAGCATGCTCAAAAAGGTTGTGCCCGACCTCACCGAAGAGATGACCGGTGTTTTTGATGCGACACTCGTGTCATTTTTGGGAGACGATGATTTTTACACGGTGTTTATGACGCTGCCGCAGGATGAATACGGCAACGCGCAGATGTTCGCGAGCGCTGGTTTGACCGGAGAGGAGTTGATGCGGTTGACGGATATCGACAACCCGGGCATGGGCCGGATGGTTCCCACGGGTTCGGACGGCCTGCTGTTTATCGCCGTAGAAGCCGGGACCCTGGCCGATGTCATGAAAATGGACATCATGGGCAGCGAACCGTCTTCCCTTGATCTCGTGCCGCCGAACCTTCCGAGCGGCGCCTATCCGTGCCTGACGACTTCATGGCAGAGTCCGGCTTTTTCTCCGGCGGGTGAATTGAAGGCCTTCGGCTATCATTGCAAGGTCCAAGAGGGCCCCGAACTGCCCAGCAAAACAGCCGTCGTTGCCTATGACCGGGACGACGATTCCTGCGGTGACCCGTTGTATGTGGTTGAACATTATGAAAACATAGAGGATGTCTGCTTCACCTATGACGCTTCGATGGTGTTGTACAGCATCGGCCAGCACGCGGCCACAAAACGTATTTATGCCCGCATGGCCAATGGCGAGGATGACGAAGCGGTGGAACTGACCAGTGCTTTCAACGATGGTGAGATTCTCAACTTCGACTGCGATCCGTCCACAGGCCGCATTGTTTTCAACGACCGGGAAGTCAATCCGAATCTTTATGTTCTCGAGTACGAAATCGGCGAGAGCATTATCATCACCGCCGCTGCCGAGCAGATCAGCGAAGGCGGCACATTCCGGCGGCCGCGCTGGGTGAAAAACCCGGCGTTTGGAAATGAATAGTCCCGCCTCACAGCGGCCGTTTCCCAAAGCCGCTGTAGTGAGCATACCGACACGTTTTACTGCTTGACAGAGCGTGCACAGCCAAAGCGCGGCGGGTCGATCAGGGCGTCCCTGACGCCCGGGCTTCGCAGCGGGCGTATACGCATTTCCTTCAAACAATACAACGACGTCATAGTTCAAATAGATGGATTGCGCCATCGATGATCTTGCTTTCCCGGCGGACAGGAAAAGCATAAAATCATATCCCCTAAAATGAAGCTTGACGCGTTGGGCGGAAGGTTGATATCTGCGTGCCTTTTGAATGCGGTCTGGTCAGTGATGGATAGTGGGAACAGAGAAGAGAAACAATGATGTTGATAACCGAAATGCTGCGGCACAACGGGGTGCACGACGCGGAAACGGTGGCGCTGGTGGAGCGCGACGCCCAAAATCACAGCCGCCGGGAGCTTACCTGGGGCGCTTTTGATACGATGGCCGATCAAGTGGCCGCCGCCCTGATGGCGGCCGGCATTCGCGAAGGGGATCGGGCCGCCATCCTGATGACCAATTCACTGGAATGGCTGCCGATTTATTTCGGCATCCTGCGCGCGGGAATATGGGCCGTACCACTCAATTTCCGCTTTGATGCGGACACGATCAAGCGCTGCATAGAGACGGTCAGCGCCCGGGCTCTTTTTTTCGGAAGTGAATTTGTTGAACGCATTGCGGCCGAAAAAGCGGCGCTGGACCGCAGCGTGGTCCGCTACATCTTCATGGGGTCCGACGCGCAAAAACCGGATTATGCCACCGCGTTCGACTGTTTTGTCAGCAGCACGGACAGCGCGCGGGCGGCGGCGGCGAAGCCGCAGGACATCGCCGCCGTATATTTCACTTCCGGCACCACCGGTCACCCCAAAGGTGTGGTGCTGACCCATCAAAACCTGGCCTTTTCCTGTCAGGTTGAGCGTGAACACCATCAACAGACGCGCGGCGACATATTCCTGTGCATTCCGCCGCTTTATCACACCGGCGCCAAAATGCACTGGTTCGGCGGCCTGGCCGCGGGCGGGACCGCCGTTTTGCTGAAAGGCGTCCGTCCGCGTTCCATTCTGCAGGCGGTTTCCGAAGAACGCGCCACCATCGCGTGGCTGCTGGTGCCCTGGGCCCACGATATTCTGACCGCCGTCGAGTCGGGTGAGATTCGACTGGATGACTATCACCTGGATCAGTGGCGTTTGATGCACATCGGCGCCCAGCCGGTGGCGCCGAGCCTGATCCGGCGCTGGCGTAAGGTCTTTCCAAACCAGGCGTACGATACCAATTACGGGTTGACCGAAGCCACCGGACCGGGTTGTGTCCACCTGGGTTGTGAAAACTTGCACAAAGTCGGGGCCATCGGCGTACCCGGACACGGATGGCGGTGCCGCATCGTTGATGACAACCAGTGCGACGTTCCCGACGGAACCGCCGGTGAGCTGGCGGTGATGGGGGCCGGCGTCATGCAGGGCTATTATCGCAACCCGCAAGCGACCGCCGCCGTAATGAAGGACGGCTGGCTGCTGACCGGCGACATCGCCCGTAAAGATGAGGACGGCTTTATCTGGCTGGTTGACCGCAAAAAAGACGTCATCATCAGCGGCGGAGAAAACATTTTTCCAGTGGAAATAGAAAATTTTTTGCTGGAACACGCAAGTGTTCAGGATGCGGCCGTCATCGGCGTTCCTGACATGCGCCTGGGTGAAATCGTGGCGGCGGTGGTGCAGCCCAAGCCTGGAAGAGAACTGACAGAAGAAGAAATAGTCGCATTCTGTGCCGCGCTTCCGCGCTACAAGCGGCCCCGCCGCATTTTTTTCAACGACATCCCCCGCAATCCGACCGGTAAAATTCAAAAACCCCTTCTCAGGAAATGGTATCGCTATTAGCGTTTGGCGAAAAAGATTTCGACAACGGTGCTTTCAGGACCCCTCTCAGGATTAATGCAATTTCCGGTGAATGGGTGCCGCAAATAGAAAAAACAGAATACCTGCAGGGTTCGGCCCGGCGTCTGGCCCTGAAGACGATTTCGCTGGAAAAGCCTTAAATTATAGACAGCCTCTGACATTCAACCCGGTAAAAATTATACCGATCAACCTGCTGTGGGAAGATCCAGTCCTTGTTTACATCCAGACGGCTTCTTCCGCCAGCATCACTCTTTTTCCCAATTGAATTCCGGCTGGTTTGACAAGACCGTCATCTGTTTTGCGGCGTACCCCGCACAAATAGGCGCGAACAGCCGGATAAGCCTCTGCGTTTCGCATTGATGCATGCCTAAACCGTTCGTAAGTGAAATGCGGAAATGAAAATACGGGGCGGCGGACGACTGCTTTTAAATAAAGCCGTTCCCCATCGAATACGCCAATGGTATGTAATAAAAATAGGCGGCATCGGTTGACAAGACGTTCGTTTTAGGGAATATAATGGTGGGCAAATGCCCGTATGTTTTTGGGCGAGGTAAAACGCCGTGGAAAGGACTGGACGTTTGGTCAACCGAAATGCAGTATGACGAAAGGAGGCTCCTAATGAAAAAGTACGGACTGTGGTCGATTTTGTGGCTGGTGATGGTGTTTCTGGTTGTTTCGGGTGCGCAGGCGAAAGACACGGTGGTGGTTTACACCTCGCTTGAAAACGAAGAAGTGGTGGACTATCTTGAATTCGCCAAGGAGCAACTTCCCGATCTTGACATCAAGGCCATTCGTCTGTCCACCGGCGAGTTGGGCGCGCGAATGCTGGCCGAGAAAGACAACCCCCAGGCCGACTGCATCTGGGGCTGGGCGTTAACAAACATGGCTGAATTCGTGCCCAAGGGCATGCTCCAAACTTATACGCCCAAAGGTGTGGAAAAAATTCCGGCCCGGTTCAAGGATCCGAACAACTACTGGGTGGCCATCGATTTGTACGCTGCGGCGCTGGTGCCCAACACAAGAGTACTGGAGGCAAAAAATCTGCCCATGCCCAAAGGATGGTACGATCTTTTGCATTCCGTTTACGAAGGCATGCTCATCATGCCGAACCCTGCAAGCTCCGGGACCGGATTCCTTCAGGTGGCGAGCCTTCTGGTCCTGCTGGATCCGGACTACAAGACCAAACCGATTGAAAAAAACAATGCATGGGACTTTTTGAAAAAGCTGGATCGAAACATGGGCCAGTACATCAAGAGCGGATCCAAGCCGGCTAAACTGACGGCCGCCGGTGAATATGCGGTGGGCTGTTCGTTTGCGTTCGTCTACTCTTCGTTGAAAAAGAAAGGCTTCCCTGTGGCGCTGGTTCTGCCCGAGGAAGGAGTCGGCTACGAGCTTGAAGCCAACGCCCTGCTCAAGGGAGCCAAAAACGAGGCGGCCGCCAAAAAATTCCTGGACTGGGCCATCAGCAAACCCGCCATGGAGCGCTACGCCAAATTCAAGCTCGGCGTGACGTATCCCGGCATCTCCGGCCCGGAAGATCTGCCGGCCCTTGAAACCATCAACCTTGCTCCCATGGATTTCCCGTGGCAGTCGGAAAACCGCACCAAGATTCTTGAAGTCTGGCAGGATCTGTTCCTGAAATAACAGCACCCATATCATACGGCATCTATGCCGGCTTCATCCTTCCAATTCCGGATCGATGAGGCCGGCATGCTTTGGTGCCGCAAAGCAGGCCACGATGAATTGTATTTACGCAAGGAGCGTATGGTATCCTAATGTCTAAGCAACTCATTTTAGAGCGCGTCAGCAAGCACTATGGTTCACTGATTGCCGTAAACGAGGTGGATCTGCAAATCGAACCGGGAGAATTTCTCTGTTTTTTAGGCCCCAGCGGCTGCGGAAAAACAACCATACTGAGAATGATCACCGGGTTTGAGCAGGTCACATCCGGCAATATCATCTATGATGGCAAGGTCATCAATGACGTCATTCCTCAAAAAAGAGATTTCGGCATTGTCTTTCAGTCCTACGCGCTTTTCCCGAACATGACCGTCAGCCAGAATGTCGCCTTCGGATTAAAGATGAGAAAGGTGCCCCAGAAGAAGATTGATGAACGGGTCAGGGAGATCCTGGCGCTTATCGGTCTGCGCGGCTGGGAAACCCACTATCCGTCTCAGCTTTCAGGCGGCCAGCAGCAGCGGGTCGCTCTGGGGCGGGCCATCGCCATTAAGCCCAATGTGCTGCTGCTGGACGAACCTTTGAGCGCTCTGGATGCAAAAATCCGCGTGCGGCTGCGCACAGTGATTAAACGGCTGCAGGAGGATCTCGGCATCACCCTCATTTATGTGACCCACGACCAGGAGGAAGCCCTGGCGCTGGCCGACCGGGTTGTCATCATGCGTGACGGCGAATTCCGACAGATCGGAACCCCATGGGAAATCTACAAAAAGCCCAGAACCAGTTTCATCGCCGAATTCGTGGGGACATCCAACTTTATAAAAGGCACCCTGGAAAATGGAAAGGTGCGTTTCGGCGGACACGCGTTTACGGTGTCTGATCTTGGCGATGGTAAAGAGGACACGGTTTACCTGGCCATCCGGCCGGAAAATATCGAACTTCTGGATCCCGGAAATATGCCGGATGATCTTCAGCAATCCAACATCATTGATACAAGTGCAGAGGTTATCAACTTTTTAGGAGCGGTGGTCAGAATCGCATTCATTGTCGAAGGGGAAGAAATGTTCGTGGATGTGACCGAAAAAGTGTTTGAAAAAATCAATCTGCAGCGCCGTGACCCCATGAAACTTTATTTCCCTCCGGAAGCCTTCCATGCCTATTCGGAGATTTTCAAAAAATTAATCTGACAGCACCACCAAAAGCATACGATCAATGAATTCAAATACCGACAAGACAGACCCGCTCAGCCAGTATCAGGTTTCTTCGGTGCGCATGGAAATCGATCGATTCATCGTGCCCGCGGTGACCATTTTTATCGCCCTGCTGTTGTTCTTTTTCATGCTTTTTCCCATCTGGAACATTCTTCAATTGAGTTTTTTCAAAGGCGGGGAGGTCGGCATCGCCAACTTCACCCTGGACAATTTTTATAAATACTTTACAACCGCCTATACCCTGAGAGCGCTGTGGCACAGTCTGTTTGTTTCCTTTGCCACCACCCTCATCGTCACCGTGATTATCTTTTTGTTTGCGTATGCCATGACGCGCACCACCATCTCCGGCAAAGGTTTTTTCAGAAATGTCATCATGATGCCGCTGGTGGCGCCGTCCATCGTTCAGGCCCTGGCACTCATCTATCTTTTTGGGAGAAACGGTCTGATCACGGCCCACCTTTTGGGAACCGAATGGAGCATTTACGGACCGGTGGGGATCATCGTCTCGGAAGTGCTCTATTGTCTGCCCCATGCCTACGTGATTCTCTATACGACGCTTTCCGCGGTGGACATCCGCCTGGACGAGGCAGCGGAAAGCCTGGGGGCGACGCCGTTTAAAGTATTCACCCGCATCACCCTGCCCTCGGCCAAATACGGTATTTTCAGTGCGGCCGCGCTGACCTTCAACCTGACCATCACCGACTTCGGCAATCCCGTGGTGATTGGCGGCGACTACAATGTGCTCGCCACGGAAATCTATGCGCAGGTGACGAACCTGTACCGGTTCGATCTGGGCGCTACCATCAGCATCATTCTGCTGGTTCCCTCGCTGATGGCGTTTATTTTGAATTACTACATCTCGCGCAAAAGCTTTTCCATGATCAGCGGTGCGGCCAAGCCGGTGATTCCGCCGTCGCGCCCCTTCAAAAAGACGCTTTTCACCACCTATTGCAGCCTGGTCTCTTTGTCGATCATCATGATATTCGCCACTGTGATCGTTGGTTCATTTGTCAACATATGGCCCTATGACTGGTCGCTTACCCTGAAACACTATGATTTTCCTTCCATCGGCGGATATTCGGCGTTGTGGACCAGCGTGTGGGTTTCGCTTGTGGTGGGGATCGCCGGCTCTTTTATTACACTGGTGGCCGGCTATGTCATGGAGACGCGCAAGCCGTTCTTCAAACAGTTCGTCTACCTTTTGTCCGTAATGCCGGCGGCCATACCCGGACTGGTGATGGGCCTTGGGTATATTCTGGCATTCAACAAGCCGCATTACTTTTTTTACGGAACGCCCTGGATTATTGTTATCAACATCGTCATTTGCAATTTCACATTAGGCATCCTTTCCAGCATCAGCAACCTGCGCAATATCGACTCTTCCATCGAAGAAGCGTCCATCAGTCTGGGAGGTGATACCATTAAAACCTTTTTCAGGATCATTTTTCCGCTCTCCCGGGTGGCGTTTTTCCAAAACTTCGTCTATTTTTTCATGCGTTCCATGACCACCATCAGTGCCGTTATTTTTCTGGTTTCGGCGACGGTGCATCTGGCCGCCATCGAAATCATCATGCTGGACAACGATGGCTGGACGGCCAGCGCCAATGCCATGTGCACCTGCATTATCGGCATCGTACTGGTGATGCTGGGGATTCTGCAGATCGTGTCGAAAAAAACCGGGCGCAAGCTCGAAGGGATGGCATCGGAAGTGTGATGGTGCGGCATCAAAAATTGGTTCGGTTCGATGGCGCCGGACAGGTCAACTATACGTTAACGTCACTGTGAACAACAACCACCCCACCCCGCTGATCCCCCGGTACTTTCTGTTTGGCCGGCAAAGATGCTTTCGCGGTCGATACACTGGTCCGGGCCATGACCACCCGCATTTCCGCTTTACTCGCAGCTGTATCTGAAGCCGCCGTCCAAATCCAAAGGAAGTACAAGGGTTTGAAAACCCCTGTTCAGGGCGTCTTCGCAGAGCGCGCTGCGCCGGGGGGTATCGTTGATATAAATAGAAGCATACTCGGCGTTGAAAACCGGCTTGCCGGCATCGATAAAGGGCATCAGGGCGTCACATTCGTCATATTCATGACATTGTTCGTTAACGGCCAGGTCGTAGTCGTCCACCAGGTCGTCCACTTGATCCAAATCGTTTTTCAGGGCGATCGCCAGCCGGCGCTCGTGGGCGGCGTTTGCCAGGAAACGGTTGTAGTCGAGCTGGTCGTCCGCCGTCAACGGAAAACCGGTATGGTTGACATAGCCGTCGATGTTGTCGGGCTCGACGCCGTCGCAGCCCTTTTGCAGCGCCAGGTCCAGGCGGGAGAGCATCATTTGGCGGACATCGGAAGATCTGATGTCCAGCCAGCGTTCATCCGGCCATCCGTCGAGGGTTTCACCCAAATCCGCACTGGCAAAGTACTGTGCATCGGAGCGCCAGGCCTCATAGCTGCCGGCGGAAAAATAGCAGATGACCTTGCGTCCGGAAGCATGCAGCTGCTCCATTACATCGGTCGGATTGTCGAACAGGTCGATGTCGTAAACAACGACGTCGTAAGTCGTGTTGAGGGCGCCCGACAGCTGCCATTGCCAGGTGTCTGTAACCTCGGGAATCCATCTTTGCGTGTCTTCTTCACCGGAACCGGCTCCATCGTCAATGACATCATTGCCATCACCGGTTCCGCCCCCGCCGCCGCACGACAACAGTGCCAGCATGAGAGCGGCTGAAATAAAAATGTGTTTCCACCCGGTTCGGCGGTGCACAACCATGTCGTCACCTCCCATTTGCCTTGGCCGAGACAGCCAGACAGAACAAATTTTCGATCTTTTTATTCCCATCCTACCATCGGCTGCCGAATCATTTCAATCCATTTGAGAAAAGAGCGGCCAGGGATCTAATGGAATGCAAATCCGATTTGTTTCACACGACCGCTTCACTGTTTACGAAATTTGTGTTGACAGGGCGCCCCACGTATGTGAATGGGTAAAAACGACCGGCCGACCGGTAGGCTGAAAACTTTAACTTTCTGTTAATCCGGAAAATATTTATGTTGAATGAGTATAAATGAAAAGAATGATTAAAAAGGCCTCCATCAACCTGTTTTACAAAAAGGGGTATTATGCCGCCAGCATGAGCGCCATCGCCAATGCGGCCGGTATTCGAAAATCCAGCATTTACCATCATTATGCCACCAAGGAGGACATACTGCTGGACATTTTGAGGACAACGATGGGCGACCTCAGGCAAGCTCTGAAAATGCAGCTGACGGGTATCAGCGATGCAAGGGAAAAAATGGAAGCGATGATCCGCTGTCATGTTCTTTTCCATATACAGCGTAAGAAGGAAGCGATCATCGCCGACAGCGAGCTAAGAGGCCTGACAACAAGAAATTATAGAGAAATCATCAAGATGCGGGATGATTATCAAAAGATCTTCCAGGATGTTCTCAAGGAGGGGTCGGCCGGGGGGATCATTGCTGCATCCGATACAAAGCTGATCTCGTATGCCGTCCTGTCCATGTGCACCGCGGTTTGCACCTGGTTCAAGCCATCGGGCCGCCTTTCAAAAGAAGCGGTGGCGGACATCTACGCGGATTTCATAATGAAAGCATTGGAAAAAAACGGATCAACAACGAAAGGATGTTAGCTTTGGAAGAAAACGCCGTCATCTACCGGAAAAAAGAAAATGTTGGCATCATCCAGTTCAATCGGCCGCACCGGCTCAACGCCATCAACCAGGCCCTGCTGAAAGGGCTCATCGCGCAGTTGAAAGCGGCGCAGCACGATGGCGACGTACGGTCGGTGATTTTAACCGGGATCGGCCGGGCCTTTTGCGCCGGGGAGGATTTGAAAGAGACATCGGCCGGCAAAAGCGTTGATCAGTGGACGACGGAGGTCGACGGCCTGCAGGATGTGCAGCGGGTCATTCTTGGTCTGGGAAAGCCGTTGATTGCGGCGGTCAACGGGTATGCCGTCGGCGGCGGGCTGGAATTCGCTCTGAGCTGCGACATCCGGATCGCGTCTGAAGACGCACAGTTCGGTTTTCCGGAAACCAGCGTGGGGCTGACGGTTACCACGGCGGGAACCAAGCTGATCACTCAGATCGTCGGACTCGGCAAAGCCAAGGAGTTGATATTGACGGGTAGGTTTGTGGATGCGCAGGAAGCCCTTTCCATCGGCCTGGTGAATAAGGTCGCAGCGGGCGGGGCGCTTTTGGACGCGGCCATGGCAATGTGCCGGTCTATCAACGAACGCTCACCCCTGGCGCTGAAGCTGTCGCGCATTGCCATCGATCAGGGAATGAGCGCAAGCTTCGACCAGATTCTGGAACTTGAGGCGTCGCATTTGCTGACCTGCATCAACGCAAATGAAATGCACAGCTTCGTTGACAACAAGCTGAAAAACATGAAGGCGACAAAGCGCTGATGCGCCATTCCTTCCGGCGGGGGGTGAGATAAATGCTCAAGGGACGGACGTATGATGATGTATGTCAAAACTTCAGATGGGAAATACCCGAAAAATACAACGTCGGGGTGGATGTCTGCGACAAGTGGGCCGACGGCGGTAAACGACTGGCGCTCATTTATGTAGACGCAGAAGAAAAAGAACAGCGGTTTACGTTTGACGACCTGAAGGCGCATTCCAACCGGCTGGCCAACACGCTCAAAGCCAACGGCGCCGAGGTCGGCGACCGCGTCGGCATCCTGCTGCCGCAGTGCCCGGAGACGCTGATAGCGCACATCGCCGCCTACAAGCTTGGTTGCATTGCTCTGCCCCTGTTGACGCTGTTCGGGCCCATGGCCATCGCGTACCGGTTGCAGGACAGCGGGGCGAAAATCGTGATTACCAACCGGGAAAACCTGCCTAAAATGATGGAAATCCGGGATCAGCTGCCCGATCTTAAGGTGATGATGGTCGTGGGAGGCGGCGCCGGCAGAGGAACAATGGATTTCTGGCAAAGTACGGCAAGCGGCAGCGATACGTTTATACCGATGGCGACCCGGCCGGACGACCCGGCCTTGATTATTTACACTTCCGGTACGACAGGCCAACCAAAAGGAACCCTGCATGCGCATCGCCTTCTGCTCGGGATCCTGCCCGGCTTTGAATATTATCACAATCTCTTCCCTCAAAAAGGGGATCTGATGTATTCGCCGCTGGATTGGGCCTACATCGGAGGATCTTACGACGCACTTTTCCCCTCGCTTCACCATGGTGTGCCCATGCTGGCTTTCAGACCCCCCAAATTTGATCCGGAAAAAGCCTTTTTCATGATGAAGAAATACGCCGTTCGCAATCTCATGGTCGTGCCCACGGTTTTGAGGCTCATGATGAACAACGTCAGGGATGCTCAGCGCCGCTACAACATCCGACTGCGATCGGTTACCGCCGGAGGGGAGGCATTGGGAAGTGAACTTTACCAGTGGTGCGCACAGGCGCTTGGTGTGGGTCTCAACGAGCAGTATGGCCAGACGGAATGCGATCTGGTGATCGGATTTTGCGCAAAGATCATGCCGATCGTCCCGGGTGCCATCGGCAAAGCGGTTCCCGGCCACCAGGTGGAAATTTTGAACCGGGATGGTTGCATCGCCGCGCCCGATGAAGAGGGGGAAATTTGCATCCGGTATCCGGATCCGGTGATGTTCCTAAAATACTGGAACAATCCGCAGGCCACCGCCGACAAATTTACAGGGCGGTGGATGAAGACCGGAGACCTGGGCCGCAAAGATGAAAACGGCCTTTTCTGGTTTGCCGGCCGAGCAGATGAGCTCATCGAAAGCGGCGGATACCGCATCGGTCCCGGAGAGGTTGAGGACTGCCTGATGAAACATGAGGCCGTGGCCCTCGTTTGTGTGCTGGGGATGCCGGATCCGGTGCGCGGGCAGATTGTCAAGGCGTTCATTGTTCCCAGAAACGGATACACACCCAACCCGGCGCTGGAAGAAAATATCCGCAGCCACGTGAAGGGGAAGTTGGAGGCCCACGCCTACCCGCGAAAGATTCAATTTCTTGAAGAGATGCCCATGACCAAGTCGGGCAAGATCCTCAAACACAAACTCAAGGAATTGTAGCGTTGATTCGACCCCTGCATTGTGTTTTGCATACTCTCCGGGGCCTGTTCAGCTGTCGGCATCCCGGTTTCGGGATTGTGCCGAGGATCGTTACAAGGGGAAAAACCGTTCGAGGCCTTTGACATCGCCCTGTGATTATGAAATGTTGTGTTTTGTTGCATTCATACAGCAACGGCTCCAAAGGCGCCCGACAGTACCTTGCGACAGACTGGAGAAACGTTTGCCGTGGCCGTCCAACCAACCCATTCCCGGGGCACCATCGTCGAATCCCTCCGCGGCATTGTGGAACGTGTGACCTTTCACAACCCGGATACCGGATGGTCGGTTTTGCGGGTGAAGCCGTTTGACAACCCCCATCAGCAGGAAACGGTCATCGTTCACCAGACCCAGGTGTTTGCCGGCGCCACCATGGAATTTCAGGGTGCTTGGACCGTTCATCCCCAATTCGGCCGTCAGTTCAGGGCCACCGCGGCTCTGGAAAGAAAACCGGCCACCACCGCGGCTCTGGAAAAGTATCTGGGCTCCGGCTTGATAAAAGGCGTGGGACCGAAGACGGCCAGTAAAATTGTGCGCCATTTTGGTCATGAGACCCTGGCGGTGTTTGAAAATGAAATCGACCGGCTGACCGAGATCGCCGGCATCGCTGAAAAGAAACTGGGTACCATCCGGGATGCCTGGATCGAACACCGCGCCATCAGCCGGGTAATGATGTTCCTGCAGTCCCATGGCATCAGCACATTGTTTGCCGTGCGGATTTATCAGGCCTACGGTGACAAGGCCGTTGCGCTGGTGAACGAAGATCCCTACCGGTTGGCGCGCGATTTTTACGGCATCGGTTTTTTTTCCGCCGACAAAATTGCAATCCGCCTCGGGTTCGCACCGGACAGCGACCAGCGGATAATGGCCGGGATCAAACATGTTGTGGACGCCGGCCGGGAATTCGGCCACTGTTATCTGACGGGATCGCAGATCTTTACCGAAGTCAACACGCTGCTGGGGCTGCAGCTGGATGCACGCTTGCCGCAATACCTTGATAAAATGCGCCAGGACGGGCTGGTCATGGTGCGCGAGATCGTCAATGCGGAAGGAAAACGTGAAGCCTGCTACTATGCCCGGTCCCTTTACTACGACGAGCGGTACGTAGCCGAGAGAATCAGAGGACTTCCCCAGCGGCCGGCGGTGGATGCAAAAAGGGTGGAGCGCTGGCTGCAGCGCTACTGCCGCACGAAAAGCTTCACCCTCAGCGGGGAGCAGGTAGCCGCCGTCAAAGGCATCATCAGCGAAAGATTTTCCGTTTTGACAGGCGGCCCCGGCTGCGGCAAGACCACGACAACTCAGGTGCTGGTGCAGCTGCTGGAAGCCATGCGGCGCAAGGTCCTTCTGGCGGCGCCCACGGGCCGGGCGGCCCAACGCATGATGGATGTCATCGGCAGAGAAGCCAAAACCATCCACCGCCTGCTGGAGTGGCAGGCCCGGGGATTCAAACGGAACGAAGACAACCCGCTGGAAGCCGATTTCGTCATTATCGACGAGTGCTCCATGCTGGACATCAATCTGACGGCGTCGCTTCTCAAGGCCATCCCGCCAAGCAGCCAAATCCTTTTTATCGGCGACGCCGACCAGCTGCCGTCCGTGGGCGCCGGCAATGTTCTGAGAGATATCATTGCCTCCGGCGCCGTGAGGTGTTTCCAGCTGAAAACGATTTTCCGGCAGGCCCGCGAATCCCTGATTATTCGCTATGCGCATGAGATCAATGCGGGCCGCATGCCGCGCATTGATTCGCCCTTCCACTTTCCGGATATGTGGCAGCGGCAGGCGGACTGCCTGTTTTTCGATTCGGACGAGGCCACGCAGGAACAGCTCAACTTCATTGCCAGGGTCAAGCGCCACCACGAAGCCCGGGCAGGTAAAAGCCTTGAAGAGGCTGATCAGACAGTGACGGATTTGTACAGTTTTAGAATTCAGGAGCCGGTCGCCCCCTATGAAACGGAACTCACCATTCCGGAAAGATTTCAACATGTCGATCTGGAAAAGGTGCTGCGTGCCGAGGACCGCATCGACGAACTCACGGCGGTGGTCAAAAAAGTACACCCGTGGTCGTCGCTGCACTACCGGCTGGCGGCCGTCGATGTCGTCCGCCGGCTGCGTCTGGAATGGGTGCCCAAATATTTCGGCTCCGATACCGAAATTCAGATTTTGTCTCCCATGACCCGGGGCAGCCTGGGGACGGTCAGCCTGAACCGGATGATCCAGGCGGCCGCCAATCCGCCCCGGAAAGGAAAGGCGCAGCTGACCGTGGGCGAGCGCATTTTCCGGGTCGGCGACCGGGTGATTCACCGCCGCAACAACTACAACCTGAATGTCTTCAACGGCGACATCGGCACGATCCAGAGCATTGACACACAGGCGCTGAGCTTGTCGGTGGCTTTTTTTCCGGACGGCCGTACCGTGGCCTACACCCGCGATGCCATCCCGGAGCTGGATCTGGCCTACGCCATCACCATTCACAAATCCCAGGGCAGCGAGTTCGAAGCGGTTATCATGCCGGTGCTGACCCAGCACTTCAAAATGCTGTTTCGCAATCTTCTCTACACCGGGCTGACCCGGGCCAGAAAACTGGCCGTTCTGGTGGGAACGCGCAAAGCCCTGGCCCTGGCTGTTCAAAATCAGGACACCAGTCGGCGTCAGACCCTGCTCAAGGAACTGCTCCAGCCAAAAACAGGTCCATGATTTTATGATATTCTCGAAGTAAATAACGGGTCGACCGCCGGAATTGGACGATCACCGCAGAAAGCGCCGGCAAAACATTTGTCGCGTTTTGACCAATTGTGATAAAATGCAGCGGCAATGGAAAATGCGCACACACTGACAATCAAAAGACCCGACGACTGGCACCTGCATCTGCGCGACGGCGAGATGCTGAAGGCGGTTCTGCCGTTCAGCGCGGAACTGTACGGCCGTGCCGTCGTCATGCCCAATCTCAATCCGCCTTTGCGCACTATCAGGGAGATCGAAGCCTACCGCCGGCGGATTATGAATGCGCTGCCGCCGGATCACGGATTTACGCCGTTGATGACCCTGTATTTGACCGATCAGACACCGGTCTCGGAAGTGCGGGAGGGGAAAAAAGCGGGCCTTCTTAGTGCGGTGAAGCTTTACCCGGTGGGTGCCACAACGAATGCGGAACACGGCGTTACCGATCTTCACAAGGTGTATCCGGTGTTCGCGGCCATGCAGGCCCTGAACGTTCCCCTTTGCATGCACGGTGAAATCAGCGATTCCGACGTTGACCTCTTTGACCGCGAGGCGGTGTTTATCGAGCGGGTGCTGGATCCGCTGCGCCGGGATTTCCCGGAGATGAAAATGATTCTGGAGCACGTCACCTCCAAAACCGGCGTCGCGTATGTTCAGGCCGCTGAAAAAAAGCTGGCGGCGACGATTACGCCGCATCACCTTACGATCGAGCGCAACCACATATTTTCCAAAGGGATAAACCCGCATATGTACTGCCTGCCGATCGCCAAGCGAGCTGATGATCGCCGGGCCGTCCGGACAGCGGCGGTTTCGGGAGACCGCCGTTTCTTCTTCGGCTCTGATTCGGCGCCCCATCTCGTCGTGGACAAGGAAAAGGCCGGCGGTGCCGCCGGCATTTTCAACAGCCCCACGGCGATAGCGTACGCCGCCCGGATTTTTGAAGAAGAAAGGGCGTTGCAACACTTCGAGGCATTTGTGTCCCTCAACGGCGCCGCATTCTACGAACTGGCACCGAACAAAGATACCATCACCCTGAAAAAATCAGATCAAGCTTTAAAGCCGCTTAAAACCATCGCCGCTGGTGCCGGCCGGGTAAAGGTGTTCCAAACCGGCGACCCTGTTTACTGGTATGTTGTCAGAGGATTGCGCCCCGCCGCGATATGGGAACGAAAAACAGATAATGTATGAAACGTTGATTGCCTCGGGAGCCGATTTGTCCGTAAAATTGAGCGACCACCGGAAGACATTGTTTCGTTGGCTGCGCCGGTGCCTCGAGGGACCGCGTTCAAATACGGCATACGAGAGCGAAGAAAACATCCTCAATGGCATGCGGCCGTTGGACTGTTTTCAGATCGGCATTCTCTATCCCATTGTCAGAGGAGAAGCGGGCATCGATCCGGCAACGGAGGAAGCCGAAGAGGATGAAGACGATGCACCGCCGGATGCACGGCCGGCGGATGTTGAAAGCGATGAATCAGAAACGGCCAAGCCGGTGCGCAAAAAGCCGCGATATGTACCCCCCTCTTCAGCAGGTTTTTCCTTTTTTGTTCAAGGCGACGAAATCCGGCTGCAAATCAACCCCTGGGGCGTACGGTACGAATTGGAACCTCAATATCACAAGCCCAACAGGTGGATCCGCAAACCATTTTCGGACCGGCTTCTTCTTTTGCCGCCGTTTCTATCGCCGACATCAAGAGCGGAATCCGCGGAAGCGTTATCGCCGGTTTTCGATGGCCGGGCCGAAGTGCAGGTGCTCTGGCGGCCGTATAAAAAGGGCTGGCTGACAACGGTTTCATTGAGCAATCGGCAAATATTTCCTGATGAGATATCCGCAAGAGCGTATCCGGATCGGCAGAATCAGCTGTGCCTTTTCGAGGTTCGATTGGAATGTATCATCGAATCCGGACACGTCGGTACTTACCCCCGGGTGGATCCCGCCCTGTTAAGCCAGGAAGAGCAGGAACTCGAAATGCAATACAGAAACCGGCGCATTTATGCCCTGGGGCATGGGGCGGCGGTGGATTGGCAGGTGAACAATGGTCGTGTTGAAGAGATCAGGATCGATTTTTTACCGAAGGTGGAAGTTCCGCAAATAAGCGTCGCTTCAACCGGGCGCGGACGTCGGGTGCTGGATCTTCAATACCTGGCGGCTTATGCAAAGCAGCCGCAGGCGGTGCATGCAGATTTGGAAATGTTTTTACATGCGTACAAAAAATGGATCAGCGGCCGCAAGGCATCCGCTGAAAACCTGGCCCAACAGCAAGACAGGGCCGTTGCCGAACGAATTTTAAAACGTATGCAAAGAGCGCTGACGCGCATGCAAAGCGGTCTGCGGCTGCTGAAAACCGACACGGCGGCGGCCGAGGCCTTCGCATTTGCCAATGAGGCCATGTATCGGCAAATGCGGCAGTCTGATCTGTCGCGCGAAAAACCTGAAAAGGAATACCGTTGGCGTCCGTTTCAGCTGGCGTTTCTGCTGATGGAGATCGAATCGGTTGTCAACACGGAAAGCGAATTCCGCGACACAGTGGATCTGATCTGGTTTCCCACCGGCGGCGGGAAAACCGAAGCATATCTCGGACTGATCGCCTTTGTTGTTGCCTGGCGCCGGCTGCGCTATCCGTCTACCAGCGGCGGCACCACGGTTTTGATGCGCTACACGCTGCGGCTTTTGACACGGCAGCAGTTTCAGCGGGCGGCAAGACTTGTCTGTGCAATGGAACTGCTGCGCAGGGGATGTCCGGACAAGCTGGGAAGCGAGGTCATTTCGATCGGCATATGGGTGGGTGAAGCCTTGAGTCCCAACAGCTACAAAAAAGCGTGTCAAGTGGTGGCCAAGGCCGGCCGGCAAGACACACGTGTTTTGCAGAATCTGGTGATGGACCAATGCCCGTGGTGCGGGCAGCTTTTTTCAGCTGACCGGAATTATTTGGCGACGCATGCGCGGTTTGGATTTCAATGCACCAATCCGGAGTGCCCCTTTGGCACATCGGTTTCAGAAAATGAATGCCTGCCGTGCAACGTGGTGGATGAAGCGCTGTATGAAAATCCGCCGACACTTTTGATCGCGACGATTGACAAATTCGCGCGTCTTGCCTGGGAAGAGCGGTCGGCGGCCTTTTTCGGCGTCAACGGCCAACGTCCACCCGAACTGATCATTCAGGACGAACTGCATCTGATCACCGGCGCGTTGGGCTCCATCGCAGGCCTTTATGAGGCGGCGGTCGATACCGTATTGCGCCACCGCGGCGTCTATCCCAAATATATCGCCTCCACCGCCACCATCCGCATGGCCGCACAGCAGGTAAAGCGGCTTTACGGCCGTTCGGTAGCTGTTTTCCCGCCGCCGGGTCTGTCCATAGACGATTCTTTTTTTGCACGCACCATTCCGCTGGCGGAAAAGCCAGGTCGTCTTTATGTCGGCTATTTTGCACACCACCTCAAACGGACCGATTCCCTGGCGCCGCTGGCGGCGGCCGTATTGGCGGCGCCTGAACAGCTGTTTTGCCGGCAGGCCGACAAAGATGTTTTGCTGGATGCCTGGTGGACCATGGTGGTGTTTCACAGCAGTTTAAAAGGTGTCGGCCGAAGCCACAATGCCTTCAACATCGATGTCCCCTTGTACTGGAGCCGTTATGTCAATGCGGTTGCAAACAAAGCGGATTCAACAACGACGGACGACGATGATATGACTGCCGCTTCATGCCGGGGGGAAAACCGCTTAAAAAACTTCAAGCGTCGGATTGCACAACTGACCAGCATTTCCAGCCCGGAGGAAAACGCCGAGACTTTCAGCCGCCTGGAGCGTCCCTTTAATGACGCCCGGCAGCTGGACGCGGTGCTGGCGACCAATATGATTTCCGTGGGGTTGGATGTGTCTCGCCTGGCCGTCATGATCATCAACGGCCAGCCGCTGACGACGGCCGAATACATTCAATCCAGCAGCCGCGTCGGCCGGGGGCGGGTGCCCGGCATTGTGATTACCAACTATTACCGCGATCAGGCGCGAAGTCTGTCGCATTATGAAAGCTTCCGGCCTTATCATGAATCGTTTTACCGCTTTGTGGAACCTTCCAGCATCACGCCGTTTACCTATCAGGCGCGCCGGCGTGCATTGCACGCGGCGCTGGTGATCGCCATGCGGCACTGCTGCCCGAATTTCAGAGAAAATCAAAGCGCGGGAAACTTTACGTCCGCGTCTCCGGATGTCCGGAAAGTCATGGAATTGTTTTTACGGCGATGCTGTGAAGCGGATCCTGAAAATGCCGGTGAAGTGGAAAAACATGTAAGGATGCTTGTGGGGCAATGGGAGGGGGAAGCCGAGCGGTGCCGGCGGGAAAAGCGGCGACTGGACTATCAGGCCCCGGCCGGCAACAAGGTTACGGATCGACTTTTGCACACGCACGGCGATCGCATCCAGGGGTTGTGGAGCACGCTCCAGTCCATGCGCAACGTTGAAGACACCGCATTGTTGAAACTGCTATGAAGGAACTGCTGCCGGTTCGTCTGTCCCATTTGCTGCGCCACTGTTCGGTCGGTGCCGTTGTGCGCGGGCCGGATGCGCTCATGACGGTCATGGATACCCGGCACTGGACGGATCGCACGGGTGCGGCCGCAGGACGGCCGCTGCGCTATGTTGACCGGGTTCGGGCTGCTTTGGGCATCGAGGAGACGCTGCGCGAACCCCCGGTCGCCCGCGAGATCAGCCGGCGCCAGGTGGATGGCGTGTGCATTCCGGCAACGCTGTTTCCACGCTGGTACTGCTGCCCTCAATGCGGTTTTCTGCACTATGTGTTTTCAATAGGGCGGATGGATAAGCCGTTGCGGTGCCGGAATCGAAACTGTCCCCACCCGTCGCCGCTGGAGCAGGTGCCCTATGTGCTGGTGCATGCAAAAGGTTATATGGATGATTTGCCCTGGCATTATTTGGCGCATGGCCGGGCCGGCGCCCAAAACCAGCGGCAGTGCGGCGAAGACCGGGGAAGCACCTATCTTCGGTTGGAATACGATCCAGACAAAAAAATACCGGTGGGTCTTGCCTGCAGCCGCTGCGGCGCCGGCGTAAAATTCGACGTCTTTGATCTGCAGGCCGGCATAAAATTCATGCGAAGACAACCCTGGCTGAAAGAGCAGGCGGCGCTGCAGGAAGCACCTGAAATCAAAAAAGTCAACGACATCGAAATTCATCTGCCGAAAACGGAAACCGCGCTGGTGATTCCGCCGGAGTCCCGCATTCGCAGGGGAACCGTCGTAGACCGTTTGTACAACAGCGCGGACAAGCGGAACTTGCTGGAAAAATGCCGAACCGGTTTTTTGTGGGAAAGCACAGTGCAGCGCATTGCCAGTGAATTCAGGTGCAAAACAGAGAATGTTGCTCAGGCATGGCGGCAGATCCGGAAGGGATATCCGCTTTTCGGCCAATCCTTCAACATCACACCGGGTCAGCTGCGGGAAGAGGAATACAAGGCGCTGACCGAAGTCATTCCGGACGTCGGCGACGACGAGGATTTTGTCACCCGGCACCACACAGACGCATGGCGGCGCCTTTCCCGCGCATTGAAAGCGTCTTCCCCGGAAAGCAGCATCGTCCACGCCATCAGCCGGCTGATAGCGGTGACCAGGCTCAAGGAAATAATGATTTTTGAGGGGTTTCAACGGATTGACGACATGCATCCTTTGACAAGGCCGGACATCACCGGGGAAAACACCTGGCTGCCGGCGGTTGAATTGTTCGGGGAGGGTATTTTTCTCAGCCTGAACGAGGCCCTGTTGCCGGCGTGGGAGGAGCAGCCGGCCCTTATGGCGCGTTCCGAAAAGGTGCAAAAGCGCTACGAGGCGGCCCGTCTCTTTTTCCAGGATGCCCTGCCCCGGGTGTCGCCGAGATTTTTGCTGCTGCACAGCTTCGCCCATTTGCTGATCCGCCAGCTGGAAAGTGATGCCGGTTATCCGACGGCTTCCTTAAAGGAGCGCATCTACTGCGGAGCAGGAGATTTTTCCATGGCGGGCATTTTGATCTATGTCGCCGTTCCGGATGTTGTGGGATCGCTCGGCGGCATTGTGGCACTCGCGGAGCCGCGGCGCTTTTTAAAACTGGCTTCCGCCGCGCTCGCCCGTTCAACGTGGTGTTCGCAGGACCCGGTCTGCTCCGAACACGAAGGTCAGGGGCTGCATCTGCTGAACCGCGCCGCCTGCCATGCCTGCATG
>Ga0180434_10003172_pt1 | contig 21122 bp, 26 predicted proteins | sample SS_ome_7_FD_132453 | JGI IMG/M metagenome (GOLD analysis project Ga0180434, IMG submission 132453) | Hypersaline lake sediment archaeal communities from the Salton Sea, California, USA - SS_1_D_2 metaG | ecosystem: Environmental > Aquatic > Non-marine Saline and Alkaline > Hypersaline >...
CAGCCGAAATTCGCCGAGTCCAGCGGACATCGGCGAGGGCTGCCGCCAACCAGCCCATCGTGCGGGGCGCCCGAAGGGCGCTCAAGGCACAAGCCCACGGCTTCAGTCGTGGGTAGTTGACTTCTCCGTTGTTCTGGTGTTCCAGAGATCGACGGCCTCCTTCATGCAGTAATTCTGGCCGCCGAGAAAGCATCCGTTGTCCGGGTGGTGAAGCCCCGGAATTCCGTATTGCATCCTGAATATTAGTCTCGTCCTGCAGAAGGGGCAGGGTTTGGTATTCGCCAGCACATTGATGAAGAAGGCGGCCTCTTCGGCATTTTCCTTCTCCGCTTCGCCATAGTCCCGTCCGTCGTCGGGAAAGCGCGGATCTGGCGCGGGCCTTGCGAGCTGGACCAGCTTTTCTCTGCAGTTCCACTTGTCCAGCATCTCTTTCTCGATTCGTGCCGCAGCAAGCATGCACTCGGATTGATAGGGGTGCTGGAGCCATGCCCCGGCATGGTTTTCCTTAAAATCCAGGGACGCCCCGCACATCGGGCAGGGCAGGGCCGTCTTGGCTGCGGACCGCATCTCCTCCTTTCGTTTTTCGATCTTGGCCGACTCTTCCGATGACGGGATGTCTATCTCGATCCGTATTGGCGCGTCTACGATTTGTGAGAGCCTTTTTCCGACGAGCTTGGCCTCGCTCTCGAGGATGATGTGCGGCGTTTTGAGCCTATAGAGCTGCCTGAACCGCAGGATGGACTGGAGCAGGCGGAGCTCCACGGCACACACGACGGCGCCGTCGGGCTGCTTGACGGTTCTCTGCGGAATGCTGAGAAGCCTTCTTGTCGCCTCTATCCAGACCTCCAGGTCCTCGTCGAGAGAGCTGGCTCCCATTTCCGCGGTGTCATTAGCCACCCCATTCAGAGGAGGCCTACACACAGTACGCAAAATCCTGAGCGGCAAATTGTACGGCGTGTCATTAGCCACCCCATTCAGAGGAGGCCTACACCGCCCTCGACGACCGCTTCGGCGGTTTCAGGCGGGGGTGTCATTAGCCCCCCCATTCAGAGGAGGCCTACACACAGTACGCAAAATCCTGAGCGGCAAATTGTACGGCGTGTCATTAGCACCCCATTCAGAGGAGGCCTACACCGCCCTCGACGACCGCTTCGGCGGTTTCAGGCGGGGGTGTCATTAGCCACCCCATTCAGAGGAGGCCTACACGTCGAAAGGGAGTCCGAGAACTTCCACATCTGTTTTGTGTCATTAGCCACCCCATTCAGAGGAGGCCTACACATATCCCCTTGACACCGACATGAAATGGAGTTATCTTGTGTCATTAGCCACCCCATTCAGAGGAGGCCTACACACGCCGTCCTAACCCCCCGCTACTCCGTACATGCCGTGTCATTAGCCACCCCATTCAGAGGAGGCCTACACGTTGCATGGCGGCGGCGGCGAAGCTATCTTGCCGGATGTGTCATTAGCCACCCCATTCAGAGGAGGCCTACACTGTCTGCGTTGTATCTATCTTGTATCTGATGCGTTGTGAGCCAGATTCCGAGCGGTTCCTGAAGTCATGTCTCAGAAACGCGCGTATTTGGTGGTCTCAAGGGGCATAAGGCGTTCAATATCCGCACCTTCGAGCGGCTATGGCTCGCCGCACTCCCATTCAGCCGCTCGATATTCAGTTGTCAAAGATCGCATCGGCATCATCGCGAATTGCGAGCGGATGCCTTTTGCCCACTGTTTTCACTGCCACAAAGACCTTTGAACGGCTTGTTCAAGACAAGCCCGTCACGATGGCGGAAGAGCCTCTTCGACTTGCCTTCGGGGATTCTGTCGGCGAAGGCGTCCCACGGGCGCCGGTCGCCAAACAGTCTCTGGACGATCGCCTGCATGCGGTCGGCCTTCGCCTGCAACCTCTCAATCAGTTTGTCGCGCTCCTCGAGGCGCTTTTTGAAATCCTGGTCGCTTTCGTCCTGCTCGCGCGTCGGCTCTTCGGGAATGTCGAACCTGAGTCCCTTGGGCTCGACGACGCCATTTCGCTTTTCGAAAGCCATGCAGAAGGGTTCGGCTTCGCGCGTGAGGGCCAGCCAGGCGATGTTCTTCGCGGCGTTCTCGTCTGCGTCGTAGTCGCGGCGGACGCCTTCGGCATCCAGGCAACTGACGATCCTGCCCTCCCGGTCTCCGATGACGCGTTGTTCGAAGACCCACTGGGACGTGAACTCCGGATCTACCTGGACGAAGCCTATTCCTTCGACTTTCGCCATGAGGCACACGGTGGTTGCGAGCGTGTTCGGAGCCATCAGGTCCCATATCCTGTTGTCGTCCTTGGACTGCTTGCCTCCGGACGAAGGAAGCTTCTCCATTGCTATGACGCTAGCTCCCGCATCGACCGCGGCGTCGACGATGAACCTGGCCAGCTTCTTGCGGACGTCGTTGCGCGCGTTGTGGCGGAGGCGGTAGAGGGATTTGCAGAAGCCCTTGCGGTGCTTGGACTCGTATCCTCCGAAGTGAAGGCACTTCTTGAGAGAGAGGATGCGGTCTATCAGCCTGCACCAGACGAGTCGGTCGGACAGCGAAAGGCTGACCGCGCAGCAGGCGTGTTCGTGTTTGTAGTGATTGAACCTAGCGAATATTTCTTTCGCCCATTCTCCATATCCCGTGATTCTGGCCGCCTCCCATACCTGCAGCGGATCGGAGGGCATCTCGGCTATGGCGTCCATGTAGCGCCGGTAGGCTCCGTCGGCAGAGTCGAAACGCTCCACATCCTTTTCTTTGATCTGGTTGTGCTTGTTGCCGGGATCGGCCTTGAAGCGCCGAGTGGTCCTGATCAGCCACGCGAGGCAGGTCGCGTCCTTTCGCAATTGTCTGTACTCCTGCCCCTTTTCGGTGAGGGCGTCGCATGTCGTGTCCATGACCTGGACGTCGGCGGGAAGTCCGTTCTCAAACCGTGACGTCTTGAGTGCGGCACAGAAGGCCGCCCTGTTGATTCCGATATCTACGCCGAGCACCACGGCGTCCCGCAGCTCGTCAAGTCCCTCGACCTCTTTCGGCCATTGGCGGGTGAAGGCAGAGTGCTTCCCCGACTTTTGCTTGCCGACGAAAATGTTCCGCATCGAGTTTTCGATGTTTATCGGCATTGCGAGGTAGAGCTCGACGGAGTTCCCTTTCCGCCGCCAGCAAAATCTCGGCTCTTTGACGACTCCCGCACGCGGCCGCTTGCCATTTTCGTCGTAACGGAAGAGATAGTTGTCGCCGCACTTTTCGACGGTGAAGTCGAAAAGGATATTTCTGCGCCGCCCTTTTTCGGGGCTTCCGCCCGCCGGAGTGCCGGGGTTTTTCATGCCTGCGTGCTGTCCGTCGCCGACGGAGACGTAGTAGCTTCCGGCCATTGTCGAATTTTTCAAGGTCAGCCGCAACCCTCGGCCTTCCTTTTCCAGGCAGTAGTCCTTGAGGTAGTTGGCGCCCATGCAGAGAGAATATCCGGTGCAGTCCATTTCGTCGAGGGAAAATTGGGCGTGGGATTTCATCCTTTCGAGGCGACGTTCCTGTTTCCTGAGCTTGGTCAGAACTCTTTCATGCCTCTCGAGGCTTTTTGCATCTTCGGGCTTCACTTCGTTGGCCGCCTTCTTGGCCGCCTCTTCCGCCTGAGACGTCTTTTCCTGCTGTTCGGCATATGCCTCTCGCGTCCTGTGGTCGCAGGCCACCCAGGAGCGCAATTGCTGAACCGCCTGCTGGAGCACGTTGTAGTCCTCGCCGGAAGTCAGGCCGGTCTTGAAGGGCAGGATGCCTGCATCGCGGAGAGTCTGAATGTGCTTGGCCGCCTTGCCGACTGCTGCGGAAGGCGGACATTTGCCGAGCATCGAGCTTTTTAGCGCTCTCGACGATCCGGATTGCCGCAACAGAGCGTCGCGAAGCCCGGCTGTTACCTCGAAGAATTTCTCTTTGTCCAAATTCGTGTTTCCGAGCTCTTCGTAAAACCCGTCGTCACGACCTTCATATCCCGACAGGAACAGGCGCAAGAGCCATTTGTGCGGCTCCAGATGGAGCTCGTACCGCTTAATGAGCTCCCGTTTTTCCTGGTCCGTCAGAATGACCTTGCCGTCGACAGCCTTGAGGCACTGTTCCTTGACGAAGTTGCCGACGATCCTTCTTTTCGACTGAAATGCCATATGAGCTCCTTTGTTGTGGTTGCGGCACTATAGCGCGCGCATATTGGAAGTCAAGTCAAAGGGCGTTTTTTATCCTCATCGGGCGAGAAGACCCCGTCCTCTATAGGGTGCGTGCCGAAGGCGCGCGCCCGATAGGGCGGGGTAGTTCACTCTCATTGAGTCGACAATGCGCGTGATCTGTTGTTCAGTTGGAATCGCATTCAGAAACTTAGCTCCTGTCCTATGAAATTCAAGCCGATTTCCCGAAAAAAGGGGATTTTGGCGAATGCATGGAAAAAATGGAGAGACAAGGAGATAGTCCCCATGAACATCACCGAAAGAATTGACGCGCATACGCATGTCCCGGCGGAGAAGCTGGTCGCAAAGCCGCCGTTTCCCGACACCATCAAGATCGAAGTAACTTCGCGATGCAATTACCGATGCTCGTTTTGTGCCGCCGGAACTGGCTTGCGGGACGTCGGAGACATGGATCCCGAATTCCTGTTCAGAATTCTGAAAGAAGCCAAGACCGAGGGAGTAAGGGAAATCGGACTGTTTCTCCTAGGCGAATCATTTTTGCTGAAAAGGCTGCCGGAGTACATCAGGTACGCCAAGGAAGAGGCGGGCATCGAATACGTCTTTATCACCACCAACGGCTCGCTCTGCAGCCCCGAACGGCTGGAGGCCGTCATCGACGCCGGACTAGACAGCCTGAAATTTTCGATAAACGCCGGCACCAGGGAAAAATATGCCGAAATGCACGGCGTAGACCGTTTCGAAGAGGTGCTGAAAAACCTCGCATGGCTCGGCGAGCGAAGCCGGGAGCCCGGCTTTGGCATGAGAACGGCGGTCAGCTCGATTTACATCGAGGAAGACGCCGAGGATCTTGAACGGCTGCGGCAGGAAGTTCTGAAACACGTGGACGACTTCTACTACCTGCCGTTCTACAATCAGGCGGGCCACGTCTGCAGCAAGACTGGTGTTGTGGGCAATCCGGGCAGGCTGGGCAACATGGTGCCGACAGTCCCCTGCTGGGGCATATTCAACTCCGCGAAAATTTCCTGGAACGGCTGGCTGACCGCGTGCTATTTCGATCACGACCGCCGCTTCGAAATTGCGGACCTTAACGAAGTTTCGCTTATCGAGGCGTGGCATCATCCCAAGTTTGTCGAACTGAGGCGCAAGCATCTTTCGGGAGACGTATGCGACTCGGTTTGCGCGGAATGCCTCGGATGCGCCAAAACGACGCCATAGTGATAATGGGCAACGGCCCGTCGATGACGGGCGTGGACCCGCGAAATTTCGGACCCGCAGTCGACACTTTCGGCATGAAGAACGCCTACAGGTTTTTCCGCCGCATCTCCTGGTGGCCGACCTATTTTGCCTGCTTCGACTATACTGCGGCTGGCGAACGAATTGACGAATTCAGGGCGCTGATTCTTGACCCCGAGGTTACGGTGGAGCAATTTTTCTTCCTCAAGAAGCTATGCGAATCAGACAGGGTCAGGGCCGTTCAGCTTCAGCCGGGCAAGCCGTTCGAGGGCACCTTCAACACGTTCGGGGACGGAGGCAACACTGCCACGAACTGTGCCCATGTTGCGGCGTGCCTAGGATATCGGAAGATCCTGCTCATCGGCGTCGACTGCAATTGGAAGCACGTGCCGCAGACTCCGGGAGCGTACGAAGTCGCCGATGTCAGGGCAAGTTGCGATTATTTCATTTCCGACTACAAGAAGGTCGGAGAGAAATACAACGCGCCGATGCCCGACACCTACCATTTTCCGGGATGGAGGAATTTTGCCGAGTACGCCGAGGGAGCGGGACTCGAGGTCGTGAACTGCAGTCCCGAATCGGCTCTGAAATGCTTCAGGAAGTCAACGCTGTCCCAAGAGCTCGCCAGCCTCTAGCCTATTTTCCCGTTTCCCGATTCCTGTGCTTGAGGGCGGTGGCCAGCTGGTAATTCGAGGCGACTTCAGTCGTGAGCAGTCTACTTTTCGCCTTGCTTCTGCGATTTGGTGAATTCGGCGGCTTTTTGCTTCCTGAATTTCTCTTCCTCGAGACAGTCGTCGACGAGGGCCTGCAGGTCCTCTTCTTCCCAATCCTTGCCATGATTGTGCCGCCAGAAATGATTGTAGTAATCTGTGGACGCCCAAGACGGCTTGTCAGGTCTCTTGATCTTCCAGCGGTTGATGACCTTCTTTACGTGAGAAAGCTTGTCATCTTTCCAGCCGAGCTTTTCAAGAGCGGCCAAGGCGAACTTCAGTTCGGCCATTTTGCATTCCAGAGTCTGACTTTCCGACTTCATGAATCCCGCTTGGGGCTTGCCTTCGGGGGTGAGGTTTCCGGCATAATACTCTTCGGCAGTCAGCAGAAACGGAGCCCACCGCAAGTATTCGGCTCGCGTTCTCGGATCATTGAAAAATTGCCTGTAGTCGCCAGGCTCGTAGCCGTCGACGCAAAGGAGATCGCCGTCTTCCGCGGTGAAGGTCGTGCGGATTGGATCGCCTTCGCGAAGCTGTTCGCCCCGGCTGTCATAGCCGTCTCTTTGACGCTCGCGGTTCCACTCGTAGGTGCATTTCTTTGCCCGGGGCATTCGCTTGTGCACAATCGCAAGATAGCCCGGTCCAGGATTCCCGTACGGACGGAAGCGCGTAGGACGCGAAGATCTGTCGTGACGCCAGTCCCTGTCGCGTTTTTCGCATTCCTTTTCAGCCTCTCGGCGTTCCCATGCGACCTGTTGTCCGACAGTGACGGAACCCTTTTTCAGAAATCGGTTGCATTTCTTGCGGAATGCCTCGAAGTCGGGCTTTTCTCCGGCGGTCAGGGCCCGGTCGTCGTCAAGAATGACTTCGACAGCCTGCTGAAACCCTTTGTTTTCCCACAACCGCACTGGAGGGTGCGGATGCAGGACGGGAGAACGATCATAGAGACCCTGGAGGATCAGGGCGATGCGGTTGTACTGCTTGATTTCGTCCTGAATCTTGGTTTGCATGTCGTCGTAGAACACCGAGCTCGGGTCGAAGGGCGCATAATTGTGGCCGTTGCCAAGTCTGTCTTTCCGGTGGTAGGGGCTGTGCAAGCCGCATTTGTCCGGATGTTCCTCGATCCATTTCCGGTGAAGCTGCGTGTTTTTTTCGCGCTCCAGATACTCGCCCTCCGTGATGAATCCGTTAACCTTGTCGTAGCTGGTCAGGTCTGCGTAGAGCTTCTGCGTCCCGAACTGTCTGGGATCAGGTACGATCTTTGGTCCGAAATCCAGCGTCGTGGACATGCGGAACACCTGTTCTCCGTTGCGGATGTAGAGATAGGTCATGACTTCCTTTGACTCATACCACAACTTGACAAAGGCGTTTTCATCGGGATCCTGCTCCCTCTTGTGCCGTCTGACCCTGAATGCCACAATGCATCTTGGAAAGGGGAGCAGCCGCTCCAGATTTTCGGAACGGCAAATCCACTTGTCGAATTTCTCGAGGTCGTCGAATTTCATGCCGCCCGTCTGATAGTTGGCGAGACATTCCTCGTCCATATAGTGCCGTCTTTGCATGACGCGGAGCTTCTCGCTGATTTCTGCGGGCGATCCGTTTGCGACCCGCACAACCTGCTCAGTCAAGCCAGCGTACAGCTCGACGTGGAAAATCCTGTCTTCCACGTGCTTGACCAGTCCCTGCATTTGCGAAAGTTCGGCCGTCATGGGCATCAGTTCCGCGGACATCCAGCGGGCCATGTTCGCGTTTTCCTCCTTGATCTGCTTGAAAAGCTCGGGAAGCTCCTCTTCCTTGGCCTTGATCAGAGCGGACTTGTATTCGTCGACGTCGGGAGCCTCGCTCATGGTCATCAGCGCTGTTCCGGGCTCTTGGCCGCCCTGCTCGATGCCCGCGCGGGGAGCTACGCCGATTCGGGCCGTAACCTCCTTGACTTCCAGCATTAGAACCTTGGCAGCTTCGCGGTGCCTCTCGATGTTTTCGGAGATGACTCGCTCGGGATCGAACTCCCTGCGGCAGCGGTCGTGAAATTCGTTGAAATGGATCCTGGTGCAGGAGCTGCCTTCGCGCGGACCGCGAACCTCGTGGATCTCGGCGAAGTTGGTGCCGACCTTGAGCACGCATCCGAGCCACTTCGTCGTCCACGCTGTCTTGTCGCATTCGCAGTTCGTATAGGGGCAGTCGCAATCGCTGACCCAGTACCACTGGCCCAGCCGTATCTCTTCTTCTTCGCGAATTTCGCGTTCGCCTTCTACGGGACTGCCGACGACGGACAGTGAGCCGGCCCTCCGCTCTTCGATACATTCGTCGCAGGGATATTTCTGCGGTATCTTTCCGCTGACGACGGGGCAATCGGGATCGTCATACTTGCAGCCGTGTCTGGTACAGCAGTGGCCGGCATGGACGTCGTCGGACAACTTGGCGCAATTTTCCTGTCTGCTCATTTTCGCGCACCCCTTGGATAGCAGTATCGGCTGTGTTGCTTGTCCGGTTTTCGGTTCATGCGCCAATATAGCATCTACAGAGTGTATGTCAAGCCCGAAAGGACATTATTTTTCGTCTAGTCGCGCAAGGGTTGTCAACAGCTCATTAGAAATTAGAAGAATATAGAGGAATTTTGAAAATAATTTAGTATATTAGGTATATGAAACTTAGTGAATGGGCAAAAAAGACGGGTATCTGTTATCGAACTGCATGGGACATGTTCCATGACAAGAAGATTCCAGGTGCATATCAGTTGGCAACAGGGACCATTATTGTTCCCAGTGAAGAATCCGGAGCAGAGGAGCTTGTCGTCATCTATGCACGAGTAAGTTCGAATGATCAAAAAGGCGATTTGGAGAGACAACTGGAACGTCTGCGCATGTACTGTGCAGGTGCAGGTCTGAAGATCCACAAGGAAGTAAGCGAAATCGGATCCGGGCTGAATGGTAAAAGAAAAAAACTGCTTTCCGTTTTGAAGAACCCCAATGTGAAGAAGATTGTTGTTGAGCACAGAGACCGTCTATCCCGTTTCGGCGTCGAGATGCTCGACGCCGCGCTGCAGTCCTCCAATCGTGAGATAGTAGTCGTAAACGAATCGGAGTCGAAGGATGATCTGGTTCAGGATTTTGTGGATCTCGCAACCAGTATGTGCGCCCGTATCTACGGGCGCCGTTCGGCGCGCAACCGCGCCAAACGCGCCGTGGAGGCATCGAAATGAAGGTCATCCGCAGTTCCAAATGCTCCCTAAAGTTTTCGACGGCGTCAAAGCGCCGGCGGCTTCAAACGATTCTCAAGGAATATGGAGTTGTCGTCAACCACTTCATCGACTTGTTCTGGGACAACTGTCCAAAGAAATCAGAACTGCTGAAGTCCGTTGTTGACGACCCGGAGACGTGGCTTTCGGCACGTCTCCGGAAGGTTGCCGCCAGAGAGGCGATCGACATGGTCAAGTCGGTTCACGAGAACTATGAATGGAACCTTGAACAAATTAGACGGTCTATTTCCGGACTTGAACGTGGCATAAGCAGAAATCCAGGGGTAACAAGGAAACAGAGACGCAGGATTCAAAGGCTCTATAGACTTCGCAAGGCGAAGCTGATGAAGCTTGAAATGGTAAAACCGCACAAACCCAGACATCATGGGAAGTCCATGTCTGTTTCCTGTACGATTGCGGAGCTGCAGCCGTCCGAAGCCGAAGGCTTCGACGCTTGGCTGCATCTCAGCAGCATCGGCAACAAGACAATCATGGATCTTCCAATCAGATTCCACAGGCACTTCAACGAACTGAATCGGTCTGCAAAGCGGTTGAACAGCTATGTCATCCACAGGGATTGTGTTCAGTTCGCTTTTGAAATCGAAACAGGACCAAAGAAGGAACCTAAAAGGCTTCTTGGGATCGATACCGGGATCAACAAACTTGCCGCCTGTTCGGACGGCTCCGTTTACGGAGCCGACATCAGCAGGTGCCTTGACCGTGTGAAAAGATGCAAATCCGGATCTAAGGGACACCGCAGGGCGCGGCGCGCCCTGCGTCAGCGAATCGACGAAACCGCCAGGGACGCGGCTTGTGCCGCGGATCTGGTGGTCGTCGAGAATCTGAAAGGGATTTCGAATCAAACCAAAGTCAAACGTCGACTGACGAAAAACATTCGACGAAGCATCGGTGTCTGGAACCAGCGCTACTGGTTGCAGAGGCTGGAACAGAGGTGCGAACGAAACCGTGTTTCGTTTCGCTCCGTTTCAGCCTCGTACACAAGTCAGCAGTGCGGTTCCTGTGGCCACATCGATGAGAGGAATCGGAACGGAGAGAAGTTCATGTGCCTGAAGTGTGGCTACTCAGACGACGCAGACATCAATGCTGCGCGGAACATTCTCGATCGGTTTCTCGCCGGACCCTACGGTGCCGGCTTCAAAACCAGATGAATATTTCTCTATTCATTTGGGAACGGTCCAGCGTCCGTTTCTGGTGATGTCCACGGTGGAGATCCAGTCTGTTCCGGTGGCGTCTGCCAAATTGTTTTTCACCAGGAATCCGACATGGCGGGGATGCGGCAGCCGGCTCTTGATTACGCCAGTCGGCGACCGGGAAAGAGCCCGAAGGTTTTCAACGTGCTTTTCGGTTAGTTCCGCTGGCATTTTCATGAATTTGTCCTGCCGTGTTTTTCGGGATCTTGCGGCCATCCAGTCACGCGGTAGCATTCGGGGCATCTTTCCATGTCGCGAGGAATTAGGGTGCCGCACTTCATGCAGGGGACGAAACATTCCCCTCTTTCGAGTCTCTGCTTTGGCTTGTCGTTCCGCGTCACCCGGACATGCGCCCTGTGACCAAGGACGAAATCGGAATTCCTGAAGTTGTCGAGGCTCATGCCCTCGATTTCGAGCCGACATTTTCTAATGTCCCTGAAAATGCAGCATATCATGAAGAGATTTATCTTGGCCGATTCTGTCGCAATGTCGAATTCGTCACGGAGTACGCCTGCCTCCGGCAAATCTTGTTGCATCTGCAATGCATAGAAGGACGGGGGCCTGTCGGACAGTGTGTGGCCGTAGATTTCCGCAGTGTGGCCGCCATAAGAATTCTGTCCGCGCAGGGCGTCTTCAAACTCCGTCCAGACGCGGAGCAGCCTTTCGGTCGATATCGTGATCACGGCATTTCGTCCTCATAGAGCAAATATTCTTCGCTGCAGAGTTCACAGAGTCGACTCCAGCCCGGCACGCTGTAGGCATAGGCGTCGGAGGCCATGCACCAAGCTGCCGAGAAATATCGGACGAGCTTGGAGTCTCGGACTTCCTTGAGGTGCAGGATCTCTTCGCTGATCGTCCTGCCCGTGGGGGCGCTCTTGCTGTCTCCCGGCGTTTCGTAAGCGGGGTGGTTCAGCTGCATGTGGTGGGCAATGATGTCGACAAGCTCGTCCCACCAGGCATCGACGGTCTTCCACCAGTTTTTTGGACTGTCGACCCGCAGAAAGTATTTCCGGTCTTCTTCGGGCCTGGGCTTGAATAGGTCGCTCATGTTGTTTCTCCATTTCTTCTTTGGCCGTTCGAGCCGGGCTCGATCTTCGCGCTCATTTTTTCGAATTTCTCTTACAATCTTCGACGGCGAATGCAATCGCAGCTAGCGCAATCATCCCGGAAAGAAACGCCCACGCATACCATTCCTGCCTTAGCTGTTCGAAGCAGGCAAATCCGTTGATTGCGGCTATGAACAGCCAGAGATATGGCGTCAACCTGTGTTGTTTCATTCGCACATTTTTTTCCATGCCTTGTGATCTATCTGCGCCTGCCGCGCCATCATCTTGTTGACGCGCTTCCAGAACTTGTAGTTGCTTTCTTGGCTGCCGCGGCCCATCTGCACGCAGTCGATGTCCTTGCGCAAGTAGGAGAAGAACGTCACTAGGAGCTGCAGCGAGCAGATTCTTTCGAGGTAGTCGTCAAATTCGCTACGATAGAAATAGCCGAAGTCGCGGTGGTAGATGTAGCATTGCCTGATCTCTGTCTTTTCGCGGATCAGAGACCGGCCGAGCGTCTGCATTTCGCCGCTGGCAATCTTGTCCGCGATTTCCCTGGCTTCCTGCTGTGCCCGCTTGATGCCGTCTCCGACAGTTCCTTTCTTCCAGGGGTGCCTCTTCTTTGCTGCAAGTTCGAGAGCCGCTTCGTAGACCGGCTTCCTGAAGAGAATCAGCCTTGCCGGCGCTGATGCTTGGTCTTCGAGCGCTGCGGTTCGTCTCAGCACGAGACCGCGCTCGACCGCCTTGACCAGTCCCTCGAAACTCTTGCGGCCTTCTTCTATTTCCTTTTCGTAGTGATCTTGGCTTGTATCGAACTTGAATTTCTTGTCGCCCGTCATCACCTTGAAGATGTAGTCCGTGTTCGGGGTCTCGACGATGTTTTCGAGAGCCCCGTAATCGTTGTAGGCCCCCTCGAACGGATAGAAGAGGAGTTCGTTCTTTTCGAGAATGAACAGCCCGACGGTTTCTTGGCCGTCTACGATCGGCAGGTGGCTGATAGCGCATGTTTCGTTCCAGCAGCCCATAATGCTTCCTTTCTATTTCACTGTCAGCACTCTATTAAAAGATAGACGACTTGGAAAACAAGATCGGGATTGGCCACGGGATTCGAATTAAGAGGCTGAAATTCCGCCAGTGCTGGTTTCGGCGGAACGTCCGAGGATTTCCCGCTTCCATTCGGGCCACGATTTCACAGTTTCGGAGGCTTCCCGGAGGTGTTCCAGAAACTTGTCGGCGCTCCAGAGTTCGCCGTATTGGTCGAGGAACTTTCGTACGCTGCCGTCCCTGTAGCAGTCTAGGCAAGCGGGCAGTCCGATGTAGCGTCCGCTCGTGGGTTTTTGACAGCAGACGCAGGGAGCCGGGTCTCTGTGCTCCTCCACCAGGCTCTGCAGATCGGGCAATTGCTTTGCATCGCTCATGATTCGTGTCCCAGCACCCTGTTTACCTCTTCCCAGGTCGGAACCCTGATCGGGCTCTTCTTCTCCGACTCCAGCGCGTCTATCCGCCTTTTGAGCTCCTCGATTTCCTTGGCGGAATCCGCCTGCTTCCGGGTCTTGACCTGCTCGATTTCTTCGGCGTTGCCGACGTGGAGGGCTTTGGCTGTGCCGTCCTCCAGGGCGTCGCCGAATTCCTTGAGGGCATCCTTCAACGGCTTTGTCTCGCCGAAACTTCCGTCTCTGTACTCGATCGCCATGTCGTCCTCCTCAGTTGAGTTCGTGCTGGGGCTCGGGGAGCACCCTGGTTTCCATGTCGTCGGCAGGATCGCTGAGCTTGATTCCCATCTTGTCCAAACGGCCGTAGCCCTCAACGAAGGAGTCGATCCAGCCGATGGCGCCTCGCGCCTGGAGTTGGGCGAGATGCTCGATGTGGTCCTCGAGCGTGTGAAAGGGGAAGAAGCTTGCGCGGAAAGCCTCCATGAACTCGGGGGTGAACTGCGACTCGTCGATTTCGACCTCGACAAAGGTCGTCACTTCAACTGTCCTCTTCATCGGGTTCTCCTATGACTTTGCGCCTCCTGAGGGGGCGATCATTTTGTCCGCCAACTTTGCAAGGACGGCACGTTTCTCGTCTTCCAGAATTTCCGCTACTATAAGCTCTGGTACTATAAGCTCTGGCGAGTCTATGGCAATCGCCTCGATTGCCGCCTTGAGTTGCCAGAGGGCAAACCTGCCGCGTTCGGCATCGCCTCTTGACGTCACCGCCCACCTCGAGGGATAGGAATGCCCGTGCTCGCAGGTGTCGTTGCCGTTCGGCCGCTTTTCCCTGCTCTTTCCCGGTGCGAAGCATCGCGGGCACCAGCCCAGCGGCGGGTCAGGTTCCTCTTTCCGGCGTTGGCAAGTCGGGCAGGGAATCTTTTCCTTGCCGCTGCGTGCCTTTCCCCGAATCGAGTTTTCGACTTCGCCGGTGCCGCCGCAATTTGCGCAGATGCCGACGGGATCGCACGTGTAGAAGCCAACGTCACCCATGCAAGGCGGCGCGAAGTGGCCCGATTCCTTCGGCCCGAGTTCTTTTTTGCAGTTCGGGCACGTTCTCTTATTCGGTGTCCGTTTCATTGGCTTTAGTTTCGCTCGCACTTTTTGCACATGGATATGCGGTGGCCGTCAGCCGGCACGATTTCGTCTTCGATCCACGTGCCGCAGAGTCCGCAGTGGGCTCCGACAGTCAGATCCCTGATTCGCCACCAGCCGAACCGGTGTAGCAGTTTGACAATTAGTTCCGCATGTTTTTTCATGATGTATCGGGCAATTCGATTTCCGTCAGGTTGCCTTGTCTATCTTCAGCTCGTGCAGCTCCTCGAACGTCTTGCGGTCCTCGGGCGACTCGAATTTGAGAACCAGCCGCTCGCGCTCGAAATCGCGCTCGATGTCCTGCAGGCCCGACGTTTCAGGGATTGATTTGCGATAGTCCATGATCTCGCAGGCGTCGAAATACGGAATCTTGACGGTCAGGCGGCAGGACCCGGGCTGCTGGGAATCGTACGTCAGCCCCTTCAGCAGCTCCAGCAACCTGTTCCAGTCCCTGAGGGCTATCGCCGGTTCGGTGGCTCCGTGCTCCTTGCAGATCTCGGAGACTCTCTCGAGCCCCTTCTCGAGCTCTTCCTGTCTCGTGAGCGCCAGCTGGGTTGGCGGCTTGAGGTGGTGGCGGGCGGTGCAGTAGATCTCGATTATGACGTTCTGGTGCTTTCCGATGATTTTCTTCGCGCGTTCGAGCTCGCCGACGAGGGCGTTGAACCTTGCCTGTCTCACGACGTTGCCGTCAAAGCTGTCGACGACGGTGCAGAGCCTTTTTTCCTTGACGATGTCGCGAACGGCGTCGGCAAGCTTCTTCAGCCCGTCGTCCTGATCCCAGCCGAGCTCCCCGCCCCATACGGCGTCGGAAACGGCGCATGCGAAGTCCTGGAAAACGGCGTTGCCACGCTCTAGCGCCTCGACATATTCATAGAGAATGCTCTCGGGATTCTTGGCCTCGACGTCTTGGCAGTCGCAGTGGTCGCGGACGAACTGCTCGATGCCGAGAAGCCGCCCCTCCAAGGTGCCGGTCATATCCCACGTTCCCTCGAGCGCCTTGGCGGCCGCCTCGAAGTCGCGGGAGCATATGTGGGTAGCCTCATGCCCGGTTCCGCGGATGCAGGCAATTTCCATGGGATTGCCGCTTTCGCGGTGCATCTTGGCGAAGGGTTCCAGGGCCTTCTTGAGCTGGCTCATCGGATGTTTCGGGCAGTTGGCGACATGTTCTTTGAGGATGTCCGCCATGGATGCCGGAACCTCGTCGTCCGGGCCGTAACGGTGTCCGCAATAGACACAGTTGATGTACATGCCGCTCTGGAGGTCGTCGATCCAGCCCTTCTGCCGCTTGATTTCCTCGCGGCTATTCAGAAGCTCCTGCAGCCATGCGGCGGTTCGCCGGTGTCTTTTGGCGCCGATTTTGTCGCCGCTTTTTTCGTCGAGGTCGGCGGCGATCATCTCGTGACTGGCGGCGTCCCTGATGTCTTCGTTTTCTTCCATTTCTTCAGTCCCTCTTGCCGAGTTTCGAAAGGCATTCCACGCAGATTGTCGAGTTGCCGGCGTCCGGCAATGCACATCTATATCCCGCGTCGTCGTAGCGAGACCGCATCTTGCACGGACGTCCGCACCTGTGACAGATCACTTCGTCGTCGCGGAGTTTTCGGCCTCGTTCCAGGCGGTCAATCTCTTCCTGCAACTGTCGTTTTGCTCTTGCACTGTCGGGCTTGACCATGACGTGTCGCGCCCAGAACATGAATGCTGCAGCTCCGGAACGGATAAACTCGATTAACTCCTCTCGGGTCTTCTCTTCCAGTTTCGGATCGGTTCCGCCAGCTTCGACCAGAATGTTTCTGGCCCTGGCAGTGGCGCCCATGGGAACTTCCTCGCTGGTCGGACTTGCATTGATGCTGATGATTTCCCATTCGGAATCCTGGCTGCGCTCGTCGTTTTCGGCCAGTACGTCCCAGCGGTAGAGCACGGCAAAGACGCTGACGGCCCGCTGCTTCTTGCCATAGGCCATGACCTGGATGACGGGATCCTCGCCTTCTTGGCGGGGCTCGTAGACAGTTTCGAGCCTGCTGATCGCGCCGGCGGCAAATCCCTCACTGAGGGAGACGACGGAGCTCTTGAACTTGGCAGGAGGCAAATCGACGAGAACGACGCCGTCTCGGTAGCCCGGGCGTTTCCCTTGCTCGAAGAACAGTTCGACAAGCTCTTCAAGTTCCTCCCAAGAGCCATCGAAGTGGCTGTATTTGCTGTCGGGCGTCTGCCGCTTCACGAAGCGGGAAGCCTTGATGAAATGCTTCGGCTTGTATTCAGGCGTCATTCTTCTTCCTCTGGTAACGGATTCGGCCTTTCCACACTCGAGGCGGTCGCATAATATTCGAGGTCTTCGGCTTCGTACTCGTCGCCCTCCGTCATCCGCATGTAGCAGTCGACGTTGGCAAGCCAGACGATGCGGCTGGCGTCAAAGATGCCGAAGCCGTCGAAAGTCCACCTCTGCATGCTCTCGTCCACCGCCATGCTTATGGCGTGGTTTTTGTCGGCACTGCCGAGAAAAAGCTCGTCGAGCAAATCGGAGGCTTTGCGTCCTCCTCCTCCGCCGCGGCCGCAGCATTGGCACGGCGCTTCGGGCTCCCATGTCAGCTTATGTTCGGACAAGGCCCTTGAGAAATCCTCGCAGAATTCCTTCAGCAGCTTCTCGGGGTCGGGCTCCGCCTCGCGGTCTTCGGAGATGTAGTAGATCGGCACGCAGGCCGTGCTCTCGTTCTCGTAGGCTCCGCAACGAAGCATGACGAGCCATACTCCCGGGAGGCCGCGCTCGCCACCGGTCAGCTTGGCGGCGCACGCATGAAGCAGATCGACCGCTTGCTGGACGCATTCGAGACACCAGCCTTCCTGTCCTTCGGGCATATGCGAGCAGCTTGTGGCCTTCTTAATCTCTTCCTGCGGCATTTGTTTCCCCTTTCAAGTCGTATTTCGCTTCTTTCGCGCGAAGCCAATTCATAGTTTTCCTGTAGTCGGTTTGGATCTCGATCTTTTTCTGCCTGAGTCTGGCAGCCAAAAATGTCTCGGCCTCTTTCTTTTCAAGAAAGACGCCGGCGTATTGGTCGTCAGCTATCGCCGCCAATCCCGATGTCCAGATCCGGGTGCACGGACTTGTGGAAACATCTTTCCATTCTCCTTCGTCGTCCAGTTTTTTGAGCTCGAATCGTCTGTAGCTGTCGGGCCATTCCAAAACTTCCACCTTTTCGACGTCAACATCGTGGACATACCATCCCGGATTGCTGACTGCCTTGGTCTGCAAAATCATGACTTTCTGCCGAAGTGCGGCATTCTTGCGACAGAGCTTGCCATTTTCGATCAGCAGGCGGCAACTATTGACGCCAAAAAATACTCCGATGAATACAAATAGCGAGCCCAGTGCGAGAGGAAAACCATACTTTTTAGACATGTCAGTCGTTCCTTGTGGGTTTGGACGGCAGCTCGACCGTGAACCAGTGGTCCACGAATATCGTCGCGCCCTGTTTCATTCTTCTTCCTCGACTACCTCGATTCCGAAGTGGTCCAATGCTTCGAGCAGGTCGTGCCTGATCATTTCGTAGCTTTCGCTGCGTTCTCCCTCTTCGGCAATTTCAGCCTCAAGTTGCTTGCCGATGTCGCAGTCAATTGCGGATGCCGCCGCCACCACGAAATCCGTCATCTTGCCTATGGAAATTGTCTGCATGGCTCCTCTTCCGTTTTTTGCTTGAGGGGATTGGCGTCCCAAGGTACGTCCTTGAGCTCCTCGGGGAAGTTCAGGGGTTCATAGCCATGCCTGAGCGCCAAGTGCTCGAAAAAGCTTTCCGCATCGGCAAAGACATGGGATTCCTCGATGTAGGAATTTGTCGTGAACGGACTGCGTCCGCCGGGAAAGATCATATACCGCTCCTTAAAGTAGTCGCGGGCGTGTCCGAGCTCGTCCATCATGCCGGTGGACAGCGGCGGCCTGTCATCGTACGGGTGGATGGCGACGACGGCGTCGACCTTGCCCACGAACATGTGCAAGTCGCGGTGGACGGTGAAGGCCCTGGTGATGCGGCGATCCCTGTCGCTGAGCGGCGCCTTCGGGATCTCGATCGCCTGCGGGTCGATGACCAGGCCGAAACCGCACAGTCGCTTGACGGTGCTGTTGATGACTGAACGAATCGATTCGTCGGCGTGAGTCATGGAATAGGAGACGTAGAACGACGGGACGCTGGCATGACGTACGAGTTTGTACAGGCTTAGCGGATGCTGATTCACCGGTATGACGTAGTGCCTGATTCCCATGGCCTTCGCCCAGTCTTCGGAGAGACTGACTTCTTCCCCCGTCCAAGTCAAGACCGCAGTGTGGTCGCAGCCTGCTTTCTTGATATTGTCGCAGATCGGATTGTTCTCCGTCGCCATGATCCTGCTGACAATGTCCCATTCGGAGTCTATCAGGGTGACGACAACGTCGGGCCTGACGTATTCGGCGATCTCCTTCAGGTCCTTGAGCTTCACGTTGATGCCGTCCCACTGGATCGTGGCGGGCACCCTGATGACCGCGTTCTTCGTGTGTCTCTGCTCCATGCGGAAGCCGATCTTCCTGTATTCGCGCTCGCGGAGCACCTCGAAAAGATAGTTGGTCGCTCCCAGCAGCCGATAGAGCTTTTTGCCTCCTGTGGCTTCAAGGGCTTCGACGAGATCGTAGTATTCGAAGGGAATGCCCTCGAAACCGGCCATGCCGATAAGGGCGTGGAAGTATTCAACTTCCGGCAGTCCCGCAATGGTTCCGGTTACTAGCACTCTCATGTTTCGTCCTCGCTTTCGAGCCATTCGAGGAAGACGTCGAAATTGCTCTCGTGCAGGAGGCAGTCTCTGCACTCGATGTCGTAACAGGGCAGATCCTTGAGTTTATCCAGCTCATTGCTGAACCGCACCATGTTGCAACTTGTGATCTGCAGATATTTGGCCTTCCGCCGCGGATCGCCCTTTTTCAAAAAGGGTATCTTCAGTCCTTTAAATTCTTTCATGCCGTCGCCCGTGTTTTGAGTTTGTGCACGGACAGGAAGTTCGGAATGCCAACCTTGAACTTGGTCTGGCGCAGCGGAATCTCCCTGCCCTTCATTCCCTTGGCATAGAGGTGGTTGGTCAGGATGCACCTCGACGTCTGGATGTCGAGCAGGTTGAAGCCCTTTCGCGTCACCTTGACGAAGCGGCAGAGCTTCGGCAGTTGGGCTCTGTGGTTGTTAAAATAGACCAGATATTCAGCACCCAGCTCCATGTTTTTCCAGTAGTTGAATTTCCACTTCATGTCTGAATCTAACACGCGATATGGGGAAGTCAAGCCAATAATGGAAAAATTGCGGAAAGAATCTATTCGGGCTTCTCCGGAGCCGACATGAAGTCGTTCCGCTGCTCTTCCCCCATTTCGTCGTGTTCGATCCACGGCACTTGGGCCCAGTATCTGATGCGGTGGGCGAAGGGCCACGGCTTGCCGCCGATGTACCGCCAGATGTCGTCTTTGTCGGAATACGAGACCATGCAGATTTCAGCATCGGGACTCGGTTCTTCGGGGTCCCATATCCCGAGGACCAGGAAATGTCCGTACAGCATGCCTTTCCATTCCGGTTCGACGTCGTCAAAGGGCTTTCTTTCGCGAATGTCGTGGAAGTGGAGGGCGACGGAAAACGCCGCCTGCGCGTCCCGCTCCGCCTGTTTCTTCTTGCGGCACTCGACCAATTCCAGTCGGGCGTCTTCATAATGGCGCCGGAGCTGCGCCGTCGCTTCTGCGAGAGTATGGTCGCACAGGCGGAACGGCTGGTCGCAGATCGGGCACGGAGACTCGTTTTCGAGCCAGGTCGCCATCCGCAATTTCGCCTCTCTGATTTTCCGGGCGATATTCGCAACTTTGGATTTCGCCATCAATTGTCCTCTTTGTGTTCGAACAGTTTTGCCAGGCATTTTTGCAATCGGGGCGAAAGCCCTGTCAGCGAATCGAGCAGGTCCCGGGTGCCGTCAGGCCACGTCACGAGCCGCTTCCGCGGCACTCCTGCCTCGCAGAGCGGACATCTGAAAGGAGTCCGGCATTTCATGCCGTCTGGATGGTGCGACGTATAAGGCAGGGGCCCGACGAGCCTTAGTCTGTGCTTTCCAGGTCTGAATTTCTTGAATTCCATGTTCGGCCTTTCTTCTGGTCGGAATTATTTTTTTGCTGCCCGTTCCTTGCGGCACTCTTCGCGGTGCCAGTCGCGGATGCCTGGATGGCTGAGACAGGCGAAGATGCCGTCATGATAGCAGAAGTCCTTCTTGCGGGGGTCGAGTTTGCGTCCGCAGAACAGGCAAGTCAGTTCCGCTTCGGACGGCCATTTCGGGCTGGGAGGTTCGTCTTTCAAGGCCTCGAGCGATGGACAGCCAGTCTTCATAATGTCGGACAGGAGGTTCCTGGCATTGCGGTGGTCGCTTGGCGTCTTGAAAACAGTCACCGTGTGTTTCCCGCAGGGACACTTCCAGATAACATGTTTTTTCGTGCGGGCAATTTTCCATCCCAGCTTCTTCAGCAGGCGTTTCGGATCCGTCATTTCGTGCCTCCAGTGCTGGCGGTTATGTCTGAACATAGCGCGCGACGGCTGGAAGTCAAGTCGGGGCGGGACATTTTCGCGACTATTTGGCGAGCGGAGCCCTCAGCTCCTCCCATAGCGCCTCCCGCAACTTGTCGACAGTTTGCAGACGCTTCTCGGACTGATTGTCCGCATATGCCTCCAAGGCTGCGACATAGTCGTCCATCGCTTCGTGAAAGTTCCTGACTTGAACTGCTCTTTCGGGGCTGGGCTCCCGCTCTTCCTCTTCGGCTTTTTCCAGTTCGGTATCTTTCATTGAATTGCGGCAGGGAGACCCCGTCCTCTACAGGGAGCGGACCCAAAGGATCCGCGACCGATAGGGCGGGGAGGAACTGCCGCCTCCTGTGTTGTATAATGTTGTCAGCCAGTTTTTCCCTAGTAG
>Ga0180434_10003173_pt1 | contig 21120 bp, 15 predicted proteins | sample SS_ome_7_FD_132453 | JGI IMG/M metagenome (GOLD analysis project Ga0180434, IMG submission 132453) | Hypersaline lake sediment archaeal communities from the Salton Sea, California, USA - SS_1_D_2 metaG | ecosystem: Environmental > Aquatic > Non-marine Saline and Alkaline > Hypersaline >...
AGTTTTTGATCGATTTGGAGGGCGAGACGATAACGCTCGAACCTCACCAGGGCTGTGCGATTCCGAGAGGGGTCATCCATCGTACCAGAGCGCCAGAACGGGCGGTTATCCTGATGGTGGAGGGGAGTTCGGTAGAGCCGACCGGGGATTGAAGCTCACAAAGACACTTGGTTTTGATCAGGAATCAGTAGAATGTCAACTGAACTGAAGTATGCTTTTCTATGCGCTTGTCAAGAGGCTGTTTTCCACCAGCAGGAACTGATACCAGCTCTCGCAGAGTCTCTAGGCATCGCACCGAAAGAAGTATTCTATCATTGGGTTATGCCACCACGATGCGAGCAAACCGGGATGATTGCAGGTGCCAAGTGGAGATACTTCTTCCATGGCCTTGAATGTGACCTGAAACACCCAGATGGTAGATTTATCCAAGTTAGTTTTGGACCTGGCGGACGATTTGACACCTTCTCAGGTTGGGGAGTCCTACAGTTTATAATGACAGCCAAAGCTCCTTGGCAGGAGTTTTCAGAGTTAAGAGCTTACTTGGCTGAGGAATCACCGTTGCTCGACGAATTGTCAGGGTCTCACGACAGAATGATGGTCCTTGTCAGTCAACTCAAGGATTCTGGATGCATAGAGCTTGCTGATCCAGCCCTTTGTACCTTGAGGAAAGAGTACACGATTATTGATGCTGATGGTAAGTCTGTGGTCAGTATGCCAGGAGACTATGGTGACCCCACAAAACGTGAGTTCTATGATACATCAGTGTGTCACCGTTTGGTGCTGTCCGAGCTGGGTAAGCAAGTATTGACCACTTCGTACGCAAGCTTTCAGGTACAAGACAAGCACTTGTAAGTTGTAGGTGGATCTTATCAAAACAGGAGAGTAAAATGCAGAAACAATTTGACTTACTATTGGTCGGAGGAACCATCGTCACCGGCGCTGGTGTGCGCCGCGCCGACGTAGGCGTGCAGGGCGAGGTGGTCGCGGCCATCGAGCCGAACCTGCCGCGCGAGGGCGCTGGCGAGGTCGTGGACGCCAGCGGCAAATATGTCTTCCCCGGCGCGATTGATGTGCACGTCCACCCGGTCTATCTCGACAATGTGGCGGATAGCGCCCGCGTCGCCGCGTACGGCGGCACGACCACGCTGATCAACTATGCCTACGGACGCACCGGGGAAAACCTGGCGGAAAAGGTCGGCGAGATGCGGGAGGACGGGCTGGCGAACTCGCTGCTCGACTTTGGGCTGCACGGCGGGCTGTTCGAGGCGCCCAGACAGTTACAGGACATCCCCAAGCTGTTCGAGATGGGTATCCGCACTTTCAAGTTCTTTATGCCCTACGTCAAGCTGGAGTGGAACACGGACGATTACCACCTCATCAAGGCGATGGATATGCTGGCCGAACTGGGGGGCATGGTGATGGTCCACGCCGAAAACGGCGGCGCGATCGATTACCTGGAGGACAAATACCTCAAGGGGCCGAATGCCTCGGCCAAGTTCTTTAACGCCACCCACCCGGCGGCGATGGAGGAGGAGGCGATCTTTCGGGCGATCCGCATGGCAGAGGTGACGGGCTGTCCGCTCTACATCGTGCACAACACGACCGTCCGCGCCCTGCGGCACATCTGGGAGGCCCAGGAGGACGGGTTGCCCGTCTATGCCGAAACCTGCCCCCATTACCTCACGTTAACCGAAGATATTCTCAAGGAGCGCGGGGCGCTGGCGAAGGTCGGCCCGCCGATCCGCACCGAAGAGGATCGGGAGGGGCTGTGGGAAGGGCTGGCCGACGGCACGATCCAGGTGGTGGCGACGGACCACGCGCCGAAGGAGAAGGACGTGAACGGCGATTTTCTCGAGCAGTCGTTCGGCTCCCCGCAGATCGAGACGTTGCTGCCCATCACCTACGACGGCGGCGTGAACACGGGCAAGATCAGCACCGTGCGGCTGGTGCAGGTCTTGTGCGAGAATCCCGCCCGCATCTTTGGCCTGTATCCGAAAAAGGGCACCATCGCCGTCGGCTCCGACGCCGACCTGGTGGTCTTTGACCCGAACCGCGAGTTCACCATCCGCGCCGAGAATCAGCACTCGAACGCCGGGTACACGCTCTACGAGGGGCGCACGGTGCTGGGCTGGCCCGAGATGTCCTTCCAGCGCGGGCGCTGCATCATGCGGCACGGAGAGATCGTGGCAGACGCGGGACAGGCGCAATTCCTTCCCACGCTCGAAACGCAGACAGAACCACTAACCACGTAATAGATTCCACCATTACGCATCACGCATTACGTATCACGGAGGTATGATTTGGAAAAGAGAATTCTTACCGGAAATGAAGCGCTCGCCCTAGGCGCGCTGCGGGCCGGGGCCAAGGTGCTGACCGGCTACCCCGGCACGCCGTCGTCGGGGGCGTTGGGCAGTATCGTGGGGATGGAGTTCGACGACCGGCACGTCGAGTGGAGCGTCAACGAAAAAGTCGCCTTCGAGGTCGCGGCGGGTGCAGCCTGGGCCGGTCATCGGGCGCTATGCACGATGAAGATGTCTGGCGTGAACGTCGCCTCCGACTCGGTCGCCTCCATCGCCTACTCCGGCGTGAACGGCGGCCTGGTGATCTACGTGGCCGACGATTCGGGCGTTAGCGCGGGGATGTGCGAGCAGGACTCGCGCGGTTACGCCGCCATGTTCGACATGCCGATCCTGGAGCCCGCGTCGGTGGCCGAGACGTACGAGCTGGCGCAGGTCGCCTTTGACCTTTCAGAGCAGGCGAAAACGCCCGTCTTTATCCGGCTGGTGACGACCATCGCCAACGCGCACGCGGCGGTCGAGATCGAGGAGCCAACGTCCCGTAGTGGCGTAGGCCCCTACGGGACTACGCCGCCCGCCGAGCGAGAGGTGATCCTGGATCGCGACATCACCAAGTATACCAAGGCCGGTTCGGTCATCTGCATGGACCAGCACCACGACGTGATCGCCCGCCTGGAAAAGACGTATCAGATCATCAGCGAGATGGGGTTGAACGAACTACGGCTTGCTCCCCACCAGCCCCCCCCGTTGGGGGGGGAGAGAAGCGGGGGGCTGGGCATCGTCGTGGCAGGAGTGGTGGCCTCTTACCTGGAGGAAGGGTTCGAGGTCGCGGCGCAGTTCGGGTTTGAGCGTGATGCGGTCTCTGTGCTGCGTGTGTTGGCGACGAATCCGTTCCCGACGAACGAGGTACGAGCATTGCTCCAGCACTGCGACACGATCCTCGTCTTGGAGGAATTGGAGCCGCACTTGGAGAGAGGTATCTACGTCGAGGCTCAGCGGAACGGGTTCGAGGGCCGTATCGTCGGCAAGCTCGATGGGACCCTCAGTCGGGTCGGCGAGTACGGCGTGAAGCAAGTCGTGCAGAGTATCGGCGCGGCATTGGATTTGCAGATTCCAGAGGATCTGTTCCAGGGGATCGAGGCGGAGGGACTGGCGGCCGCGCGTCCCATCACCGTCTGCGCGGGTTGCCCGCATCGAGGGACCTACATGGCGATCAACCAGGCCCTGCGGAAGCTCAAGTTCAAGAAGGACAAACGGACATCGTCTGCCCGCGTGATGGTGACGGGAGACATCGGCTGCACGATCCTGGGGATGAACCCGCCCTTCCATACCGTCTGGAACGAGGTCTCGATGGGCGCGAGCGTCAGCCTGGCGCAGGGGTACGTCTATGCGGGCATCGAGACGCCCGTCATCGCCACTATCGGGGACTCGACCTTTTTCCACGCCGGAATCCCCGGCCTGATCAACGCCATCCAGCACCAGGTTCCCCTGACACTGATCATCATGGACAACGGCTGGACGAGCATGACGGGCATGCAGGTCAATCCCGGCACGGACGAATCGTTCCAGGCGCCCGGCAGCCGCCGGGTGGACATCGCCAAACTGATCCCGGCGCTGGGCGTGGAGCACTTTTTCGTCATCGATCCCTTCGAGCTGGACGAGTCGAGCGAGGTGATCCAGAATTGTTTGACGCTGCCGGGGGTCAAGGTGGTGCTCGCGCGCCAGGAGTGCGCGATCCAGGCGCAACGACGCAAGCTCAAAGCGGGCCAGGTCCGGTCGGTGCCGGAGAACTGCACGCTGTGCAAGCGGTGCATCAACGTCACGGGATGTCCGGCCATCACGCTGGGCGAGGAGCACATCACCATCGATCCCGTCCTGTGCTACGGCTGTGGCCTGTGTGCTCAGGTTTGCCGGTTTGAGGCTATCGTGAGAGAGTGAACTATGAACTATGACATTTATCTAGTAGGCGTCGGTGGCCAGGGCGTGCTGACTGTGGGCGATCTGATCACCGAGGCGGCTGTCAAGCAGGACATTCCGGCCAGTTATTACCCAACGAAGGGCATGGCCCAGCGAGGTGGATTCGTCAAGGTCCAGCTTCGCCTGGGCCGCGAGGCGGTCGGGCCGAACATCCCGGAGAAGGGGGCCGACTTGGTGATCGCGATGGAGCTATCGGAGGCGCTCAAGGCGATCCGTTACGTCAAGCCGGGCGGGGATTTTGTCCTCTTTGGGCACGTCTGGGCGCCGACGGCGGTGATGTTGGGCAAGGCGGACTATCCCACACTGGAACAGGTGTTGGAACAGGTGGAACAGGCAGGGGGAAAGCTGCACTATCTCGACCCTGAGAAGCTGCCCCTTTACAACGGCGCGCCCGTAGCGGCGAATGTCTACGTGTTGGGCGCGGCTGCCGGACGCACCGGGTTGGGCAAGGTGTTGGATCCAGCAGGGTTGGCGCGCACGGTGCAGAATCGGTGGAAAAAAGCCGCCGAGCGTAACGGATTTGCGTTCCAGGCCGGGGCGGAGGCTGAATAAGGCGATGAGTATTCAAGGCCTCTTCTATCCCCGAGGGGTAGCCGTCGTCGGCTCCATGTCAGAGGGCAAGCTGGGCTGGGAGATCCTCCAGAAAATCGTGCACGGTGGTTATCCAAACGTCTTTGCGGTTAACCCCAAGGCGCAGGGAGCCTTCTCCGTGCCGGGGTACGACGCGGTCTCCAGGATCGAGCGGCCCGTGGATCTGGCCGTCATCGTCTCGCCTCCTCAGACGGTGACTGCTGTGCTGGAGGATTGCGGCCAGGCGGGCGTCACCGCGGCGGCGATCATCACAGCGGGGTTCTCCGAGACGGGCAACCACGCGGCAGAGAACGAACTCAAACGGGTGGCCGAACAGTGCGGTATCCGCTTTGTCGGCCCCAACTGCGCCGGCCTCATCAACACGAGCCACGCGCTCTACCCCACGCTCGAGACCCACCCACCCGCCGGAGGCGTCGCCATCGTCGCCCAGAGCGGCGCGGTGGGGGGGGTCTTAACCGCGTGGGCGAAAGAGTTTGGGCTGGGCGTATCAAAGTTCGTCAACTATGGCAACGGCGCCGACCTGAACGAGATCGACTTTTTGCGCTACCTGGCCGACGACCCCGAAACTCGCGTGGTGGCGCTGTACATCGAAAGCGCCTCCGACGGGCAGGAGTTTATGCAAGTGATGCGCGAGTGTACCGCTCGTAAGCCGGTCGTGGTGATCAAGGCGGGCCGCACACAATCGGGGCGGCGGGCGACGCTGTCGCACACCGGCTCGATGGCCGGGTCGGACGCCGTCTACGACGCGGCCCTGCGGCAGTGCGGCGCGATCCGCGTGCACACCATCGAGGAGATGTTCGATCTCTGCAAGGCCCTCGCCCACGTGCCGCCTTTGAAGGGAAAGCGAGTCGCCATCGTGACCAACTCGGGCGGGCCGGGCGTGCTTGCTGCCGACCGGGCCGAGGAGGTCGGCCTGGACGTTGCGGAACCGAGCGCCGCCGCGAAGGAGGAGCTTGCTTTCCTGCCGCCCCAGTGCGCGCTCAAGAATCCCATCGATCTGACCGCTGAGGGCAACGAGGATGGATATCGAAAGACGCTCCTGGCCATCGCGGACGAATACGACGCGATCCTGGCCTTGAACATCGCTCCGGCTTATCTCGACTCGATCCCCCTGGCTAAAGGCGTCTGCGACGCGGCCGAGCAGACCGACACGCCCATCGTGGCCTCCTTCCTGCCCCAGCAGATCGTGGCCGACGCGGTCGTTTACCTGCAGGAGCGCGGCATGCCCAACTTTGCCACCGGCGAGCGGGCGGTGACGGCGTTGGCGGGGATGACGAGCTATGCGGAGGAGACAAGGAGACAAGGAGACAAGGAGACAAGGGGACAGGGAGAACGGAAGAGATTGCCCAAGGGACCAGTGCTGGAGCCGGAGGCGATGAGGTGGCTGCGGGAGAATGGGATCCCGGTGCCAGAGTTTCGTTTTGCCGCGACCGGGGAGGAGGCAGTGCGCGGCTGCGGCGAGATCGGCTACCCGGTGGTGATGAAGGTAGTTTCGCCGGACATTCTGCACAAGTCGGACTATGGCGGCGTGATTCTGGATATACAGGACGACCGGGCGGCTCTGGAGGCATTCGAGACGATTCGACGGGCCGCCGAGGGCCGGAATTTTCGAGGTGTGGTCGTCTATCCGATGATCCGAGATGCCCAAGAAGTGCTGCTGGGCATCTCGCGTGATCCCCAGTTCGGCCCGGTCGTCGCTTTTGGGCTGGGCGGCATCTACACCGAGGTCTGGCGCGACATCGCTCTGCGAGTGGCCCCCATCGACCGCGCCGAGGCGGAGGCGATGATCCGAGAGATCAAGTCCTTCCCCTTGCTCCAGGGAATCAGGGGACAGCCGCCCCGCGACCTGGACGCGCTGGTCGACGTGCTGGTCAAGTTCTCCCAACTTCCCTTCCACTACCCCGAGATCGGCGAGGTGGACCTGAACCCGGTCTTTTTGTTCTCGGAAGGGTTGGTCACGGGAGACGTCAGGGTGATACGGCGTAATGCTTAAACCGTGAAACGTATATTCGTGTTTTACGTTGTACATTTTGGAGAACAGCTTCTATGCATGTATTGAGACGTCTTTTTGGTTACTTGCGACCTTACTGGAAACCGCTGGTCGTCGTGGGCTTTCTGTTGCTGCTCTATACCGGTCTGAGCTTGCTGCCGCCCCTCTTCCAGCGGGAGATCGTGGATCAGGTGATTGGAGACCGCGATCTGTCTCGCCTTGGCGTGATGATCGCCGCCCTGGTCGGCATCCACGCGCTCTTGCAGGTCGTGGACTTTGGCGACATGTACATCCGCCACGCGCTGGGCGAGCGGTTTATCTTTGACCTGCGGGTGCGCATCTACGAACACTTGCAGCGGCTTTCCCTCTCTTTCTTCGAGCGCACCTCGACCGGCGAACTGATGTCGCGGGTGACGAACGACGTCAACGCGCTGGAGCAGTTCGTCACCCACGGTGTGGCGCTCACGGCCGTGGACCTGCTCCGCCTGCTGGGGGCATCGGCGGTGCTCTTGGCGCTCGACTGGCGACTGGCGCTGGTCACGTTGATCCCGCTGCCGATCATGGCCCCTGGTCTGCGGTACTTTAACAAGCGCGTGCGCCCCATCTATCGCAAGGTGCGCGACCGGCTGGGCGACATCAACGCTCGGCTGCAGGACAACCTGGCCGGCATCCGCGTCATCCAGGCTTTCGGGCAGGAGGAGGTGGAACTGGTGAGCTTTCGCGACACCAGCGAGTCCTACTACCACGAACGGGTGCGCGGCGTCCGGGCCTGGTCCTCTTTCTTCCCGGCGCTGCGCTTTGTATCCACGCTGGGAGGGGTGCTGGTGCTGGGCTTTGGGGCGCGGATGGTCGTCGCCGGTCAGGTGTCGTTGGGGACGCTGGTGGCTTTTCTCTCTTACATCACCTCGTTCTACGATCCCCTGAGGCGGTTGACGGAGGTGGATAACGTCTTCCAGCAGGCCATCGCCGCCGGGGAGCGCATCTTTGAGCTGTTGGACGAGACGCCCGAGATCAAGGACGCGCCGGACGCGGTCGCGCTGGACGAGATCGAGGGGGACGTGGTGTTCGATGACGTCCATTTCCGCTACGGGAGTGGCGACGAGGTGCTACACGACGTCGAGTTCCACATGGCCCCCGGCGAGGTGGTGGCGCTGGTGGGACCGAGCGGAGCGGGCAAGACGAGCATCGCCAATCTGCTCTGCCGCTTCTACGACCCCATCCACGGTCGAATCCTGGTGGATGGCCACGATCTGCGCCAGTTACAGATCCGGTCGCTGCGCCAGCACGTGGCGGTGGTGCTGCAAGACACCTTCCTGTTCAACAGCACCGTGCGCGAGAACCTGCTCTACGGCGAGCCGGGCGCCAGCGAAGAGACCATGATCGCCGCCGCGAAAACCGCCTACGCCCACGAGTTCATCGAGCAACTGCCCGAGGGGTACGACACAGAGATCGGCGAGCGCGGGGTGAAATTGAGCGGCGGGCAAAAGCAGCGGTTGGCGCTGGCACGCGCCATCCTGGCGGATCCGCGCATCCTGATCCTGGACGAGGCCACCTCGTCGGTGGACGCCGAGGCGGAATATCTGATCCAGCAGGCGCTGGAAGAGGTGATGAAGGGACGCACGTCTCTGGTCATCGCTCATCGCTTGAGCACGATTCGCAACGCCGACAAAATCATCGCCCTGGAGGAGGGCCGCATCCGCGAGATCGGCGATCATCATGGGTTGCTGGCCCAGGGAGGGCTGTACAGCCAGCTCTACCAGAGACAGTTGGACTTGGCAGTGGATGGAATAGAGGAGTAGATGAAGGGAATGGCTTCTCTCCTTGTTCATAGTGTGGTATACTTATTGTGAGGGTGGAAGGTAAAAGAGGGGAGGGAAAACAAGTATGGCGGACAAGATTGCAGTCATGATCGTGGACGACCATCCGGTCTTTCGCCAAGGGTTGAAAAACATCCTGGTCGTGCAACGAGACCTGAACGTCGTCGGAGAGGCAGCCGACGGCGGCGAGGCGGTCGAACAAGTACAGGAATTGCTTCCAGACGTGGTGATCATGGATATTAACCTGCCAACTCTCAATGGCCTGCAAGCCACACGCGCGCTCAAAGAAAACTGTCCCCAGGTCAATGTGATCATGCTCACCGCCTATGATGATGAAGAGCAGATCTATCATTCCATTCAGGCCGGGGCGTCCGCTTACCATTCCAAAGATGTCAAGCCTGAACGGTTGATGGAAGTGATCCGGCACGTGAGTCAGGGTCAGTATGTCATTGACGACGAGGTGATGGACGAGGATCGGCTGGGCGACTGGCTTTTGGAAAAATTTCAACGTTTTGGTGGGGGCGTGTTCGAAGAAGGAGAACAATATCTCTCGCCGCTCACTTCCCGCGAGATGGAGATTCTGGAACTGGTCGTTCAAGGTATGAGCAATCGAGAGATCGCCTTCGAACTGAAAATCAGCCACCAGACGGTCAAGAATCACATGACAGCCATCCTGAGAAAACTGGGGGTAGCGGGCCGGACCGAGGCAGCAGTGTACGCTCTTCGGCGCGGCTGGGTGCCATTGCGAGAACGAAAGGAATGGAGCACAACAGACAGCTCTTCAGACGAGGAAGGGAGTGAATAGAATGGTTGCTTCAACCGGAACGGACACATCGTTTGAGCAATTCCTGGTGATGTGCAGCGAGGAACAAGAGCAGACACAGCGCGGATTGAAAGAACTGGACTTGTTAATCCAACAAACGACCGGCGAGGTGAAGCGTCTGGCGCAGCGCAACACTCAGGCCACCAACCGACTACGGCAAGTCGAGGCGTCGCTCAACACCATGTCTCGCAAAGACATCCAGGAGACGTATGCAGCGGTGATGGACACGCAGCAACGGCTCTTTACCATGCGCGGACAGTTGGAAAAGTTGCAGAGCGATCAACAGAACATGCAGCGCTATCTGGATCTGCTCAATACCATCATCGAGGCCACCGAGCAAACCCAGGTGGGGGCCGCAGCCTCGGAGGAGGCGGAGTCTACGCAGCAACCCGTCGTCCGCATTATCGAGGCTCAAGAGCGGGAACGCCACCGGCTGAGTCGGCAGATTCACGATGGGCCGGCTCAATCGCTGACCAATCTCGTCCTCCAGGCCGAGATCTGCGAGCGGCTTTTCGACGTCGACGCCGAGCGAGCGCGGACAGAGCTGACCAATCTAAAAGAGGCCGTGACGTCGACCTTCAAAAAAGTCAGGGGCTTTATCATGACTCTGCGCCCAATGATGCTCGACGATCTGGGATTAGTGCCCACTATGCGGCGTTACGTAGAGAGTTTTGGCGAGAACAGCGGCGTGCTCGCCCACCTGACGGTGACCGGCAAGGAACGACGGCTGGCGTCGTACAAAGAGGTGACCACGTTCCGGATCATTCAAGAACTGCTCAACAACGCGCACGAACATAGCCACGCCAGCAGCATCCAAATTAACCTGGATATGGGAGACGATCTGATCCGCGCATCGGTCGAGGATGATGGCAAGGGTTTTGAACTCACCGAGACGCTGAACTCGCCAGAGTTGGAGCAACTGGGCCTGGCTACGATGCGCGAGCGGGTGGAGATGCTGGGCGGGCAGATGCACGTCGATAGCGATCTGGGCCAGGGAACCAAGGTGGACTTTGAGCTGCCTGTCTCTGCCGACGAGCAAAATTAGTACAAAGCTCCTATTTGTTGTTTGGATGTGCCATGTTATAATACACCTAGATCCCTCAAACTTCGATAAGGCTTAGTCTGATTCACATTCATAAGATGCCGTACACGAGGGATCCCTTAAATCCCATAATCCCATTGAAAAAGGAGGTGAGGTACAGATGTTGTTTTTACCACGTGAAGAAGGGCAGGGCATGGTCGAATATGCGTTAATTCTTGTTCTGGTGGCCATTGTGGTGATCGTGATCCTGACGTTGCTTGGCCCACAGATTGGCAATGTCTTTAGCTCGATTGTTTCTGCAATGAGCGCCCCAACAGGAGGATAAAGCATAACTGTCCACATACTCACTGAACCGTTGCAGTAGCAGTAGCAGTATGTATGACATACAGTCGAACAGAGCCTCGCTACGTGCGGGGCTTTGTTCATACTGGGGCAGTACAAACTCTTCATTACGATCAATCTATTGGAGTTTGGCAGAAACCTGGTTTTTATCATATCCTGTCATTCCACCCAACGCTTTTTCTCCACCTGAGACTCCAAAGACCAGGTTTTAAGCCTCGCTCCTCACAACGTTGAATGAAAAACAGACCAGCCCGGATTTTCATCGGATATGGTGGCTACATCATTGTAGCAACGTCTGGTTGTTGGCCCGGATATGCGGGCGGTTGAGGGAGAACGATGATGGACAAAAAAAGAGGACAAGCCATGGTGGAGTTTGCGTTGATCTTTCCGATCTTGGTGTTCTTGATCTTTGGAATCATCGAGGGGGCATTGATCATGCAAGGGCATCTGGCCGTGCAGCACGGCGCGCGAGAGGCCGCGCGTTTCGCCACCACGAACCAGCCGATCCAGGGAGCCTGTATGGATAGAGACCACGACAGCCAGATCGAGGACGGCTTTGGCGAGGGGGACCCCGATGATCTGGCCGAGTATCCTTACTGCCCCAGGAACCACGCTGCGGACCCTTCCGAGTCGGACGAATACTATTACAGGCGGCGCGTGGAGCTTATCAAACTGGAGGCTCAGAAGGCTTCGGTTGGGCTGCGCGCCATCAAAGGCGGCGAGCAGACGGATCCCGGCTACTTTGGCATCGGGGTGTGGGGATACCCATATGTGGGAAAACTCCGGGGAAAAGAGTTCATCTGTGACGACAAGAGAATGAGCGAAACATGGGACGCCGAGGACAACCCATACGGTTGTAAAAGCTTCCCCGGCCTGAAAGGATTGCCGGTGCTGGTCGTGATCCGGCATAACGTAGACATCATAGACCCTCTCTTCAGCGCTCTGGTCGATTACGTTCCCGTAGAAGGCCAGGCGCAGATGATCAACGAAGGCGTCCAGGGAGAAAAAGGCGATCTCATCCCCTCCTTTCCCACGAGCCCCGATCCGAGCTGGATCGAACCGATCACCGATACAAAACCGCCCATAACGGAACCGACGGCGACGCCCGTCATCACGACGCCCAAGGAGTATTTCCTCGATCTGTCTCCCGAGATTTCACAAAACGATCTGGCAGAGGCAGACCGGTCTCACGTGTTCATCGCGACGGTGACAGATGAAGAAGAAAAAACGTGGTCGGGGATAACGGTGAAATTCCGCACCAACGAGGGAGGGTTCAGCTACTCCGGAACAGGCCCCCGGGAGGCCAAGGTGACGACCGATGAGACGGGCGAGGCAGCGGTCACACTGTACGGAAAACGGCCCGATACGACGGCGCAACTGGAGGCCTGGCTGGATTACAATGGCGACGGCGACTGGAACGCCGGCGAACCCGGCGACCGGGCGACCAAAAATTGGGTGGCTACCGGGCCGTACATCACCGTCGAACCCGGCCACAAGGTCATTCCCGAGCAAAAGATAACGATTGACGTGATGGACCATCCGATCACCGATTCCTACAGCCTGCTGTGGTGCTACGACTCGGGCGGCATCACCGACACCTCGACCATTGTGCAGGATCCGGTCACGGTGGACGCGGGAGGGGACGCAACCGGCCTGGAATTCACCATCCCGGAAGACGGCAAGGGACTGTATTACCTGGAGACCCACCCCAGCGGCAGCGGCATTGATGCCTGCGGCCCCAATGGCCGGATCGCCTACACCGACATCACCGTCGTGAACACGCCGCCGGACCTCAAAATCTCCATCGCTCCCCCCGCGACGGTCTGTCCAGAGACCACCTTCGTCCTGCCGGCCGCCATCATCAACGATTCTGAGGGCGGCACCGAGGATGCCTTTGACGTCGACTTTTACCTGAACCCCGCCAGCTCACCCCCAGAGAACCCGCTCGGGGTGACGAAGCAATGGGTGGCCGGCATCGGTCCCAACCGAACCAAGGCGATGACCACGGTGATGTGGCTGGACTCCCCCGGCGAGCACATCCTGTGGGGGCGCGTGGATACGTCCAACCACATTGAGGAGCTGGAACCGGATGGTGAACACAACAACACCTACTCGGTCACACTCACCACCGATCCTGCCAGCGCCAGCCGCCCGACTGGTAACACACCCTTGAGCGGCGGCGACGGCGACGGCTTTGAGCGCAACCCCGGCAGCGCCTACGCCGATGGCGGCGGCTTTGCCAAGAGTATGAACACCGGACCTGGCGATCCAGACCGGCACGAGTATTCCGGCTTTAACTTTGACATTCCGGCAACTATCGACGTTCAGGACATGGAGGTGCGGCTGGACTGGTGGCTGGATGACGACGGCGGCGACAACCGCGTCGGCGTCCAGCTTTTCTGCGATGGCGGCTGGACGTCGGTTCAATGGACCAGCAACGAGCCGACGGTAGAGAACACCGTCATCCTCGATGGTTGGGACCGGACGTGCGTCCGCGACGATCTGAACAACGGCAACTTTCGCGTCCGACTGAGCCTCGATTCATCCGAGGACAGCAGGGATTTCTTCCTGGACTGGGTCGCCGTGCGGGTGATTGGCTCGTCCGATTTCGGTTGCGATGAGTGGCCCGAAAGCTCTCCCTGGATCGACGACAGCAAGCCGCCAGGCCTCGAAGAGTGCTATCAACTGCTCGATTTTGGAGACTTTGAAAGCGACCCCAGTCCCTGGCCAGAATACTGGTACGATCACTGGAACTCGGAAGACACCGTCCTGGTATACAAGAACAGTCTGGCCTTGCGGCTGTTCGCTTCGTATTCGCTCGAGCCTTGCACGCTTTTCCACCCCTACCTGTATCAAAAGTTAGAGGTTCCAGACGAGGTCTATCCCTCGATGACGACCATGCACGTGCGAGGGGAATACGCGGTAGAGGGTTCCGCCGAAGGAAGCTCTTGCAGCACTCCTGGCCCTGAAGAGGATGACGTGCTGTCCTTGCAGATGAGGGACGGCAGCGGCAACCCCATTCCGGGCACCGACGTACAGATCGCCGACGGGTTTGAAGTGCTCGGCTGGACATCCTTTGAGGAGGACATGACCAGCCGGGTCAACCTGCCGGAGCGCGCCGGCCAGGAGATGGAAGTCTACCTGGCAGCCACGGCGGATGGCGCGGACGATCCCTATTCCGACGCGGGCACGTGGTTCTACGTGGACAACCTCGAATGCGAGGTGTGCACTGAATGGCCCATCCCCGAATACGTCCCCGGCACCGCCTCCATCGGCGGGAGGGTGCTGGGAGACTTTGCAGCTCAACTGGGCATCGACGTGTGGGCCTACGGACAGACGTTTGAGGGAGGCGGGGCGACCTACCACACCGTCACGCTTCAGGATGGCTCTTACCGTTTCTACAACATCGAGCCGGGTATCTATACCATCGACGCCCAAATATGGCTCGACCCCAGGACGCCTCGTTTTGGCACGAGGACGGTGACGGCGAACGCGTGCAACTTTGAAAACGAGGGCGAGTGCAACTTTGAAGTGAACCTGCTCCTGTGGTGGTAAACGATGTGGATTTGGGCACTGGCGCAGCGGATATGCGGGTGCGAACAAAACCATCCGCTTATCCGCTGCACATCCGCTACACCAACTGACAAAACAAAAGATGCCAATAACGGAGGTGCGACGTTGACAGGATGGAACAAGCGAAAGGGGCACAGTCCCGTAAGGACCAACGTCCCTACGGGAGGTATCGTGGTCGCCGTGATGGCAGCGGCGATCCTGGCGGCGTTGTTGGCGACGACGGCGGGGGCGCGTCCTTTGCGTTTCCTCCACATTCACCACAACCTATCCTGGACGTCCGAGCAACTCTCGGCCCACCCCGGCCTGGCGGTCACCGCCGATGGCAGCACGGTGGTCGCGGTCTGGACAGAGAGGTACCGCGACAATTTCGATGGCCGCGTCTATTTGCGGGTGGCTTCAGAGACGGGCGGCGGTTGGGGCAACAAGATCACCGTCTTTCCCGATGGCAGTCCAGCCGAGATCGTCAGGGCAGAGGACGTCGCGGCTGTAGCGGTCACCGGGACGACGGCCCACGTGGCCTACGTCGTGCGCGGGTTCGAAGACGAAAGCCTGGCCCGGACGGAGGTGCGCTATCGGACGTGCTCGCTGCCCAACGGGCCATGCGCCACGGGATGGCAGAGCGTGGTCATTGAAAACAACGTGAACTATTTTGTCGGGCGCGCCGACATTGCGTTGGACGATGAGGGAGACCCGCACGTCGTGTGGGCCAGGTATGACCAGGCCAAGACCCAGAGAGAGATCTGGTATAATACTCCCAGCGGGGGAACTTGGCCCCTCGGTGGTTATTTGGTGGATACCACATCCTGGACAGCGGGATCCCCCCCGATAGAGCGTGCGCCAGCCATCGCCTGCGAGGGAGGCTATGCCCACGTGGTCTGGGAAGACCTGTCGGGAGACGCACACGTCGTGCGCTATCGGCGGCGGAACGATGCTTCGGGAATGTGGGACGATATTGAAGACATCATGACTCCTGACGCGGACCAGCCAGCAGGCAACCCGGACGTGGCAGCCGGAGCCGGACAGGTGTTCGTGGTGTTGGACTGGTGTTCTTTCTCTGGATGCCAAGCGTACACGCCGCTTTATCGCCGCTGGGCCGTGACCGACACGATGAATTCCGGCGATCTGCTGGAGGTTGGCACCGATAACCTGTACTCTGCGGTGACGAATTATTATCCTTCTGACCCGCGCACAGGCGCGTACAAATACACCTGGGATCTTCAGCCATCTATCGCGCTGAACGACGAGGGTTGGCCGGCCGTCGCCTGGCACGCCCAAAGGGTTGGCAGTCCAGGGGAATACGATATCCACTACAGCTATGCCACTGCGGGCACCATCACCCAGGTGCACTGGATCACGCCCACAACCCTGGGCTTTGGTCAGGGGGCCTTATTAGGCTCTCCGGCTGTCGGAATCGGGCGCAGTCCCGCAAAGACCAACGCCTCTGCTGAAACACTGGCGCTGGATGACGAGCAACATCAACACATCGTCTACATGCGGAACCTGAGCGCGTCCGCCTGGGACGTCTACTATGACGGCGACGAGTGGGAAGAGTATCCCCACGCCTTTCTGCCGATGATCACGAAGGATGCGATGGGGCTTCCCAGAAGCACTTTGAAGGATCGATGAGGTTGCGATGGCAAAGGGAAAAGGTATACAATGGCTGTTGTTGCTGGGCCTGAGCCTGCTGACCGTGGTCGTGGTGTTGCTCTTTTACGACCGCCTGGTCGAGCCGACCTCCTCATCTCCCGTGATGGGGTTGGCCATCCAGGGCGACACGGCCCGGACAGCGTTCGACCCGGCAGCCGAGCTGGCCGCGCAGTGGCAGCAGGACGCGCGGTTGACCAGCGTCTCCTGTCAGTGGTCAAAGGTGGGCACGCAGCGGACGGATGCAACCGTGTGGGCCTTTCAATTCTTCTCGCCTTCCACCCAACGGTTGGCGCTCGTCACGGTGGCGGATGGAGCGGCGCGCATGGTGCGCGACAGCCTCAGCCCCTACCGGGTATCCACGTTCCCCGCCGAGCGATGGCGCGTCGACAGCGACCAGGCGCTGCGGACCTGGTGGAACAGCGGCGGGAGCGATATCGTAGCCCGGCATCCAGACATAGACCTGGCGATGCACTTGCACGTGCCAGACGAAGGAAGGGACGATCCGGTCTGGACCGTCGCGGGACTCGCGTCCAGCCCAGAGATGACCTCCATCGTCGTGGTGAATGGCGTGGACGGCTCGTTGATCGCGCCGTGATGGACGCGCTTCTACCGACGGTGGTGTGAGGAGAGAACAAATGAACGAGCAAAAAAAAGAACGGGGTCAATCGCTGGTCGAGATGGTGATGGTCCTGCCTGTGCTCTTGATCTTTTTTATCGGCGTCGCAGAAATGGGGGCCGCGCTGCGGAATTATCTCGTCGTGGTCAACTCCAGCCGCGAGGGCTGCCGGTTTGCAGCCCGGGGCGGCTTTCACGACGAGCTTGTCGGCGAGCGGGTGGTGATCGCCGGCGGCTCCATCCGCGCAGGCGACTTTGTCACCAGCACCGAAAGCGTGCCCTTTCTGCGTACCCACAGCTACGATGAGCATACCGCGAACTCGGGCGTCATCGTCACCCACATCGTGCTGAGCAGCACCGGCGAGGTCCTTTCGACCACGCAATGGTACACCGGCGTGGTCCTTGCAGAAGGAGGAGCGCTCACGGAATCCGTCCCCATCGCCGAAGATGATTCGCAACTGGATCTTGCCGAGATCACGGCCCGCCACGTGGATTCCACGAAAAAAATCAGCGAGATTCGCGCGGCAGCGATGGTCGATGAGAGAGAGAATCACGTGGTGGTGGTAGAGGTCTTTTTCCTGCATCCCCTGTTGCTAGACTTGCCCATAGTCCCCCTGCCCAATCCCATACAACTGTACGCGCGTACCGAGATGCGAATTTGGGGCGAGTGAATGACTTTGCTGGGTTTGTGGAGGTGAACGATGAACGAGATCATTGAGAGGTGGTTCAAAAAATTCCAGAAAAAGACCAGGGTACTGCGTAACGATCAGCCAGGACAGGCCCTGATCATCGTCGCCATCGCCTTCTTTGTCCTACTGGCCTTTGTGGGCCTGGGCATCGACCTGGGGTTGGTCTACGTCGAGCGGGTGCGGGTGGCCCAGGCCGCCGATGCCGCCGCGCTGGCGGCGGCGCCCGAATTGCCGACGAAGGAGGCAGCGCATATGCGCGCGTTGATCTACTTGCAGGGGAATGGGTACGATTATGAGGCCGCCGATACAAAATTGGCCGTAGACACGTACACCAAGGACGGCAAGTACCCGGTGGACCCGGGTGGAGAGACCACGATCTGGATCGACACCGCGTATGCACAGGAACGTGGTGCAGGTGGCGAGGCATTGGAGGACACGGCGAATCGCATCAAAGTGCGAGTCCGGCGGCAGGTCTTTATGACGTTCATGCAGTTCGTCGGCTTTTCCCACTTCCCGGTCGAGGCCACCGCTGAAGCGGAGAACATCAACCGTGTGGACACCGTCATCGTCTACGACAGGTCAGGTTCGATGGAGTACAATACGTTATGCTACGGTTGTTGGGAGAAAGAACCGGACATGCCCTACCCCAGCGGCAGCATTTTTCCATTGCCCTGGTCCAGCACCACGACCGCGACCGCAGATCACTGTGCGGACGACTGCGAGGACACCGATTACGTCCTCTACGAAGACGATGAAAACTACCAGGTCAATGACTGCAACTATTACCACGAAGATGACGACGAGTATTATATGGTTATCGAGGCCGAGGAATACTCGGACATCAGCGTGGATTATCACAGCGCCTACTATGCAGTGTACAAGACGTACTGGGTGGTGCAGCGCAACGAAGAAAATGCCGAATTTGAAAAATACGGCAAGTGGAAGATCAAAGACGTGGAAGCGATGGGGCGGTACGGGCGCGGCGCTTATCTTTCGCACCATCCCTATCGCGACGCCGAAGATTGGGTGGGCGGCCTGGGCGTGGCCTGCACGTTGGACGCCCTGCGAGACGGGGAAAAGTGCCGGTACGCCTGGGCGAGCGATCGACCCGACGGGACGTTGGTGGAACAACCCTACCCGACGGGTATGAACTTTGCTGCCCCACGGGCCGACTATGACTTTTATGCGCCCCGCGCTGGCGACTATTACTTTTGGATTCGCGGTCAGGCTGCCACACAACAAACCAAGTGGGGTCGCGAAAGGAACAACCGCGTTTTCTGGGGTGTAAATCAGGCGCACTCGGAAGCGGAGGAGGAAGGCGGTTTCCCCCTGGATCCCGGATTTGACGGCGCCGTCGAAGGTTCGTGGGACTGGCGCTGTCTCGGCACCAAAAATCTACCAGAGGGTGACGCGACGTTGAACCTGTGGGCCGGCGGGGCCGGGTTTCACCTAGATCGCATCGTCATCACGACGGACGACAAAGGAAATGCCTGCAATGGAGACAGCGATCCACCCGGCAAGGCGGAAAACTTTGCCCCGAACAACGGGCGCACCGGCCGGGCCTGCGATGGATGCGACCCACGCTTCGCCGGGCGACCCGGTGGGCACATGACTCCCTATCGCCCCCACTGCCCCAGGGATACCCGGTATGACGACATCTATGACGACGAACAACCGATCCGGGAGGCTCTGGAGGCGGCCAAGTATTACGCCGGTATGTGGGACCCTCTATTCGACCAGGTTGGCTACGTCTCCTATTCCGACGACGCGGTCATCGAGTGCGAGCTACAGTGTTTACGGGACCCTGACGTGGGCGCTTGCAACTCGACCGTGATCACCGATACCGTGATCGCCGCGCTGGACAGAACCCGCGCCGGCGGCGGCACGAACATCGCCGATGGACTTGCCAAAGGCATTGATGTGCTGAGTTCAAGCGAGATCCACTATGGGCGGCCAGGCGCGGCCCACATCATGGTCCTGCTGACCGATGGACAGGCCAACCTGTACCCAAAGAGCACGAATTGCTGGGGGTGGTCGGTCGGCGGCGAGGCGACGAACGAAGAAAAGGCCGCCGCCTGTGTGATCTATTATGCCCAACAGGCCGCCAACAGCGACATTCTCATCTACACCATCACCCTGGGCTGGGGGGCGGATCAGGAGCTGATGAAGGAGGTGGCCGAAATCACCAAAGGGAAGCACTTCCACGCCCCTGACGCTGGCGCATTGAACAGTATTTTCGAGGAATTGTACAAGCTCGTCTTTGTGCGCCTCGTTCAGTAGGCGTGTTGCAGGTTCAATCAGGTACTTGACATTCTGGTCAGAAACCAGTATCATAGGATACAAACAGGACGCCATTTAGATATAAAGAGCAAGGCAAGCGCCGAGCGAGCACTGCGATAAGGAGGCATGATGCGTGGTCGAACACTGATCCTTGTTGGGCTGATTGTACTGATGGTGGCTGTGGCAGCAGGAGCTTTGCTACTGAGAGGAAGGACACCGGCGCCTGAGCCGGTACCTGAGGGAACGCCCGGTCCTACGCCGCTGCCCCAGGACATGGAAGAGATCCTCGTGGCGGCGCAAAATACCATCCCCCGAGGCACGTTGATCACCGAGGAAAGTGGAGCGGTGACCACGGCTATTTGGCCCAAAGAGTCTGTGCCTGAGGGCACACTGACCGAGGTGGAGGATGTGTACAATCGCTACACCCGGGTGGACATTTTGCGAGGTATGCCCATCGTGGACCGCTTGCTCACCGAAAAATCCGGTGAGCTGGGGGCGATAGGTTCCGATGTAGCGTTGCAAATTCCTTCGGGAAAAGTGGCCTACGCGTTGCCGGTGGCGCGCTATTCCAGCGTGGCCTGGGCGCTAAAGCCTGGCGACTATGTGGATGTGCTCATCTCATTGCTGATCGTGGACCTTGATGAGGAATTCCAAAGCCTCTTGCCTAACAATGCCGCTTGTGTCAGTCCACCTGCGGGAGAGGAATGCGAAAGTGGAGTACTGGGGCGTTTGGAGGGGCTGCCTAACAATTGGGTGGTCAACGTTATACCGAACGAACCCCAACGCCCACGTCTGGTGACCCAGGTGGCGGTGCAGAACGCGATGGTGCTCCGCGTCGGCGATTGGGAGGAGAAGAGAGAAGAGCCGCCTGTCGAGGAAGAGACCACCGGAGAGGAAGCGGCTGCGCCCGTTGAGCCGGTGCGTGGAGACGTGGAACCTGTGACGCTGGTCGTCACGCCGCAGGACGCCATCGCGCTCAAGTACGCGCTGGAACTCGGCGCCGACATCGATCTGGTGTTGCGTGCAGTCGGCGACACAGCTCCCATTTCCACCGAGACGGTCACCTTGCAGTACCTTTTTAATCGTTTCAATATTGAACAGCCGCCGAAACTACCCTATGGTGTCGAACCTCGGCTCGAATCCCTGTCGGGTGTCGAGAGTGAAGCAGCAGAAGCAGAGGGCGGCGAGCCCAGGGAATAGTCGCACCTGGCCTTTGAAGTGAGTGTTTGCTCTAGCGTAGCGGGATGGTTTGAGGCAACGTACCTGGAATGAATGCACCTCTTTAGCCGCTATGCTACGGAGAGAGGTGGAGTAACGTGGACCAATCAGAAGAACGAATTCGATTGTTGATCGTTGACGACATTGAGGAGACGAGGGAGAACTTGCGCAAGTTGCTCTCCTTCGACACCGATATTGAAGTCGTCGGTTCGGCAGGAT
>Ga0180434_10003174_pt1 | contig 21118 bp, 20 predicted proteins | sample SS_ome_7_FD_132453 | JGI IMG/M metagenome (GOLD analysis project Ga0180434, IMG submission 132453) | Hypersaline lake sediment archaeal communities from the Salton Sea, California, USA - SS_1_D_2 metaG | ecosystem: Environmental > Aquatic > Non-marine Saline and Alkaline > Hypersaline >...
ACGGCGTGCGCGACCACCGCTGACCGCGGTGCGGCGCGGATTCGTCGGCAGCCGTCATTTCAGCCAGGCGCCGGAGGCGCTCAGCCGAGCCCGCCGGAGCGAGACCACTGACAAGCCCGGGCATGTCCCGGGCGTATAGCGAGAGCCCTCGCGTGGCCGCGTCGCAGGACGCGCCCGGGGGCTGAGGAGACTACGTGAGCGACCATGACGTCAATTCCGACCAGAACATCGACCAGGATGCGCCGGCGACAGCCGCCGAACCCGCGAACCTCCCCGACCGGCTGAGGGTCCATTCGCTGGCCAGGATTCTGGGCACCACCAGTAAGCGGGTGCTCGATGCGCTCGCGGAGATGGACGGCCGCATCAGGAGCCCGCATTCCGGCGTCGACCAGGCCGAGGCGTTGAAGGTCCGCGAACTGCTCGCGGTCGACGAAGCGCCCCAGGAGGCCCCCGCGGAGGGCTCCCGCGACGATGCCCCCGGGCCGGCCGGCGAAACCGAGCCCGAGTCGCGGCTGATTCTCGAGGTCGCGGAGCAGCCGGCCTACATGCCGCTGTTCGTCGCCCCGCAGCCGGTGGCAGAGCCCCCGGTCGGCAGCGACGAGAAGACAGACGATGAGGCCGGCGAGGAGGCTCAGGACGCCGGGGACGACGGCGCGGAGGACGGCGAGACCGCCGACCGGCCGTCGAACCGCCGGCGCCGGCGGGGCCGGCGCGGCCGTGGCCGTGGCCGGGGTGAGCCGGCCGCCGACGGGGAGGGCGCCGACGGAGACCCGGCTGACGACGCGGGTGCCGAGGCGGAGGCCGCCGACGACAACGGTGCGGATGAGGACGAGTCCGGATCCGCCGAAGGTGGCTCCCGGCGCAGGCGGCGACGCAAGCGGCGCAAGGCCGGCGACGATGGCGACAGCGGATCGAGCGACGATCCCCCCAACACCGTCGTTCACGAACGCGCACCCAGGAACAAATCCGACAAGGACAACAACCAGATCCAGGGAATCAGCGGCTCGACCCGGCTGGAGGCCAAGCGGCAGCGCCGACGGGACGGCCGCGACGCCGGCCGCCGCCGCCCGCCGATCCTGACCGAGGCGGAGTTCCTGGCCCGCCGGGAAGCCGTCGACCGCGTCATGGTGGTGCGCGACAAGGTGCGCACCGAACCCCCGCATCAGGGCGCCCGCTACACCCAGATCGCCGTCCTCGAGGACGGCGTCGTCGTCGAGCACTTCGTCACCTCGGCGGCTTCGACGTCCCTGGTCGGCAACATCTATCTCGGCATCGTGCAGAACGTGCTGCCCTCGATGGAGGCCGCGTTCGTCGACATCGGCCGTGGCCGCAACGGTGTGCTCTATGCCGGAGAGGTCAACTGGGAGGCCGCCGGGCTGGGCGGGTCCAACCGCAAGATCGAACAGGCCCTCAAACCCGGCGACTACGTCGTGGTCCAGGTCAGCAAGGACCCGGTCGGTCACAAGGGCGCCCGGCTGACCACTCAGGTCTCGCTGGCCGGCCGCTACCTGGTCTACGTGCCCGGTGCGTCGTCGACCGGTATCAGCCGCAAACTGCCCGATGCCGAGCGCCAGCGGCTCAAGGAGATCCTGCGCGAGGTGGTCCCGCCGGAGGCCGGTGTGATCATCCGAACCGCCTCCGAGGGTGTCAAGGAATCCGACATCCGGGCCGACGTCAACCGTCTGCAGGAGCGCTGGACCGGGATCGCCGAAAAAGCCGAGACCGTCAAGAGCAAAGCCGCCGGTGCCGCCGTGGCCCTCTACGAGGAGCCCGACGTGCTGGTCAAGGTCATCCGGGACCTGTTCAACGAAGACTTCTCCGGGCTCATCGTCTCCGGCGAGGAGGCTTGGACGACGATCACCGGCTACGTCGAGTCGGTCGCCCCGGAACTGCTTCCCAAGATCACCATGTACCAATCGGCAGCCGGCCCCGACGGCCCCGACGTGTTCGCGGTGCACCGGATCGACGAGCAACTGGTCAAGGCGATGGACCGAAAGGTGTGGCTGCCGTCCGGCGGCACGCTGGTGATCGACCGGACCGAGGCGATGACGGTGATCGACGTCAACACCGGCAAGTTCACCGGCGCCGGGGGCAACCTCGAGGAGACCGTCACCAAGAACAACCTGGAGGCGGCCGAGGAGATCGTGCGCCAGCTCCGGCTGCGCGACATCGGCGGCATCGTGGTGGTCGACTTCATCGACATGGTGCTGGAGTCCAACCGGGATCTGGTCTTGCGGCGGCTCACCGAGGCGCTGTCCCGCGACCGCACCCGCCATCAGGTGTCGGAGGTGACCTCCCTCGGCCTGGTGCAGTTGACCCGCAAGCGACTCGGCACCGGTCTGATCGAGGCGTTCTCCACCACCTGCTCGGAGTGCAGCGGCCGCGGAATCCTGTTGCACGCCGACCCGGTGGACAACGCGCCTGCCGCCCGGAAATCCGAGTCCGGCGGTCGACGCAACCGCCGCGGCAAACGGGGACGCACCGAGGAAGCGGCGGTGGCCCGGGTACCGGCCCACACGCCTGGTGAGCACCCCCTGTTCAAGGCCATGGCCGCCGCCGGGAAGCCGGATGACGACGGCGATGACAGCGACGAAACGACCCCGGATCAGCCCGCGGAGGGCGGTGACGCCGAGAAGGACGCCGAGAAGGCGGAAGCCGAGACCGCCGAGCAGGTCGCCGAGGAGACCGCTGAGGAGGACCTCGACGACGGCGACGACGATGACGACGATGACGACACCGACGCCGACGATGACGACGGCGACGATGACGACGTCGAACTCGACGAGGTCGACGAGGACGTCCTCGAAGCCGACGACGACGACGAAGCCGACGATGACGACGACGACGACGAAGACGACGACGATGACGACGATGACGACGAAGACGACGACGAAGACGACGACGAAGACGACGACGAAGACGACGACGAAGACGATGACGATGACGATGACGATGACGACGACGAAGACGACGATGACGACGACGACGAAGACGACGACGACGATGAGAGCGGGGACGGCGATGAGGGCGGGGACGACGTGCCCCCGCCGCCGGCCGGCCGCCAGCGGCGGCGCGCGGCCGCGCGGCCTGCGGGCCCTCCCACAGCCGGGCGCTGAGGCGTCCCGGTTTGACCCTCCTATGCTGGTCACGTACCCTTGACAGGTTGCCGCCAGGCTAACGTCGGCGGCAGCGGGATCGTCACAGGCGGCCCGCATCTCCAGACCAGTTCGCGCAGCCACCGGTTGTGCGTGCCCGTGACACGAAGAGGACTCGATGGCAGCCGACAAGAACGCATCGGCCACCTACGCGATCGTCAAGACCGGTGGCAAGCAGTACAAGGTCGCCGTCGGCGACATCGTGAAGGTCGAGAAGCTCGACTCCGAGCCCGGCGCATCGGTCGCTTTGCCCGTCGCGCTGGTCGTCAACGGTTCGTCGGTGACCAGCAAGGCCGACGACCTGGCCAAGGTCTCGGTCACCGGTGAGGTGCTCGAGCACATCAAGGGCCCCAAGATCCGCATCCACAAGTTCAAGAACAAGACCGGCTACCACAAGCGGCAGGGGCACCGTCAGCCGCTGACCGTGCTCAAGGTCACCGGAATCAAGTAGCGAGGCGACGAAGATGGCACACAAGAAGGGCGCGTCGAGTTCGCGCAACGGCCGGGAGTCCAACGCCCAGCGGCTCGGGGTCAAGCGCTTCGGCGGGCAGCTGGTCAAAGCGGGCGAGATTCTGGTGCGGCAGCGGGGTACGCATTTCCATCCCGGCTCCAACGTCGGCCGCGGCGGCGACGACACCCTGTTCGCCACCTCGCCGGGCACTGTCGAGTTCGGCGTCAAGGGCGGGCGCAAGACTGTCAACGTGGTCCGGAGCGCCCGACCCGAGTAAGGGCATCCCGATGTCGCGGTTCGTTGACCGGGTGGTCATCCACGTCCGCGCCGGCAGCGGCGGCAACGGCTGCGCCTCGGTCCACCGGGAGAAGTTCAAGCCCCTGGGCGGCCCGGACGGCGGGAACGGCGGTCGCGGCGGCAGCGTTATCCTCGTCGTCGACCCGCAGGTTCACACACTGCTGGACTTCCACTTCCATCCTCATGTCGCGGCCCCGTCCGGGAAACAGGGCATGGGCGCCAACCGGGACGGCGCGGCCGGTTCCGACCTGGAGGTCAGGGTGCCCGACGGCACCGTCGTCCTTGACGGCGACGGCCGGTTGCTGGCCGATCTGGTCGGTGCGGGAACCCGCTTCGTGGCCGCCGAAGGCGGTCGCGGAGGCCTGGGCAACGCCGCGCTGGCCTCCCGGGCCCGTAAGGCTCCGGGTTTCGCGCTGCTCGGCGAGAAGGGTCAGACCCGCGACCTGACCCTGGAGTTGAAGACCGTCGCCGACGTCGGGCTGATCGGTTTCCCATCGGCGGGGAAGTCCTCACTGGTCTCGGCGATCTCGGCCGCCAAACCGAAGGTCGCCGACTATCCGTTCACCACGCTCGTGCCCAACCTCGGTGTGGTGTCCGCAGGCGAGCACACCTTCACCGTCGCCGACGTGCCGGGTCTGATTCCCGGTGCCTCGGAGGGCCGCGGTCTGGGACTGGACTTCCTGCGCCACATCGAGCGTTGCGCGGTGCTGGTGCACGTCATCGACTGCGCCACCATGGAACCGGGTCGCGACCCGATCTCCGACGTCGACGCGCTGGAGGCGGAGTTGCTCGCCTACCGGCCCACATTGCGCGGCGACGCGGCACTGGGCGATCTCGCTGAGCGGCCGCGGGCGGTGGTGCTCAACAAGATCGACGTCCCCGAGGCCCGAGAACTGGCCGACTTCGTCCGCCCCGATCTCGCCGAGCGCGGCTGGCCGGTCTTCGAGGTCTCCACAGTCACCCGGGAAGGCCTGCGTGAGCTCACTTTCGCGTTGTGGGAGATGGTGTCTGCCTATCGGGCCGCACAGCCGCCGGTGACGGCGCGCCGCCCCGTCATCCGCCCGGTGCCGGTGGACGCCAGCGGCTTCACCGTCACCCCCGATCCGGCTCAGCGGGGCGGCTTCGTCGTGCGTGGCACCCGGCCGGAACGCTGGGTCGCCCAGACCGACTTCGACAACGACGAGGCGGTGGGCTACCTCGGTGACCGGTTGGCCCGGCTCGGCGTCGAGGAGGAGTTGTTGCGGCTGGGGGCCCGTCCGGGCTGCCCGGTCAGCATCGGTGAGGTCACCTTCGACTGGGAGCCGCAGACACCGGCCGGGGTGGATGTGACGCCGACCGGGCGCGGCACCGACGCGCGCCTGGAGCGCAACGAGCGGGTGGGCGCCGCTGAGCGCAAGGCCGCCCGCCGTCAGCGCCGGGAACCCGGCGAGGGGCGGTGAGCGACCATCGGGAGGCGGTGCGTGCCGCACGCAGCATCGTCGTCAAGATCGGGACGACCGCGCTGACCGACCCGGCCGGACTGTTCGATGCGGGCCGCCTCGCCTCGCTGGCCGACGCCATCGAGTCGCGGATGAAGGCCGGGTCGGACGTGGTGATCGTGTCCTCCGGCGCTATCGCGGCCGGTATCGAACCGCTGGGCCTGAACCGCCGTCCCGCCGACCTGGCCACCAAACAGGCCGCCGCCAGTGTCGGTCAGGTCGCGCTGGTCAACTCCTGGAGCACCGCCTTCGCCCGCTACGGCCGCACCGTGGGACAGGTGCTGCTGACCGCGCACGACATCTCCCAGCGGGTTCAGCACACCAACGCCGCGCGTACCCTGGACCGGCTGCGGGCACTGCACGCCGTGGCGATCGTCAACGAGAACGACACGGTGGCCACCAACGAGATCCGGTTCGGCGACAACGACCGGCTGTCGGCTCTGGTGGCACATCTGGTCGGCGCCGACGCGCTGGTGCTGCTCTCCGATATCGACGGTCTCTACGACTCCGATCCCCGCAGGGGGGGCGCCCGGTTCATCCCCGAGGTCACCGGCCCGGACGACCTCGAGGGGGTGGTGGCCGGCCAGGGCAGCCGGCTGGGCACCGGGGGCATGGCATCGAAACTGTCCTCGGCGCTGCTGGCCTCCGACGCCGGGGTGCCGGTGCTGCTCGCCGCCGCCGCCGACGCGTCCGCCGCGCTGACCGACGCCTCGGTGGGGACGGTGTTCGCCGCCCGGCCGCGGCGCATGTCGGCACGCCGCTTCTGGGTGCGCTACGCCGCAGAGGCCGCCGGGTCGCTGACCCTGGACGCCGGCGCGGTGCAAGCGGTGGTCGACAGACGCCGCTCGCTGCTCGCCGCCGGGATCACCGCGCTGCACGGCCGGTTCTACGGCGGTGACGTGGTCGAACTGCACGACGGGGCCGGGCAGATGGTCGCCCGGGGAGTGGTGGCCTACGACTCGGCCGAATTGGCCGGCATGATCGGCTGTTCCACCGCGGACCTGCCCACCGAACTTCGCCGGCCCGCCGTACATGCCGACGACCTGGTCGCCGTCTGACCCGATAACGCGCTCAGCACCGCGGCGGCCCGTCCGGCCACCCGGCGGATCCCGGTCGCCCGCGCGATGGCCGCCTCGAAGGGGTCGTCGTCGGCCATCCGCACCGCTACGCCATGCGCCCGGGCCGTCGACTCCACCAGGTCGCGCACCGCCGGGTCGGCGAGCACCAGGGCGGCCGGCAGGCCGGCCGACATCTGCCTGTCCCGCAGCAGCCCGCGGTAGCTCACGTCGCAGGGGACGCAGACGGTGGACACGCCGCGGTCGGGGCGAAGGTCGGCGGCCAGCGCGACCGCCGTCAGCGCCGCCCGGCCCAAGCCGTCGACGATCATGCCGCGGCCGGGAAACCGCCACAGCGGAAGGCGGTCGAGCTGTTTGGCGACCGCGTCGGTGAGCAGGTATCCGACCAGGCGGCGGGTGCGGATCTCGCTCACCGCCGACCAGTCGGCCTCGTCGCCGTCAAATTCGATGCCGCCGGGGCTGACCACCACCGACCCGAAACGGTTGAGCCGACGGGCCAGGCCGCGCACCGGACCCGGTACCCAAGGCAGCTTCGCGACGGCTTCTCCGACGCCCACGCCCCAGCGCCCGGTGGCCGGACCCGGCGCCGGCCGTACCGGCCCGAGCGCGGCGCCGCCGATACCGACGGCGAGAGCGGCCGCGACATCGCCCAGGGTGGCGCCGGTCAAGGGGCGTTCATCAGTTGCGTGCACCCGCCGACCCTACGACACCGCCGGTGCGGGGCCGGTCAGCTCATCGGCCAGCAGCGTCAGCATGGGCGAGCACCCCGCGTCGACCTTCACCGTGGCCAGGTCATCGCCGCGGGTGGGCCCGCGGTTGATGATGGCCACCGGGACATCGCGGGCCGCCGCGTGCCGGACGAACCGGTAGCCCGAGAACACCGTCAGCGACGATCCCGCCACCAGCAGGGCCTCGGAGTCGTCGACCAGCGCGTAGGCCTCATCGACGATCCCTTTGGGAACCGACTCGCCGAAGTAGACGATGTCCGGTTTGAGCATGCCGGAGCACGCGGGGCAGTCCACGAACGTAAACGAATCGGTGTCGGCGACCACGGCGTCGGCGTCGGGCGCCACCGCCAGGGCGTCGCACCGCTGGGTGAACCCGGGGTTGGCCGCCTCCAGCAACTCCGCCAGGTCGGCCCGCGACATGGTGTGTCGACAGCTCAGGCAGACCACCCGGGCATAGGTCCCGTGCAGGTTGATCACCGTGCGGCTGCCGGCCTTGGTGTGCAGCAGGTCGACGTTCTGGGTGATCAGCCCGCTCACGACGCCCGCCCGCTCGAGTTCGGCAAGGGCCCGATGCCCGGCGTTGGGCTCGGTTGCGGCCATGTGCCGCCATCCCACGTGGTTGCGGGCCCAGTAGCGGCGGCGGAAGTCGGCGCTGGAGGTGAACTGCCGGATCGTCATCGGGTTGGCCGGCGGGGAGTCCGGCCCGCGGTAGTCGGGGATGCCGGAGTCGGTGGAGATACCCGCACCGGTCAGCACCGAAATCCGCCGGCCTGTCAGCAGCGTGACAAGTTCGGCGACGTCCACACCATCGAGGGTAGGACCTCGCTAGGCGGCCCGGTCGGCGGTTGCCCGTTGTGGCCGGCGAACCCGCCGGACCCGGGCGGTGCGCACCGAGACCGACTGCCCGGAGCGCACGACGCCGAGGACGCCGGGAGTGACGAACCTCAGGGCGCCGGTGGGCTCGATCGCGAATCCGAACCTGGCCTGCCGGTGTCCCATGCCCACTCCGGTTGCGAAGAAGAACAGCAGCCCGGCGATTCCGGGCAGCGCGGCCAGCGCCAGGTCCCTGAGTGAGACCTCGCGCAGAGCCTCGACGATGGTGTGGGCGATCCGTGCCACGGCCTGCTTGACGGTGTCCTGGGACGTCGGCGCCGTGCCCGGAACAGAGCTGCCGCCGGGATCGGTGCTCAAGGGCGCTGACAGTGCGGCAGCCGGACCGACAGGGCCCGCCGGGACCGCCGAGACCTTCGCGCCCGCGGCTTGGGCGGAGGCCACCGGACCCGGTGAGGGCCGCGCAACTGCGGGGGCCGGGCCGGCAGCGCCGCCCTCCCGCGCGGGGACCTGTCCCGAGGGGGGCGACGGCGCGGGGGTGTTGTCAACAGAAGTCACGGCAGGCACCGGCGGAACCTCGGGGGCCGCTAGGGCCGGCGCCGGTATTGAAGACGGACCGTCCGGCACCGTTGTGGACGAGGTTTTGCCGGTCGCGGCGACGGCTACCGGCGAGGCGGGCTCGGGCAACGGCTTGATCGACACGGCGCTCCTCCCGCCGGCGTTCGAGGCTGCGGAGTTGCCGGGCGAGGCCGGTTTGCCCGCAGTGACGGGCTTGCCGGCGATCGAGGCGGCGGAGTTGCCGGTCGAAACGGGCTTACCGGCATTCACCCCGCCGCGGGCGCTGGCGCCGGGCGATCCAGCCGTGCCCGCGGCGCTCCCGGCCTTGGAGTTCGCGGGGGCGTTCGCGGGGGAGTTTGCGGGTTTACCGCCGCCACTTGAGTTGCCTTTGGAGTCGGAGTTGCCCCCGCTATTGCCCCCCGGGGCGGCCCCCGCCACCGCGGCGCCTGCCGACAGAAAAAGCCCCACCGCTACTGACGCCGCGGCCAGAAGTCGCATGTATGGACTCGTCATACCGTCCCCCAGCCTTACCGAGCAAACTGGGCGAAGAATAACCGACGCCGTCATCGGACGTCGATTCGAAGAGTCATCGGTGCCCGCGGCCCGCCCCGCAAGCCCGAATGGGTCCACGCCCGGTCGGCGGCGGGGCCACAATGGGTCGTGGCCTTCTTCTCCGCCTACGCCCGCGGGTTCGCCCGGGTGGCCGCCTGCACCCATCACACGGCGCTGGCCGAACCGGCCGCCAACGCGGAGTCAGTGCTGCGCATTGCCCGCGAATGCCACGACGACGGGGTGGCGGTCGCGGTGTTCCCCGAGCTGACCCTGTCGGGCTACTCGATCGAGGACATCCTGCTCCAGGACAGCCTGCTGGGCGCGGTCGAGGCCGCGCTGTCCGAGATCGTCACGGCTTCGGCCGGGCTGATGCCGGTCCTGGTGGTCGGTGCGCCCCTGCGTCACCTGCACCGCGTCTACAACACCGCCGTCGTGGTCCACCGCGGCGCGGTCCTGGGGGTGGTCCCCAAGTCCTACCTGCCGACCTACCGCGAGTTCTATGAGCGCCGCCAGATGGCACCGGGCGACGACGTCTCGGGCACCATCGGACTACTCGGCGCCGAGGTCCCGTTCGGGCCGGACCTGCTCTTCGCCGCCGAAGATGTGCCCGGCCTGGTGTTGCACGTCGAGATCTGTGAGGACATGTTCGTGCCGGTGCCGCCCAGCGCGGAGGCCGCCCTGGCCGGGGCGACCGTGCTGGCGAACCTGTCCGGCAGCCCGATCACCATCGGTCGCGCGGAGGATCGCGCCCTGCTGGCCCGGTCGGCATCGGCCCGCTGCCTGGCGGCCTACGTTTACGCCGCCGCCGGTGAAGGCGAGTCGAGCACCGACCTGTCCTGGGACGGCCAGACGATGGTCTTCGAGAACGGCCGGTTGCTGGCGTCCTCGGAGCGGTTCGGCAAGGGCGACAACCGGTCGGTCGCCGACGTCGATCTCGATCTGCTGCGCGCCGAGCGGCTGCGGATGGGGACGTTCGACGACAATCGCCGCCACCACCGCGTCGTCCTGGACACATTCCGCCGCATCGGCTTCCGGCTCGACCCACCCTCTGTCGACATCGGCCTGCGACGCGAGGTGGAACGGTTCCCGTTCGTACCCAGCGCTCCGGAACGGCTGGAACGGGACTGTTATGAGGGCTACAACATCCAGGTTGCCGGGCTTGAGCAGCGGCTGCGAGCGCTGGACTTCCCGAAGGTGGTGATCGGGGTCTCCGGAGGGCTGGATTCCACCCATGCGCTGATCGTCGCGGCAAAGGCGATGGACCGGGAGGGCAGGCCGCGCAGCGACATCCTGGCCTTCACGATGCCCGGCTTCGCGACCGGCGAACACACCAGGAGCAACGCGGCCGCACTGGCCAAAGCCCTCGGGGTCACCTTCTCCGAGATCGACATCCGCCCGACCGCCGAACTCATGCTGACCGAGATCGGCCACCCGTTCTCGAGGGGAGAGCAGGTTTACGACGTCACGTTCGAAAACGTGCAAGCCGGATTGCGGACCGACTACCTTTTCCGGCTGGCCAACCAGCGCGGCGGCATCGTCCTGGGCACGGGGGACCTCTCCGAATTGGCGCTGGGCTGGTCGACCTACGGCGTCGGTGACCAGATGAGCCATTACAACGTCAACGCCGGGGTGCCGAAAACCCTGATCCAGCATCTGATCCGGTGGGTGATCGCCTCGGAACAGTTTGACGACGAGGTCGCCCGAATCCTGCAGTCGGTACTGGACACCGAGATCACCCCCGAACTGGTGCCGGCCGGGGAGGGCGGGCAGGTGCAGAGCAGCGAGGCGGTGGTCGGTCCTTTCGCGCTGCAGGACTTCACCCTCTATCACGCGCTTCGGTACGGGATGGGTCCGGCCAAGATCGCCTTTCTGGCCTGGCACGCCTGGAGCGACCCGGAGCGCGGCCACTGGCCGCCCGGATTCCCCGAGGACGCCCGCCCGGCGTACAGCCTGGCCGAGATCCGGCACTGGCTGACGGTCTTCGCCCGCCGGTTCTACTCGTTCAGCCAGTTCAAGCGCTCGGCTCTGCCCAACGGGCCCAAGGTTTCCCACGGCGGGTCGCTCTCGCCGCGCGGTGATTGGCGGGCACCATCGGACATGCCCGCCACCGTCTGGCTGGCCGAGATCGACTGCGAGATACCGGTTCAGTCGCAGCAGTGACGGCCGCGCCAGGCCTCCCGGCCCTCGCGGGCGGCGACCGCGGCGATCATCAGCGCGGCCACCGGATCGGCCCACGACCAGCCCAGCCAGGCATTCAGCACCAGGCCGGCCAGCAACGCCGCTGACAGGTAGGTGCACAGCAGCGTCTGCTTGGAGTCGGCAACCGCCGAGCGAGAGCCGAGCTCTCGCCCGGTCCGGCGCTGGGCCAACGACAGCACCGGCATCACCACCAGGCTGACGGCGGACAGCGCGATCCCGATCGGCGAGGGCCGGGCCTCCCTGACGCCGGCCAGAGCCAGGGCCGACTCCACAGCGATGTACGCGGCCAGGGCGAAGAAGGCGATCGCAACGAAGCGCAGTGCCGCCCGCTCACGCCGCCGAGGATCGGCTGCCGAGAACTGCCAGGCGACTGCGGCGGCGGAGGACACCTCGACCAGCGAGTCCAGGCCGAAACCGAGCAGCGCCGCTGAGGAGGCACGGACCCCCTCGGTCAGCGCGATCGCCGCCTCGACCAGGTTGTAGCCGATCGTGGCTGTGACAAGGAACCGGATGCGGCGTTCCAGCAGGGCGCGGCGAGCCGGTGCGGGCGTGGTCAACGCCGTTCGGCCAGCGCGTCGTCGACGGCCTCCCGGGTCGGCGCGCTGTCGCCCGCCCCCGCGACCAGGGTGGCCAGCGCGCCGGCGGTCACCGCGCGCCGCAGTGCCGTTGCGACACCGAGGTGCCAGTCGGCGGCCAGGACTCCGGCGAAAACGTCGCCCGCCCCGGTGGTGTCCACGGGCTCCACCGGCGGTGCGGCGAGGGCGAAATCGCCCCCGTCGCCGCGGTACCGGACACCCGAGGCGCCCGAGGTCACCACCAGATGGGGGACCGGCCACCGCCAGGACGGCTCTTCGGTCGCGTTGAGGACCACCACGTCGGCCAGCCCGGCCAACTCGGTCAACTCGGCGCCCCCCGCCGGTGAGGCGTTCAGTATCACCGTGGCCCCGACCGAACGGGCCTCCCGGGCGGCGGCCACCGCGGTGTCGACCGGAATCTCCAGAGAGACCATCAGCACCTCGCAGTCGGCGATCACCGCCCGCGCGGCGGCCGAGGCCAGGCTCAGGTGGGCGCCGGCGCCCGGCGCCACGACGATCAGGTTCTCCCCGGCGCCGTCGACCACGACCACCGCGCTGCCGCTGGGGCCGCTGAGTTCGGCCAGGCCGTCCAGGCCGACCCCGTTGGCGCTCAGATGGGCACGCAGTTCGGCCGCGGCCCGGTCCTGACCGACGGCACCGACGAACTGCACCGCGGCGCCCGCCCGGGCGGCCGCCACCGACTGGTTCGCGCCTTTGCCTCCGGGCGCGACGGCCATCGCCGAGGCGAGCACCGTCTCCCCGGGCCGGGGCAGGGCCGCGACGGTGAGAAACGTGTCGACGTTGGCGCTGCCCACGACGCAGACCCTGGCCACGCGCCCACGTTAGCCCTCAACCTTCCGGTTGGTGGAGAACCGATACGCTCGGCATGTGAGCGCGCAGACCGGGGTCATCACCGGGGACGTCGGGAATATCAGGGATACGGTGCACGACGCCGCCCGGCGGGCGCGGGCCGCCTCACGCACACTGGCGACGCTGAGCACCGAGGTCAAGGACCGGGCGCTGCACGCGGCGGCCGACGCGGTGCTGGCCCACGCCCACCAGATCCTGGCCGCCAACGCCAAGGACCTCGACGCCGCCCGGGCCGCCGGGACGCCCGAGGCGATGCTGGACCGGCTGGCGCTCAACCCGCACCGGGTCGACGGGATCGCCGCCGGGCTGCGGCAGGTCGCCGGCCTTCCCGACCCGGTCGGGGAGGTGCTTCGCGGACGGACCCTGCCCAACGGACTGCGGCTGCGCCAGCAGCGGGTGCCGCTGGGCGTGGTGGGCATCGTCTATGAGGGCCGGCCCAACGTCACCGTGGACGCCTTCGGGCTGACCTGCAAGTCCGGCAACGCGGTGCTGCTGCGAGGCAGCTCATCGGCGGCGGGCTCCAACGCCGAACTGGTCGCCGTGCTGCGGGGCGCATTGAGCGGGGAGGGCCTGCCCGAAGACGCCGTGCAGCTTCTGCCGACCGACCGCGCCGGCGTGACCCACCTGATCCAGGCCCGCGGCCTGGTCGACGTGGTGATCCCGCGCGGCGGTGCGGGACTGATCGAGGCGGTGGTCCGGGATGCGACGGTGCCGACCATCGAGACCGGGGTGGGCAACTGCCACGTCTATGTCCACGCCGACGCCGACCTCGACGCCGCCGAGGCGATCGTGCTCAACGCCAAGACCCGTCGGCCCAGCGTGTGCAACGCCGCCGAGACACTGCTGGTCGATGCCGCGATCGCCGAGACCGCGCTGCCGCGTCTGGTGGGCGCACTGGAACGGGCCGGCGTCACGGTGCACAACAACCCGACCGAGGACGAACTTCGCGCGGAGTTCCTCTCGATGGACATCGCGCTGGCTGTGGTCGACGGACTCGACGCCGCCATCGCCCACATCAACACCTACGGCACCGGCCACACCGAGGCCATCGTCACCGCCGATATCACTGCGGCGCAACGGTTCACCCAGCAGGTGGACGCCGCCGCGGTGATGGTCAACGCCTCCACCGCGTTCACCGACGGCGAGCAGTTCGGCTTCGGCGCCGAGATCGGCATCTCCACCCAGAAGCTGCACGCCCGCGGTCCGATGGGGCTGGCCGAACTGACCTCGTCGAAATGGATCGTCTACGGCGACGGACACACCCGGCCCGCCTGAGAAGACTGGAGAGGCCTGAGAAGTCTGGAGAGACCTGAGAAGACTGGAGAGACAGTGACCCATTCCGCGGCGCAGCCCGCCCCGCGCGCACCGCTTTTCGCCGATATCGACGACGTCATCCGGCGGCTGACCGAGACCGGCTACCTGCCCGACACCGCCACCGCCACCGCGGTGTTCCTGGCCGACCGGCTCGGTAAGCCGCTGCTGGTCGAGGGTCCGGCCGGGGTCGGCAAGACCGAGCTGGCCCGGGCGGTCGCCCAGGCCACCGGATCCGGCCTGGTCCGGCTGCAGTGCTACGAGGGTGTCGACGAGGCCCGCGCGCTCTACGAGTGGAACCACGCCAAACAGATACTGCGCATCCAGTCGGCCCAGAACGTCGACCAGGACTGGGAAAGCACCCGGACCGACGTGTTCAGCGAGGAGTTTCTGCTGTCCCGGCCGCTGCTGACAGCGATCCGCCGCACCGAGCCGACCGTGCTTCTCATCGACGAGACCGACAAGGCCGATATCGAGATCGAGGGTCTGCTGCTGGAGGTGCTGTCCGACTTCGCCGTCACGGTGCCCGAACTGGGGACGATCACCGCAACCCGCACCCCGTTCGTGGTGCTCACCTCCAACGCCACCCGGGAACTGTCCGAGGCACTCAAACGCCGCTGCCTGTTCCTGCACATCGACTTTCCCGACCCTGACCTCGAGCGGCGCATACTGGCCTCGCGGGTGCCCGAGCTTCCCGAGCGGCTGGCCGCGGAACTGGTCCGCATCATCGGGGTGCTGCGCGGGATGCAGCTCAAGAAGCTTCCGTCGGTGGCCGAGACCATCGACTGGGGCCGTACGCTGCTCGCGCTGGGTATGGACACCATCGACGACGCCACCGTCGCCGCGACTCTCGGAGTGGTGCTCAAGCACCAGTCCGATCAGCAGCGCGCCGCGGGCGAATTGGCGTTGAACTGAGGTTTCCCGGTGCGCCGAACCCGACCCCCGCAGCCGCTGGCACCGCACGGCATTCCCGGCCACCTGGTCGGTTTCGTCGAAGCGCTTCGTGCCCAGGGGATTTCGGTCGGCCCCTCCGAGACCGTCGACGCCGGCGAGGTGCTCAGTGTTTTGGACCTCAGTGACCGGGAAACCGTTCGCGAAGGTCTGGCCTGCGCGGTGCTGCGGCGAGCTGAGCATCGCCAGACCTATGACGCCATGTTCGACCTGTGGTGGCCGGCCGCGCTGGGGGACCGCGCGGTATCCGGGGACGGCCCGGCGGAGTCCGGGCCGGCCGTCGCGGACGTCGAGGAGATGCGGGCGATGCTGTTGGAGTTGCTCACCGACAACCCCGACATCGGTGATCTCGACGAGCGGCTGGTCGCGATGATCGCCGCGATCGTGGAGGCGCACGGCCGGTACAGCTCCAGCCGCGGCCCGTCCTACTCGACCTATCAGGCGCTCAAGGCGATGGGTCTGGACCAGCTGGAAGGCCGGCTGCTCGCGGGTCTGCTCGCCCCGTACGGCGATGAGCCCTCACCGACCCAGCAGCAGATCGCCAAAGCCGTGGCCGCTCGCAAGATCGCCCAGTTGCGGCGGATGGTTGAGGGCGAGACCAAGCGTCGCACCGCTGAGCAGCTCGGCCGCGAGCACGTGCAGACCTACGGCGTTCCGCAGCTGGCCGAGAACGTCGAGTTCCTACGCGCCTCCGCCGACCAGCTCCGCCAGATGCGCCGGGTGGTGGCCCCGCTGGCCCGCATGCTGGCCACCAGGCTCGCCGCCCGCCGGCGCCGGGCCCGGGCCGGCGCGATCGACCTTCGCAAAACGTTGCGCACCTCGATGTCCACCGGCGGGGTCCCGATCGACCTCGTGTTGCGCAAGCCCCGCCCGGCCCGCCCGGAACTGGTCGTGCTGTGCGATGTTTCCGGATCGGTGGCCGGGTTCAGCCACTTCACCCTGCTGCTGGTGCACGCGCTGCGCCAGCAGTTCTCCCGGGTTCGGGTCTTCGCCTTCATCGACACCACCGATGAGGTCACCCACCTGTTCGGGCCGGACGCGGATCTGGCGGTGGCCGTTCAGCGCATCACCCGCGAAGCGGGGGTCTACACCCGCGACGGGCACTCCGACTACGGCAACGCCTTCGTCTCGTTCGCCGAGAACTTCCCCGGCGTGCTCTCCCCGCGCAGCTCCCTGCTGGTACTCGGCGACGGCCGCACCAACTACCGCAACCCCGCCACCGACGTGCTGGCCCACCTGGTCACCGCGAGCCGCCACGCCCACTGGCTCAATCCCGAGCCCAGGCACCTGTGGGGCAGCGGAGACTCCGCGGTCCCGCGCTACCAGGAGGTGATCAGCATGCACGAGTGCCGGTCGGCCAAGCAGTTGGCGACGGTGATCGACCAGCTGCTGCCGGCGTAGACCGTAAGCTGCACACCGTGGTCTCGCGGCGCAGGATCGGCGTGATGGGAGGGACGTTCGATCCCATCCATCACGGCCACCTGGTGGCCGCCGGCGAGGTGGCCGACCTGTTCGGGCTGAGCGAGGTGGTCTTCGTTCCCACCAACCAGCCCTGGCAGAAGGACGGACGGCAGGTCAGCGCGGCCGAGGACCGCTACCTGATGAGTGTCATCGCCACCGCGTCCAACCCGGGTTTCTCGGTCAGCCGCGTCGACATCGACCGCGGCGGGCCGACCTACACCATCGACACCCTGCGCGACCTGCGCGCCGTGCACCCCGACGCCGAGTTGTACTTCATCACCGGCGCCGACGCGCTGGCCTCGATCCTGTCCTGGCAGGATTGGGAGGAGCTGTTCGGCCTGGCGAAGTTCATCGGGGTCAGCCGACCCGGCTACGAGCTCAGCGGCGAGCATGTCGTGACCGCGCTCGACCGTCTGGCCGAGGACTCCCTGCACCTGGTCGAGGTACCCGCACTGGCGATCTCATCCTCGGACTGCCGGGCCCGCGCCGCCGACGGCCGACCGATCCGTTACCTGGTGCCCGAGGGCGTCGTGCAGTACGTCGCCAAACGGCGGCTCTACCAGGAGCTCGCGCCGGCCCGCCGAAGCGGAGCGGGCGCGTGAGCGCGACACCGGAGGCCGTCGCGATGGCCGAAGTGGCGGCGCGTGCCGCGGCGTCCAAGCTCGCCTCCGATGTCGTCGTCATCGACGTTTCAGCCCAGTTGGCCATCACCGACTGCTTCGTCATCGCCTCGGCCGCCAACGAGCGTCAGGTGAACGCGATCGTCGACGAGGTCGAGGAGAAGATGCGGCTGGCCGGTTACAAGCCGGCCCGCCGGGAGGGCGCCCGGGAGGGCCGCTGGGTGCTGCTGGACTACGTCGACATCGTGGTGCACATCCAGCACACCGACGAGCGCAACTTCTATGCCCTCGACCGGCTCTGGCAGGACTGCCCGGCAATCGACGTCGACCTCGGCGAACCGACATGAGGCTGCGCCGGCTGGTGATGCTGCGCCACGGCCAGACCGCGTTCAACGCCGGCAGCCGGATGCAGGGCCAACTGGACACCGAGCTCACCGACCTCGGCCGTGCCCAGGCGGTGGCCGCCGCTGAGGTGCTGGCCAAACGCCAACCGCTGCTGATCGTGTCCTCGGACCTGCGCCGCGCCCACGACACCGCGGTCACCCTCGGCGACCGCAGCGGACTGCCGGTGCGCGTGGACACCCGGCTGCGCGAGACCCACCTGGGGGACTGGCAGGGCCTGACCCACGTGCAGGTCGACCGTGCCGCCCCCGGAGCGCGTCTGGCCTGGCGTGACGACGCGCGGTCCGCGCCGCACGGCGGGGAGAACCGGATCGACGTGGCCGATCGTGCGCTACCGCTGGTGTCGGAGATCCTGGCCGACGAACCGGAGTGGGGGGCCGATGACTGCGACCGGCCGGTGGTGCTGGTGGCACACGGCGGGCTGATCGCCGCGCTCACCGCCGCGCTGCTGGATCTGCCCGTCGACAACTGGCCCGCGCTGGGTGGGATGGGCAACGCCAGTTGGGCGCAGCTGTCCGGACATGGACCGACCGGGGCCGACGTAGCCGACCTGCGTTGGCGGCTCGACGTCTGGAACGCCTCGGCCCAGGTCGCCAACGATGTCCTCTGAGAAGTCCTCTGAGAAGTCCTCCGAGGTGTCCGCGGGGACCCTCCTGGTCTTCGCCGACTCGCTGGCCTACTACGGCCCGCAGGGCGGGCTGCCGGCCGACGATCCGCGGATCTGGCCCAACATCGTTGCCGCGCGGCTCGGCTGGGACTGCGAGCTGATCGGCCGGATCGGCTGGACCTGCCGCGATGTGTGGTGGGCGGCCACCCAGGACCCGCGAGCCTGGGCGGCGCTGCCCAGGGCGGGGGCGGTGGTCTTCGCCACCAGCGGGATGGACTCGCTGCCGTCCCCGCTGCCGACCGCGATGCGCGAGTTGATCCGCTACGCCCGGCCGGCCCCGCTGCGTCGCTGGCTGCGCGACGGCTACGCCTGGGTTCAGCCGCGCCTCTCTCCGGTGGCGCGCTCGGCGCTGCCGCCGAAGCTGACCGTCGAGTACCTGGAAATGACCCGCGCGGCGATCGACTTCAACCGTCCGGGGATCCCGATCGTGGCCTGCCTACCGTCGGTGCACGCCGCTCCGACCTACGGCATGGCCCATCACGGCCGCCCCGGAACGGCTTCGGCGATCACCGAATGGGCAGCGCAGCACAGCATTCCCCTGGTGGACCTCCAGGCCGCCGTCGGCGAGCACGTGCTGGCCGGCCGCGGCAATCCCGACGGTATCCACTGGAACTTCGAAGCCCACGAGGCCGTCGCCGACCTGATGCTCAAGGCGTTGGCCGAGGCCGGCGTGCACCGGAGCGGGAGCTGAGCCGTGCCGGTCGTCGTGGTGACCGACTCCTCGGCGCGGCTGCCCGCGGACCTGGTCGCGCGCTGGGGAATCCGGGTGGTTCCGCTGCACATCCTGCTCGACGGGCAGGATCTGCGCGACGGGGTCGACGAGGTGCCCGCCGACCTCTACCAGCGGGCCGGGGTCACCACGGCGGGGGCCGGCCCGGCCGAACTCGCCGCGGCCTACCGCACCGCCCTGGGTGACAGCGGCGGCGACGGTGTTCTCGCCGTTCACCTTTCGGCGGCGCTGTCGAGCACGCTGGGCTCGGCCGAGCACGCCGCCGGCGGATTCCCCGGCCTGGTGTCGGTGGTGGACTCCCGATCGGCGGGCATGGGCACCGGGTTCGTCGCGCTGGCCGCCGCTCACGTCGCCCGTGACGGAGCCGACCTGGCCGCGGTCACCGCGGCGGCGAACGCGGCGGTGGACCGGGTGCACGCCTTCCTCGTCGTGCGGCGCCTGGAGAACCTGCGGCACAGCGGGCGGATCACCGCCGCGGCCTCGTGGCTGGGAACGGCGCTGGCGATCAAGCCGCTCCTGCGCATCGAGGACGGCCGGCTGGTCGCGGCCCAGCGGGTGCGCACCACCTCCAAGGCGGTGGCGGCCATGATCGAGCAGGTGATCGAGGTGGTGGGGGAGGGCCGCGCGGCGCTGGCGGTCCAGCATGTCGACGACCTCGCCGGCGCCCAGGACGTGGCGGCCACCCTGGCCGGTGCGCTCCCGGGTTGCGGTCCCGCAATGGTGACCGACCTGGGACCGGTGCTGGGGGTGCACCTGGGTACGGGAGCGGTGGGGGTGGTGGTCTTCCTGGATCCGGGGGCGGGTCTCAGCGGGCCGCGAAACGGCCGGTGACCGGCGGCAGGTCCTTGAGCGTCACGATGCCCGGCGGCGCGGCGACCACGGCCGGCACGGCGTTGGTCACCGGCATCGCGGTGTAGATCATCCCCAGGCCCATGAACCCCGGCTCGGTCCAGTCCCGGGGCGGCAGGCAGTGCAGGACGGTCCGCATGTTGGGCATCCCGAAGACCTGGATGACGTGGCCGTGCTCGAGAGGCTTGGGCGGGACGACATGGCTGCCCATGATCCAGTTGAAGCCGACACTGACCACGTTGCGCTCGCCGACCCAGCCGCGGTGGTAGCCCATCACACCGCCGACGGTGCCCTCCGGGATCGTCATGAATCCCAGGTCGCTGTCCCCGGTGGCGGCGGTGAAGGTCACGTCGAAGGTCATCCGATCCAGCTCGGCGCCGATCGCGTCGGCCATCATCGCGGCCGACTCGGCGAACACCTCGCTCTCCTCGCGCACGCTCTCGGCCAGACCGGGAGTGTCGGGGTCGCAGGAGAAACCCATCGCGGTCTGGGTTCCGGCCGATTCGTAGGTCGAGCAGTCCACCGACTCGGTGATCCTGATCTCGTCGACCCGCTCGCAGGCGCCGGACAGCACCATCCCGACCATATTGGTCATCCCCGGATGCGCACCGCTGCCGAAAATCGTGGAATTACCTCGAGCGCAGGCCTTCTCGATTCGCTCACGGTCGGCCGGCGGGTTTTGCCCGCCGGTGATCCAGGCCGCCGACGTGCACACGTTGACCCCGGCGGCCAAGAGCCGCTCCAGCTCGTCGATGCTAGGCCACAGCGGGTTGTAGCAGCACGCGTCGGGTTCGGCGGCCAGCAGGGCATCGACGTCGTCGGTCGCGGTGATCCCGGTGAGCCGGCCCGGTCCCAGCGGCCAGCCCGACAGGGCGGCGGCGTCCATCCCGACCTTCCCGGCGCCGTGGGCGTAGACCCCGACCAGCTCCATGTCGGGCCGGCCGATGACGGCGTGCAGGGAACGCCGGCCGATGTTGCCGGTGGTCCACTGAATCACCCGCAGCGGCCGGTCGCTGGCGGTCATGGGTGTCTCCTCCGGGAGCGGGAACGACGGGTGCCGTCCCAGACTAGGGCGCGGGATTGCCACACAGTCGCCGATTCATGCACAGGCCGCGACCGGCGCCGGTCGCCGCCGGCGGAACCGGTCGGCCTCGGCCCCTAGTGTCCCGGCATGCCCATCGAGCAGCCACTGGCAGCCCTGCACCGGCGACTGAGCCTGCGGCCCGGGCCGCCCGCACCAACCCGCGGCATCGGCGACCCGGACTCCGACGGCGAGGACTCCGGCGAGGACGCCGGCGAGGACGGCTGGGCCGCCGGCATCGCCCCGGCGCCGGAACGGACCTGGATGGCGGCGCTG
>Ga0180434_10003176_pt1 | contig 21105 bp, 19 predicted proteins | sample SS_ome_7_FD_132453 | JGI IMG/M metagenome (GOLD analysis project Ga0180434, IMG submission 132453) | Hypersaline lake sediment archaeal communities from the Salton Sea, California, USA - SS_1_D_2 metaG | ecosystem: Environmental > Aquatic > Non-marine Saline and Alkaline > Hypersaline >...
CCTACCGCCTTGCCCGGATTCGAGGTGAGCAAGAAGCTGGACAAGCTCGGCATGAGGAGCAGCGACACGGCCGAACTGTTTTTTGACGACCTTCGTGTGCCGGCCGAAAACCTGATCGGCCAGGAAGGGGAGGGCTTCATCTATCAAATGCAGCAGTTCCAGCACGAACGGTATTCCATCCTCCCTTCTTCCTATATCACCACACGGGACATGATCGACATGACCGTGGACTATCTCAAGCAGCGCATCGTGTTCGGCAAACCGCTGGTTGCGAGGCAGGTCCTGCAGTTCCGCATCGCAGAATGGCTCACGGAGATGGAATGCATGAAGCGTTTCACCTATCACATCGTGCAGATGAAACAAGCCGGTCTGGACGCCACCAAGGAAATCACCATGGGGAAACTGAAAGCTGCCAGGCTGTTTCAGGAAGTGGCGAGTGGCTGCATGCAGATGTACGGCGGGATGGGATTCATGAACGAAACACTGATTTCGAGGTACTATCGTGACGGTCGCGTCTTCTCCGTCGGAGGCGGGGCCGACGAGGTCATGTGCCAGGTCATTGCCAAGATGGAGGGGCTATAGCGAGTGAAGTGGACAACGAGGATAACCGATCTGCTGGGATGCAAGTACCCCATTCTGGAGGGCGCCTACGCCGGAATCGGTAACTGGAGGTTCGCAGCGGCTGTGGCCGACACGGGGGCGTACGGCCTCATTACCGCTTCCGCGTACCGGAGCCCGGAGAAGTTGCGTGAGGCGATCCGGAACTGCCGTGACGCGACGGATGGGGTGTTCGGGGTAAACCTGAGCTTCGGGATCTGCCCTCGCATCGAGGAAATGCTGGAGGTCGTGATCGAGCAGGAGGTGCCGGTGGAAACGGCCGGCTACAAGCCGGATTCCCTGGCGCCGAGGATCAAGGAGGCCGGACTGACCTGGGTGCACAAGTGTGCTAGAGTCAAAGACGCTGTGCACGCGGAAAAGCTCGGGGCAGACGCCCTCATCGTGGTGGGCTTGGAAGGCGTCGGGTTCAAGAGCCCGGAGCAACTACCCACAATGATCACCACGATCCAGGCGGTGAGAATGCTCGAGGTTCCCTTCATCGCTGCGGGAGGTATCGGAGACGCCCACGGGTTCCTGGGGGCCCTCGGGATGGGGGCCGAAGCGATCATGATGGGAACCGCCTTCATGGCCACCGACGAGTGCCCGCTCGGCGAGAAGGCGAAGGAGAAGATTGTCCGGTCCTCTCCCTATCATCCTCAACTTCGCAGTCAGGTCCTGTCCCCTCCGGATCCTGCCGCTTTTAAAGAAGCAATGGGCATGCGCGATCAACTGCCTGTAGAGGAGTGGCTCAGGATGGTGGAGCGTGTGAACTTCAAGGACCCGGCATGGAAGACGGACGTCGACCCAGCGGGCGAGTTCGGCTTTGATGATGAATGGATAGGCGAGAAGCCGAGCAAGATCGTTTCGCTGGCTGTGGGTGTTCTGGAAGGGGTGGTCCCGGTGAGGGACCTGGTGGATGGCATTGTGCAAGGAGCCGAGAAGCTTCTGGACGGTTGGGAATTTCTCAAGACAAGGAGCGTGTAGCATGATTCAACAAGCGATCGATTTTCGGGATGAAAGCGAGGCACTCTACAAGCTGCTCGAACCACTGAAGGACGAAGATTTCGAACGTGCGACCCAGTTCAAGGGCTGGAAGATCAACGATGTGCTCACGCACCTGCACATGTGGAACTGGGCAGCCGACTTGACCCTGAACGACAGCGCTGGTTTTGACAATTTCCTGCAGCAAGTGGCGGCCTATGTGGCAGAGGGCTCGATCCGTGGGTTCGAGAACGAGTGGATAAAGGGACTCAAGGGCAGGGCGTTGCTGAACGAGTGGCACACCTTCTGTCTTGCCATGGCGGAGCGATATGCAGCCGCCGATCCAAAAGCCCGCGTGAAATGGGCCGGGCCGGACATGAGCGTCAGGTCGAAGATCAGCGCGCGGCTCATGGAGACCTGGGCGCACGGGCAGGAGGTCTATGACTTGCTGGGAGTGAAGCGGGTCGACACCGACCGGATCAAGAACATTGCATTGCTGGGGGTCAATACCTTTGGCTGGACCTTCGCCTGCCGTGGCCTCGAAGTTCCGGGAGATGCCCCTTATGTGAAGCTGACGGGTCCGTCCGGCGACACCTGGGAATGGAACGAACCGTCGGAGGAGAACCGCGTGGAAGGAGTAGCCTCGGAATTCTGTCAGGTAGTGGCCCAGGTTCGGAACATCGCGGATACGGACCTCAAGGTGACCGGGGAAGTAGCCACGCGCTGGATGTCTATTGCGCAGTGCTTCGCCGGCCCCCCCGAAGAGCCCCCCGCGCCCGGGACACGATTCACGAAAGGCTGAGACCATGAGTGACGAACGCCCTGCACCTGCGGTTCCGTCGAAGGTTTTCATCACCGGAGCGAGTGGCTTCATCGGCCGGGCCCTGGCGGTTCGGTTGCGCGAACTCGGAGCGCAGGTGGGCGGCGTGGATCTCGGGGCAGACCCCGCGAATGGCGTCGTAGAGGGGAACACGACGGATCCAGGTCCCTGGGCGAATGCCCTTGACGGGGTGGACACGGTGATCCACACGGCGGCGATCGTCGGCATGGCAGCCCCGTACGACCAGGCCTGGGCGGTGAACGTCCTGGGCACCCGGCGGGTATTGGAAGCCTCGAAGGCAGCAGGCGTCCGACGTTTCGTGCACCTGTCGTCGGTTGCCGCTTTCGGCTTCGAGTTCCCGGACCGGGTGGATGAGACCTACCCATGCAGGGTGACCGGCATGAGCACTTACCACGACACAAAGGTCAACTCCGAAGCGGTGGTCCTGGCCGCGCACGCCGCAGGCGAAATCGAGGTCACGGTGATCCGCCCGACCGACGTGTACGGACCGGGCTCGGTCTGGGTCCGGGAGCCGCTCTCGCTCGCAAAATCCGGCCAGATGATGCTCCCCGATGGCGGCAGGGGCGTCTTCGCGGTCGTCTATATCGACAACCTGGTAGACGGCATGATGCTGGCCATCTCTTCCGAGGAGGCTGCGGGCCACATCTTCACCCTGGGGGATGCCGAGGCGGTCACGTGTGCCGAATACTTCGGCCGAATCGCTGCGATGGCGGGCGGGAAGGTCCGGACGATGCCCGTGTGGCTGGCTACCCGGATTCTGGGTACGGTGGGGGCGTTGCAGCGGAAATTTGGCCAGGCCAGTGAGCTCAGCGCGGCAATGATGCTGCTGTTGAACCGCCGGGGGGCCTATTCGATCGAAAAGGCGCGCACGATGCTCGGGTACGAGCCGCTGGTTTCCTTCGAAGAGGGCATGAGACGCACCGAGGAATGGGCCCGCGCCGAGGGCTTGATCTAGAGGAACGACGACTCTCACCGAAAGGGGGAACTCCATGACAGAGCTGCCTCTATGCCAGATCGCGATCAGTGTGTCCGACGTGCAGCGGTCGCAGCGCTGGTACCGGGACATCTTCGGTTACCAGGAGTCCGGTGGGACGTACATGTTCATTCCGCTGCTGGGGGCGGCCGACGTCCAGGGCGTACCGGACGCTACCAGCGTGTGCTGGTGGCTGATGGACCGTCAGGACTTCTTCCAGCTCGAGCTGTTCGAGTTCAGCAAGCCGACCCCCGAGCCCCTCCCGGCGGACTGGCGTCCGTGCGACATCGGGTACACGACGATCGGGATCCACGTTGCCGACCTTGACGGTACCCTGGAGCGCCTGGCCCGTCGCCGGGTGCCGCTCCTGTCCGACCCGATCGGTGAGCCGGGATCCCGAAGGGTGTGTGCGCGCGATCCCGACGGGGTGCTGCTGGAAATCATGGAGGACGACCCGAGGACATCCGACCAGCGCTCTCGTCCCTATGAAGTGCCGGTTGCGACCCGCTTCGTCACCCTGTCCGTGCCCGACCTGGCGCAAGCGCGTCGTACCTGGATCGAGGTGCTGGGTCTGCCCGAGGAACGCGGTATCGTCCTGCACACACCCGAGCACGAGCGGCTCTGGGGACTGGAGGGCGCGTCTCGCGAGTCGTTCCTGCTCCATGCAGGCGACATGTTCATCGAGGTCGTACAGTACACCGACCCGGTGGGCAAGCCCTGGCCCGAGGGCTACAGGATCAGCGACCACGGGCTGCTCAACATCGCCTTCGGACTGCGCTCCCTCGGCGAGCAGGAACGGCTCGTGCAACGGTGCATTGACGCGGGTATTGCCCCGAACTCCACCAAGTCGACGATCGTCAAGAAGCTGTGGTACGCCAGCTACGTCAATGACCCCATGGGTTTCAGCATCGAATTGCTCTACCACGCAAGGCCGGGACGGAAGATGGCCGTCAATCCGTTCAATCTGCTCGAGCTCGGCTTTGCACCCGCCAAGGCACCCGTCGTCCGATCGCGGGCGAGCGGCCGGGCTGTGGCCCCGCCGGAGCGGGTCTGGGAGGTGCTCACCGACCACGAGCGCATGGCGGAATGGGCGCCGTTCAAGTCAGCCGAGGTGTTGAGCCGACCGGGGGACGCAGGCGAAGTGGGCACGGTTCGCAGGCTCAGCGGCGGACCCGCGGGGCTCAGCCTCACGGAGACCATCGTCGTGGCAGAGGAGCCGTACCGGATGGAGTACACTGCTACCGGCGTGCCCGGTACCAGCTTCTACCACGGTTTTGTGACGCTCGATCCGACACCGGCCGGTGAAACGAAGATCACCTGGGAGGCCCAGTTCCGCTCACCTCTTCCGGGCGCCGGGGTGATCACTTCCGCCACCCTCCGCACTCTGGTCAAGGGCCTTGCCACAGCCTCCGAACAGGCGCCGTCTAATAGGTGACGTTGAGTGACCTGAAGTACTTTTTGTAGAAACCTCGATCTCTCGTAAGTAGTCTTTCTGCCTGTATCTCTGCGTGAGCGCCAATCAGGAAGTCCGCAAGGATGCGGTTTCTTCTGCCTCCTGCATCCCGATAATTCTTCCAGGCCAGGCCGGCCCGGAAGGCAACCTCCTCATCCACGGGAAGTGTCCGAACGCCGAGTCTTACCAACGTACTGTCCAGCAGATCCCTCTTGCCGAATTGTGGTGCCAGTTCGGCATAGACAATCTCGTTGATGATCATCGAACCATCCTGAAAGGCTCTCTCGAGGGCACGCGCAGATTTCTCGCCCCATTGAGGATCCGGAAGAAACACGTCGAGCAACACGTTCGTGTCAACGAAGGTAATCATCTGCCCCGAATGTCCTCGATGAACTCGTCGGTAGAAACGTTCTTCTTGAGAATCCCGTACACCTGACTCACAGGACTTGTGTGAGACCCCTTTTTGCGTATGAGCACACCCATCTCTTCCTCGACAAACGACACCTCCATGTTCGGCGTGAGCCCGTACTTCTCCCGGATCTTCTTCGGGATCGTGACCTGACCTCGCTCACCGATTTTCATACTGCGAGCCTCCTATTTACATAGTATGTAATGCATATTACTACTATCGGCTCTTCTCCGGGAGATGTCAAGGAATTCTTAACGCCCTCCACGAGCATACTTTCCATTCCTGTTCTAAGCGGCTAATATTGGAATGTATTGTGAATTCGGGAACCTACGATTCAGGGCGGAACGGGAGATTGAGACATGTCGGGAAGCGCGACAACCGAATCCATTCGGAGCAAGCTGGTCGTCAAGGCCGTTCGCAACATCCGCAAGGCCGGCCAGAAGGAAGATGCCGACAAGGGAATGTATCGTCCGGAGATCAGGCTCGACCTGCAGCGATCCATCCTCCTGACCGAGGCCTACAAGGAAACCGAAGGGGAGCCCATGGTATTTCGCCGTGCAAAGGCCCTCGAGCGAATCCTCTCCGGGATGGATCTCTACATCCAGGACCATGAGCGTATCGTGGGCAGCAGCATGTCCACGCCCGAGGGGCTGTACTTCGGCATCGATATGAACTGGCGGTCGGTGCGACGCATCGTTGAGGAGCCCGAGGCCTCTACTCTGCTCGATGAGGAGGGTCGCAAGACACTGGACGAGCTCATCCAGTACTGGAAGGGCAAGTCCATGAGCGACATCCAGCAGAAGAAGTTCAGCGGTGAAGTGCTTGAGTTCTGGAAAATGACCAAGATGAGCCCGGGCTCCTGGTCTCACTGGTCCGAGCTGGGCATCCCGAACTACGAGAAGGTTTTCCGTATCGGGTTCAAGGGCATCATCGAAGAGGCCGAGGCGAGGTTGGCGGAGATCGATCGGACCGTGCCCCTGGACTACATCGACCAGAAGGAATTCCTCCAGGCGGTGATCACCTCCTTGAAAGCAGTCATCTCCTACGCCGGACGCTACGCAGAGATGGCCCGGAAGAAGGCGGCTGAGGCAAGTGACCCGCAGGACAAGAAGCGTTTGGAGACGATCGCCGAGATCTGCGAGAAGGTGCCGGAGCATCCGCCCGAGACCCTGCACGAAGCCCTTCAGTCCTTCTTCTTTGTTCATGTGGTCCGGTATCTCGAGTATTCGACGCTGGGTATCGGGGTCCGGTTCGACAAGGTGTTCGGGCCTTACTACGAGAAGGACCTGAAAGAGGGCCGCATCACAAGGGAGGAAGCCCTCGAGTTGCTCCAACTCCTCTGGGTCAAGTTTCACGAGCTCGGCCTGATCTACTCACCCACCCTGTCCGCCGTGTACGGTGGGGTGGCATCCCTGCAGGTCATCACACTGGGCGGGGTCGACGAGGACGGTAAGGACGTCCTCAACGGGATGACCTACCTGGTCCTGGAGACCGCCCTGACCATGCAGACACCCGAGCCCTCCATCGTGATCCGCTATCACGACAAGACGCAGAAAGAGCTTCTCGACAAGGCGGTTGATGTTATCCGAACAGGCATCGGCTACCCGTCCTTCTTCAACGACAAGGCGTTGCTGCCCATGCTCAAAGGCTGGGACGTGCCTCCGAGGGATGCAAGCGACTATGCGGTGACCGGCTGTGTTTATCTCGAGTTGCCGGGCAAGAACATATCACGCCGGGCCCTGGGTGGCATGAACCTGCCCCTGGCCCTGTACTATGCCCTGAATCAGGGCTTCAACCCCATGACCGGCGAGCAGGTCGGCGTCCGTACGCCGGACCCCTTGACCTTCAAGTCAGCCGACGACCTCATGGAGGCCTACCTGGAACAGGTTCGGTTCTCCTTCAATCGCCTCTGCACGATCCAGAACATCTGCAACACCCTGTACGAAAGATACCTCCCACGGCCTTTCTACTCTGCCCTGCTCGACGGATGCATCGAAAGGGGGCAGGACAGCAAGAAGTGGGGCTACCCCTCGGTGGTCTCCGATTTCTGTATCGTCCTGGGGCCCTCCAATGTGGCGGACTCCATTACGGCCGTCAAGAAGATCGTCTTCGAGGATAAGAAGGTTTCCATGAAGACGCTGCTGGATGCGATGGCAGCGAACTGGGAGGGGTACGAGGAGGTCCGCCAGCTGATGTTTCACGCCCCCAAGTACGGCAATGACGACGACTACGCCGACCAGATCGCCGTGGAGGTGCACCACCGAACCTGCGAGGTCATGATGGAGTCGAAGAACCGCTTCGGGTATCCATGCCGGGGGGACGGCAGTGGAATCTCCGCCACTTATGCGGCGGGTGCCATCGTGCCGGCTACGCCGGAAGGACGCAGGGCCGGCGAGCCCTTGTCCGACGCTACTCTGTCGCCCGTGTTCGGGGTGGATCGTGAGGGCCCCACCGCCGTGCTCAAGTCCGCCTCCAAGATCAGCACGGAGAAGACCTACAATCACCTGCTCAATCAGAAGTTCATGCCCCAGGCCATGGAAGGGGAGAAGAAGGAACTGTTCATCCAGTACCTACGCGCCTGGGGGGATCTGGGCATCAGCCAGGTCCAGTTCAACGTGGTCGACAGGGAGACCCTGGTCGAAGCCCAAGACCATCCGGAGGACCACCCCAACCTCCTCGTCCGGGTGGCCGGGTACAGCGCGTACTTCGTGGACCTTAGCAAAGGCCTTCAGGATTCGATTATCGCCCGGACGGAACAAGGGCTCTGATCGAGGAAGACCCCGGATGCAGTCGCTGGTCCATCATCAACGATGATTCGACTGTGGCGACCGATTCTCGTGAAGCACGGCGAGATCCCCCTTGAGGAAGAGTTCCAGGTAGTGCTGCCGCCGCGGTTTTCCACTGGAGGTTTTCTCGAGACTCCGAGGCTCCACGAACACCACAGATCGTACCGACAGGCCGTGCCCCTTGGCGACTGCACCGTGGACAGTCTTCACTGCCGAGGCCCAGAACTCATCCAGGGATTCCGCTCCTGGGCCCTCGGACTGGGCATCGGCGGGAAGGCGGCGTTCATCCACCTCCGCAACAATCACAAGCTCTTCGGCACCGTTGACAGTTTCCGAGATGGCCACGCAGGCCCCCATGCGAACCGGGGCGCCGGATCCCTGCACGGTGAGCTCGATGTCGCTCGGGTAGTGGTTTCGTCCTGCGATGATAATCAGGTCCTTCAAACGTCCCGTCAGGTAGATCTCGCCATCCGCAACGAAGCCCAGGTCCCCGGTGCGGAGAAAGGGGCCCTCGTTCGTGTCGGCGAGACGCCCCTCAAATGTGGCCGCGGATTCCTGCGGCAGTCCCCAGTAGCCACTGGGCACACTGGGGCCTTGCACCCACAGTTCGCCAATCTGGTTGGGATTGGACGGGGTGAGCGTGACGGGGTCTACGGCAATCACCCGGTGGCCGGATCCTGGGCGTGCGCAGCTTACGAAAGTGCGCCCGCCGGGCTCGTCGTCGGCCAAGATGCGGACGGTGTGCCTCTCCAGGTCCGATGCGCTCAGCCTGAGTACCTTGGGTGGCTGTGACATTGACTTCAACCCGCCCACAAAGAGAACGGACTCGGCCATACCGTAACAGGGCATGAAGGTCTGTGGCCGAAACCCGTAGGGCCCGAACTTCTTGGTGAACGCTTCCAGCGTCTGCTGAAGCACGGGCTCCCCCCCATTTCCTGCTATTATCCAATGGCTCAGGTCGAGACCTTCGCACTGTTCGGGCTTGATCCGGCGCACCGAGTACTCGTAGCCGAAGTTCGGGCAGGCGGTGTTGGCGATCTTGTAGTGACTCATCGCGCGCAGCCACCGCACCGGCTTCAGGAGAAACTCCATAGGAGACATGAGCGTGGACTCGTACCCATAGTACACCGGGCCGAGCACGTGCCCGACCAGGCACAGGTCGTGGTAGTGGGGCGCCCACACCATCGCCGGTTTCGTCGAATTAATGCGCAGCATCTCACCCATCACGCGGATGTTCGACACGGCATTGGCGTGGCCGACAGCGACCCCTTTGGGGTGACCGGTGGAACCTGACGTGAACTGTAAATAGGCAATCTCGTTCAACTCGGCCCGAGGGCCGCTCCAGTCGGTCCCAACACGGTCCGTCACCGCCTTCAAGGAAATGGGAAGCTCGGTCCCCATCGCCGCGACCATTTCTGCGACCTGCTGATCGGTCAAGACAGTCGAAGTACCGCAGGCCCCGGCGGTGTTCAGGATCCTGCCGAAAGGGTTCTTGCTGTGGGGATTGGGGAGCGGGACAGGAACCGCTCGCGCCCCCGCGAGGAGGCAGCCGAAGAAGGCCTTCACGAAGTCGAGCCCCGGCGGAAAGGCGAGCAGGACGCTCGAACCCGCGAGACCTTGTTCCACCAAGTCTTCTGCCACTCCGACGGTCTGGTGATAGAGTTCTGAAAAGGTCCACTCTGTGATCGGCCCGTCCAGTTCGCCGTTGCCCATGAATCGAAAGGCCAGGTCGTCTGCGTTTCTCGTGGCTCGGTCCTTCAAGAAATCGATAATTGTCATTTCTCTTGGTGGTATTTTCATCGTCCTACCTGTGGGTTGGGAGTTTGGAGTTGTGGACAGTCTACTATAGACGGCAGGTCCCTGACAATCGGGAGAAGAAAGAACCACTCGAATGCCACTCAGCATCCTTGTTTCGGGCACGGGCACGGGCGCGCACACGGGCACGATTTCCAGACGGGAAAGAAGCCTTCAATCCGTCTTATGAAAGTAGGTCTTGTAACGCATGGACTTTGAAATTGTAAAGGTGAACTCCGAATAGTTGCCGAACGTATCTTTGTTGTTCTTGATCACGGAGCCTTTATAGTTCCATTTGTAGACGGGGGACGTGTCGAGGACCTTTGTAAGAGAAAACACTCTCGTGTTGTAGAAGTATGCCTGATTGAGATAGGAAACGGTCACAGTTGGATTCTCGAAGGTCTGTGTGAAAAATGGATCGAGTTCCTTCCTGCTGTTCTTCGAAGTCTGGGGGAAGCTCGCATGGATGATATCTTTGATCGTATAATTCTTTAACGTATCTGTCTGTTCAATGATCATTTTCGAGTGGTATTCCTTGCGAAAGCCCCAGTATAGATTTCCGATGAATACGCCAAACAAGTAATCAAGGTAGAGCACCGGAACGTAGGAGCATAGCTGCTCCTCCTTCTTGTGCGTGTAAACAACAGGAAAGTAGAACATGATCTCTTCATACACAGGCCAATCAGAATCCTCATTCAGAGGATGGACGTCGATGCCCGTGGCGCCCTGCAACAGGAACGGATGCATGCCCTCGATCTTTTTCACAGTCGGGTATTTCTCAGCCATAACCCTTTCAGAGGGTATGGACATCCCCCGGGGCAGTAACTTCTCAACCTCTTTCGTGGGGAAATAGGCCAGCGCCATGTTCGCATGGTAGGTTCCGATGAGAACAGGGTCGTGCGGGTCTTGCTTCATGAAGGACAGGAGTTTCTTCATGTTTACTCCCGGATCTCTTGAATCAGGGCACTATCAGACTATATCCATTTAATGATGGGCTCATTTCTCAGGGGTATCCGTTGGTACGTATTTTTTGGGTAGCCGATGCTCATGGAATCATACAGGTCACACCCTTCAGGAATCAGGCGTCCGACAGCCTCCCGCGCCGGGGGATGCATCATCGTAGCTGCCGTAAGAAATCCGTTCCAGACGGTTCTGATGCCATACGGTATGGCCGACAGCTCTAGATAGACCTGACGAATCGTACTCTGCTCCCTGGCAATGAAATAGTCTGTAAAGAAGCCGGGACCATAAAGGATGACGAGATGCGGCGCTCCCCGGAATATGGAGTCTTCCCCCTTTTCCCATAGATCGACAAGAAGATCCGAGTCTGTGCCGTAGTAGTCCCACGGAAAGGGAAGCTCTGGATTGAATTCCTTGTTGGCCTTCATGAAGTCGATAACCGCCTGACCGAGACGCCTGATCTCCTCCCTGTCGCTGACGACAAGCCATTGCGGAAGCTGGCTGTTATGACCGGAAGGGCCGTATCGGGCCACATGGATGATTTCTTCTATGGTTTCACGCGGTATCTCTGTGTCTTTGTAAGCCCTGTGCGTTCGCCTGCCCATCAGGAGTTGGGCCATTTGTTCTTTGCTCACGTTGAGTTCGGGACGGATCTGTACGCAATCCTCCGGATGCTGGGGACCAGGCGATGCGACGAGACCGTGGGATGAACCATGAAGTGTCAGCGCGCCGACAGGGCAGACCGCCATACAATGGCCGCAATTGATGCAACGTTGTTCAGCCGACCTCACCTCGATTTCTCTTGGGGCGGGAAGAGAGTCTTTTGTCTTCATTTCCAGCAGGCGGAAAGGGCATTCCTCCAGACAGTTCCCGCAATGCGTACACTTCTCAGCATCTACAGTGATCAAGCCCATGTTCTTGGTTCCTTCTTGCCTGTGGATGGATCCATAGCGATAGAGCGCTTCGGCAAGTATGCTAAATGTTTGAGAGCACAAAAGCAACGAAGGGTCGTACTGCGGGTCTTTTCGATCGGAGAAGGGGATTCCTTCGGTTCGTTCCAAAATTTCCAGTTGCTAGTCCCTCTCAACGAGGATTCGACCTTCCGGTGGATCTCATGAAGACTTCCTAGGGACAGTATTTCAATGCGACATGGCTACGATTTGGGCTCGCCGGAAATTCGGGGTGTATAAGAGTAATAGGAAGCCCTGTCTTGCGAAGGCGTCGTTGAGGTAATGACATGATATGTTGAAAGCACAACACTCTCGCTGTCGATGGGCATCCTTCAGTTATATGAACCGTAGAAAACGCTGCTGCTATCGCCCGGTGTGGCGGCTTACCCCCATTCTTCCATCCTGCCACATCGACAAGGATTACCCGTTTTCGCTATTTCTGCCCAACAGGAAACCCGTGCAACTCTTGGGACGAAGGGCTGCGTAGGGCGTCCTTGGCCGAGGCCGCTCAAGCTGCCGAGAGGGCCATGGTCCTGGCGCAGGACAGGTGCCGTGCCGGGCTGGTGGACTTCAGCAACGTGCTGGACGCGCAACGCTCGCTGCTGTCTTTCCAGGATCAGCTGGCCCGGAGCGAGGGAACGGTGACCGCCAACCTGATCAGTCTCTACAAGGCGCTGGGCGGTGGCTGGACGTCCATGGCGCCGGAAGAGGCGTCCCTGAGCTATTCGTGGCGCAGCGCTTCGATCGGATGCAGACGGGCGGCCTTTCGCGCCGGGAAGTAGCCGAAGACTACACCCACTGCACCGGAAAACAGGAAGGCCACGGCGACGATCCCCAGGTTGAGGACAAAGGGAACCGAAAGCACGTGAGCGCCGATTGCGGCCAGAGTGAGGCCCAGGACGATTCCAACCACCCCGCCAAAGGAAGACAGGACGACCGACTCCACAAGAAACTGCATCAACACGTCCCGTTCCAGGGCGCCTATGGCCAGCCGAGTGCCGATTTCTCTTGTCCGCTCCGTGACCGAAACCAGCATGATGTTCATGATCCCGATTCCTCCCACCAACAGGCTCACGGCGGCCACCGCGCCGACGAGCGCAGTAAGTACGCGGGTGGTGCCCGTCAGGGTGTTGACCAGCTCTTCCATGTCCCGCACGTGAAAATCATCTTCTTCACCGGATTGGATACGGCGACGCTCACGCATGAGTCGCTCGATATCACGCTCTACCCCGGCCGTGGCAACGCCGTCCTGTGCCGAAATGGAGATGGCGCCCACATCCGTGTTCCCGGCGATTCTCCGATGAAAGGTGCGCAGGGGGATGAGCACGAAGTCGTCCTGATCCGTACCGAAGCTCGACTGTCCTTTCGCTTCCAGCAGGCCGATGACCCTGAAGGAGATTCTTCCGAGGCGGATCGTGTCGTTCAGGGATTCCTGACCGCCGAAGAGCTCCTTTCGTACCGTATCTCCCAGAATACAGACTGCTTTGCCGGACCGCAGCTCGTTGTCCGTGAACCGGCGCCCGGACTGAAGGGACCAGGTCCGCACCTGCAGATACGCATTGGTGCTGCCGATGACCGAGGTCGACCAGTTCTCATTGCCGAGAATGGCCTGTGTGGAAGCAGTGGCATTCGGAGCCACTGCCGCCAGTCCGGGGATCTCCCTGGCAATCGCCTCGGCATCCTCCTGCTCGAACATCTCCCCGGTGGACCGGATGCCGCCCGGCCCCCGGCCGCCCTGTCCGGGCCTCACCTCGAGCAGATTGCTGCCCAGGCTTGACACATCCGAGGTCACCTGTTCCGTGGCCCCCCCTCCCAGAGTAACCATCGTGATGACCGCGGCAACGCCGATAACGATCCCGAGGATGGTCAATGAGGACCGCATGACGTTTCGCCGGATCTCCCGAAGGGCCAGCAGAATCGTTTCCCAGAGCATTACGGCCCCTTTCCGTTGTCTTCCTCGGAGTGGATGAGCCCATCGAGGAAGTGGACGGTTCGTTTCGCATAGGAAGCCATTCTGGAATCATGGGTGACCATGACGATGGTGATGCCCCGCTCCTCGTTCAAGGTGGTAAGGAGTTCCATAATTTCCCGGCTCCGAGCCGAATCCAGGTTGCCGGTCGGTTCATCCGCAAGCAGGAGTACCGGTTCGGTTACCATGGCCCGGGCAATGGCGACGCGCTGCTGCTGCCCTCCGGAAAGCTCGGCGGGCGCATGCGTCTCCCACCCCCTGAGCCCCACCGTCTCCAGGGCTCGAAGAGCTCGCTTGCTTCGCTCGGCGGCAGGCAAACCACGATAGATCAGCGGCAGTTCCACATTTTCCAGCGCGGAAGTCCGGTTCAACAGGTTGAACCCTTGAAACACGAATCCCAGATAGTAGCGCCTCAACAGGGCGCGCTGGTCCCGCGAGAGCCCGCCCACCTCGATCCCCTTGAAGCTGTAAGCCCCGGAGGTGGGTGTGTCCAGACATCCCAGAATGTTCATGCAGGTGGACTTGCCCGAACCGCTGGGCCCCATTACGGAAACGAATTCCCCCTCTTCGATCTTGAGGTCGATTCCTCGCAACGCCTCCATGGACGCACCGCCCCCGCCATACACCTTGGTTACGCCTTGCAACTCGATCAGGTGGTGATTCCCACTGTTCCCGGTCCCGGCGTTCATTTTTCCAGGCTCACTGTGACGACTGCCAGCGCCATTCCGGGCTCGACATCACCCTTCCTGACTTCGGTCATGATTCCGTCCGTGGCACCGGTTGCGACAGGCATGGGAACGAGCCGTCCCTCGCGCAACGCCCAGACGCATAGTTGCTTCTTCTTAGAGGCTGCGTCCACACTCCCTTTGGGCCGAGACTTCCGGCCGGGCGGGCCGGGAAGCAGCTTCCTCATGAGACCGCCGGACGGGGCCTGACGGGGCTTCTCTTTCGCAGGTGGGGAAAAGCGTAGCGCCACATTCGGCACCAGGAGCGCGTCCTCCACCTTCTTGATCACGATTTCCGCTGTTGCGGTCATCCCCGGCCGCAGGAGAAGATCCGAGTTTTCCACCTCCAGCACGGTTTCGTAGGTAACCACTCCATCCACGGTCTGGGAGCCGTACCGTACCCGGGTTATGCAGGCGGGAAAGGTCCGATCCGGGTAGGCATCCACGGTAAAAGTGGCCTCCTGTCCATCCCGCACAAGGCCTACATCCGCTTCATCCACATCCACGTGGAGCTCCATCTTGGTCAAGTCCTCGGCAATGGTAAACAGAACCGGTGCTTGAAAGGAGGCCGCCACGACTTGTCCGGGCTCTGCGCTGCGTTCCAAAACGATACCGTTGACGGGCGAGTGGATCACCGCTTTCGAAAGGTCCGTCTCGTTGACCTCGAGCGTGGCCTCTGCTTCGGAAACATCGGCCTCCGCGCCGGCCTCGTCGGCCAAGGCGCGAGCCAGGGCCGCCTCTGCCGCATCCAGGTCATGCTGGGAGGGCACCGTGTTGCCGCTCAACTCTCGAACTTGCTTCAGGCGCGCCAGTTCGTTACGGGCCTCTTTGACGTTGGCGCGTGCCTCGACAACCCTTGCACGGGCTGACGCCAACCTCGCTCTGGATTGCAGGACCACCGCCCGGAGCCTTGAGGTATCCAGGCTTGCAAGGACCTGATCCTTTTCCACCAGATCGTTGTCGTCCACTTGAACCGACTCGACGGTTCCGGACACCTCGGTACCCACGTCCACCTGGTTTGTCGGCTCCAGATTGCCCGTGGCCGTCACCGTCACGACGAGGTCACCCCGTTGGGCCTCCTGGGTCTTGTAGTTCACCTGTGGGGCATGATCCGTATGCTTCCACGCAACGGCGATGAGGACTACCACTGCGAGCAGAAGCGGAACCAGGATCCACCTTTTCAGGTACTTTCCGCTCCCGTTCAACCGACCGATCCCCAGGGTTCCGGCAATGTCGGATTGCGGCTCTTCCGTTGATTTCATCGCTTTCCTTCTCCTCAACCCGATTTCTGTCCGTCAGACGCCGAAGATGACCAACCTCCGCCAAGGGCCTTGTACAGGCGGACCAGATTGCCGGTGACGGCCCCTTCGCTTTCCGTCAACTGATCCTGAAGTGACAGCAGGGATCGCTGCGAAATGAGCACGCTGTTGAAATCTGTCTGCCCCGCCTCATACTGGTGCTGCGAGATCTTGACAGCACGTTCGGCCGCCTCGGTCGCGCGGTCCAGCGACTGCCTGCGGTTCTGCTCTTCCGCGAAAGCGACAAGGGCGTTCTCCACCTCCTCCAGGGCAGTGAGGACGGCCTCCTCGTACCGGTGAAGGGCCTGCTCCTGGAGGGCGGATTCGACTTCGATGTTCTGTCGAATGGCGCCGGCACGAAAGATCGGCCATGTGATGGTGGGCCCCACGTTGTAGGTTCTGCTTCCGGCTGCAAAGAGACTGCCCATAGAGAGGGATTCCAGGCCGATCGACCCGAGCAGCGAGAACTTGGGGTAGAGATCGGCAGTGGCCTCTCCGATCCGTGCCGTCTGGGCAGCCAGTTCGCGTTCTGCCCGGTGCACGTCCGGTCTGCGCCGCAAGAGATCCGCAGGCACCCCGACAGCGATTTCCGGTGGCGGCACCGGTATGGGTCTTGTCTCCTCCAGCTCGGCATGGACCGCGCCGGGTTGTTCGCCCAGCAGCACCGCGAGGCGGTTCTTGGATTCCTCGAGGCTGGAGCGCAGAGCCGGCATCTGCGATCGGGTGTTTTCCATGTTGTACCGGGCCTGCTGCACGGCAAGCTCGTCGCTGAGTCCGGCCTGGAAGCGCCACTCGGTCAATTGATGGGTTTGCGCCTGGGCTTCCAGGTTCGCCTCCGCCACGGAGAGCCTCGCCTGGAAGGTTCGCGTCTCGATGTAATTCAACGCAACCTCGGCGACCAGGGTCACCAGAGTATCCCGCAAGTCGTCATTGGTTGCTTCCAGATCCGCATCCGCGGCCTCCACACCCCTACGAAGGCCGCCGAAGACATCCACTTCCCACGCTGCATCGAAGCCCACTGCATAGAGCTCACTCGTCTTCCCGCCGCCGGTCTCCTCGCTGGACCTTCTTGCCTGGGCCGAGCCCGCGGCCTCCAGGGAGGGAAACAGCCCGGACTTCTGGATGCTTCGGCGGGCTCGAGCCTCTCGAACCCGCGCCTTCGCCTCCATGAGATCGAGATTGCCCACAACCGCCCGTTCGATGAGCCCCGTCAGGGTTGCATCGTTCAGGGTCCCCCACCAGACTGCAAGTGCTCGAGGATCCGTCTCCTCGGCGGTGGGCCCTTCTCTGGGTTCGTTATTCCATGCCTCGGGGACCGTGGTGTCGGGGCGAACATATTTCGGCCCCACTGTGCATCCGGACAGAATCAAGACCGTGAAGAGTGCGCAGGCCCCGACCGACAGAATCGTGGTGGCCCTCGAATCCGTAATTCCCGCTTGTCTCGATGCCGCATTCGCCCGTTCCCTCATCCTGCGGCCCCCCTGCATGTGCATAGTCTTTTCCTCTATAAGACAATTGAAGACTCGCATGGTTACATGGCGAACGAAACACGCGGCTCGGGACAGGACAGCCCCCTTAGGGATTTCTAGCTCTGTGACCTCTGTGCCTCTGTGGTTATTTTTCATTCATCAGGACCGGTTTCATGTTCAATCACGCACCAGACGCACGTAATTGTAATACCTTGCACCATCCTCACCAAGAGGGCCATCCTCAACCTTTGTATCAAACCTGACAGCGCCGGCTCCATGCGAATCTTCCCCATAGGGATCCACTGCACGTCCGAAGGCAACATACCAGGCGTAATAGTATGGATTGCCTGATCTGAATCGAGCGGAGGTACTAGTCCAATGATAGCCATAATCTGCATTTCCGGCTTCGTTTGTTATTGGAGTACAACTGAATAAGGGATCGATGGCCGGAAAGACGCCAGAATAATCTACAATGCTCTGCAATTCCTTGACATTTGGGAGTCGCCAGTCACTATATCCTGCAAAATTTGAGTTTTCAGCATAATTCAGCGCATTTTCCCAATCCACTCCCTCACCGTTGTCATCCTGCATCCACATTAGTCCTGTAGCTTCATCTGTTATTGTTCCATCGCCATTATCCACGAGATTGTTCGTGCCATATATGTCCCCTCTTACCGCCCGAACATAGTTCCCCTGGCCGCCTGCTGATGGATATGCTTTGATATGCCCCGTAACGTGGTTTACTCCAAAGGCTGATTCTGCTCCGCCATGTGTTGTCCCAACGTAATAGAAATTGCTTGTCCAGAACTGCTCATCCTTGGTCACTTGCCCGCTGGCTAGGCTGAAATAACCTGTGTCAAGATATGGCCAGCCTTGCGAAAAGTCGCTTATGGCAAAGAGTTCCTTGAGACTTGGGATTCTCCAGTCATCAAATCCAGCCAGTTCCAGAGAATTGCAGTAGTCAACAGCTTCTTGCCAACTGTAGCCCATTGAGCTGGGAACTGCTTGCCACATTAATCCCGTATTCAGGTCTGTAACAGTGCCATCGCCATTTGATTGATAGGCCATTTCTTCACCAGCCAGATAATGTGCATCCTGTCCGTAAAATGCATCTCCCTCGCTCAAACCAATAACCTCTTCACCTGAACTATCATAAGCCCTGGTCTGACCGGTTGATACAAGGATGTATTCGCTATTTGTGCCATTGAGAGTGGTTTCATCACTATCGGTAATCACATCCTCTTCTGAACATCCGACTAAGAGTGCAGAACTAACCAAGATCAATAGCCAAATAATTGTTGAAAATCTGTTTTTGTTATTTTTTTTCATTTCTTTATTGCTCCCCTTGTAGTTATTGTTTTTCCTGTTGAGCTAACAGCCTGTCCGACCAAATGAAGCGTCTCCACGTAAATCTGATCCGGATGATTGGTGCCCAACCCCATGCTTGCGGCTGTGCGTATATAGTCCGGCTGTTCCAATTCCATGCCATAATTTTGGCGTTCAACCGGGAACACGTAGTTATAATAGACTTCGAGGCCCGATTCCCCTACCGTCCCAGCCCTTTCATCTCGTGTAAAGAATAGGCCTCAATTGTGATGGAAATGAGGAGGAAACTTGGGATTCTTGTGGACATTCACATAGGGGTGATATCGTTGCACTTCCCATGAATTCGCGACCCCTTCGGCATAATCAATCGCATTCCTCAGCAGTGATGGAAACCTCCGCCTCGCTCGATGCGCCGTCCCCGTCGCGAGTCACGGTCAGAGTGGCAATGTAGGTGCCGGCAACATCCGGCGTCAGTGTGGGAGAAGCCGAATCGGACTCGTCCAGATCAGATTCCGAGTCTTCCGGCAAGGACGTGAGTTCCCAGGAGAAGCTCAACTCCTCGTACGAGCACTCATATTCGTCATCGCTGGGGCTCGGGTCTTTGCTGCCGGTCCCGTCAAGGGACACCTCCTCACCTACGCAGACGGTGCTCGAGTCGGCTTCTGCATCCGCAATCGGGGTGTCGTCGACCACCACGGCTTTCGTGACGCCGTCTGTGTTGTCATCCTCATCCCAGACCGCGAGAACGACGTAGTACGTTCCCGGCTTGTCCGGTGAAAAGGAAGTCTCGTCATCGTCGTCATCCACGATGTACGATTCGCTATCCTCCGGAACGATGAGACTCCAGGAGTAGATGAGATCGTCACCGGAACTGTCGGTCCCATCCAGCGTAACCTCCTCGGTACTGCATGCCGCAGGTTCGTCATTACTCACGTCAACAACGGCTTCTACGGTTCCGTCCGAAGCCTCATCTCCCCAGAGGACGAAATCCCCGCAACCGCAAAGCAGCAACAAAGACGCAGGCAAAGAGAGGAGGAGCATCCATTGCCTGTTCCACCTTCGGGTTTGTCTTGAAGTGCGAACAAACAACCCGATTCTTCTACGGCCTTGTGTCCTCACCCCGTGCCCCTCTCCTCGACATGGTCTCGTCCAGAACATCCTGGCATTCCTCAGAGGCCTCGTCGTAGCTCTCCATCAGACACCGGACCCGCTCCCGGCCTTTCTCTTCGAAACAGATCGTTTCGATGCTGTCTTGACAGGCCTCCTGCACCTTCTGACGCATTTCTCCCCTTCTTCCCATTCCCGCTCGATTACTCCTCATTTCATCCAGAAGGCTCTGGCAGTCCTCAGAGGTCTCATCGTAGTGGTCAAAGAGGCACCGGAGCCTCTCCCGTCCGTCTTCATCGGGACAGATCGTTTCAATGCTCTCCTCGCACATCTCTGTGAGGCTTTCGAGCAGTTCCATCCTCTTCTGGAATGCGGCCTCTTCAAAGCCGAGCGAAATGCCGGGGGAGACAAGCAGAAAGCATGCGGTTCCCAGTACGGTAATCAGTGTTCTTCTGTTCATCATTCTTCTCCTTTGGCTTGAACGTCTGTTTCTGTTCATGATTCCAACTCTCTGCCCCGATGGGCTCTCTATCGATCGTCTATAAGACCGTTGAAGAATGGAATAGTTACATGACAAAGGAAACGCTCGGCTCGGGAGGGTACGGCCCCGATGGTCGGGCGAGCGTGCCGGCGATGTGGCCTCAAACCATAAGTCGGAGAAGAACGTCTGCGGGTTACAGAAGACGCCAGGAGAAACGAACCCCTTCTTTCTGTGCATCCGGCTGTAACACTACGACCAGGAGATTGTCCTATGGATGAAAGAAAAAGGGCATCCGGGTCCAAGGCACCTACCCCCCCTCGTGCCGAAAACGAGCCGGATGCCCTTTTCACTTCATTGAAGAGAAAGGGCCCCAATTCCTGATCCCTTACGCCGAAGCGTCTTCCCTATCCATGGGGATTGTTCATGCCTCTTCGCTTTCCAGAATTTCCAGAAGCGAGTCGACGAGGCTCGATTGGGTGTCTTCAGAAATGGAAAGAGACAAGCCCTGAGCATTGTAGGATTGGATGGGCGGAAGCCTTCTCCCTGTCCTCATCCTTTCCACCATTCCGTCGAGCATTTCTTCCAGCTCAATCCCCATCTCCGCAGCGTGGTCCTTCAGTGCCTGAGGTGCCTTCTCGGCCATTTCGGTGACGTCAAAGTCGCCGGACTCGATCGCAGCCTTCATCTCCTCATGGAAGGCCTTCATTTCGGCCTTTGCACCCGCATCGAGGCCCTCAATCCAATTCCTGAAGCTGCCACCCCTGCTGATGTCCACTGTTCCGCCCAGAACTTGTCCTGATTCCAGGCCTCCGGAGCTTCCTTCCAATCCTCCGCTCGTGCCCATGTTCAGAAGACCCATGAGCTGAGATACCTGAGTTGAACTGATCGAACTGATATCCATCTTCTGTCCTCCTTTCCTGACGTTGTGGAATGGAAGAGCGGGTCGCATACTCGGCAACCCGATTTCTGCATTCCATATGCCACAC
>Ga0180434_10003178_pt1 | contig 21100 bp, 20 predicted proteins | sample SS_ome_7_FD_132453 | JGI IMG/M metagenome (GOLD analysis project Ga0180434, IMG submission 132453) | Hypersaline lake sediment archaeal communities from the Salton Sea, California, USA - SS_1_D_2 metaG | ecosystem: Environmental > Aquatic > Non-marine Saline and Alkaline > Hypersaline >...
CAGGAGATCATTCTGCGGACGGCTGGAGGCAAGTACCGCTTCAAGCTCCTCGCCGGCAACATGCGGGCGGTGAAGCAGCTGCTGCGGTAGGTGTTGGTCGGTGGGTAGAGACCGTTGGCGCCCGTGTACTGACCTGTCTTGACTGGCATACGAGGCAAGCATACGCTTGTGAGGTGCAACGCACCTGGAAGGTGCATCGCGCCGGTCTGGGCGACAACCCGTTCGTGCACCCGCGGGCTTGTCCATGCTTGTCAGCCGGCCCCATTCGTGCTACACTTGCCAGTTGGCATCCAGATAGCCCGAGAGGGATCGGGCACTCCGTCGTTCACGTGGTGATGCGTAGGGGCTCTTGATATGAGGTGTATCGATGCGTAAACGTGTCGTCCTGGCCGGGCTCGCGCTGTTGGTCGCGCTTCTGGTCGCCGCTCCGGCTGGCCGAGCTGCGCCGCTGCACCAGGCGCAGTCGACCATCACCTACCCGACGGATGGCACCACCGTCAGTGGGCAGGTCGAGGTCACAGGTGTTGCTCTCCATCCCAACATGGACTTCTACCAGGTGCGGTACGCGCCCGGAGGGCAGCCCGCTGCCGACTCCCAGTGGCAAGACTTTGCCATCGTTGAGGGGCAACAGGTCGATAACGACGTCCTGGGGACCTGGGATACGGGCCAGGTGCCCGACGGTCAGTACACCCTGGCCCTGGCTGTGTGGGGGCGGGACGATGCGAACAACCCCTACGTCTTCTTCGCCACGAACATCAGGGTGAACAACGCGGATCCGGCCGCGACGCCCACGCCGGATGAGCCCGAGGAGCCCACGGAAATTCCGCCCACGCCGACGACGGGTCCGACGCCGACGCCCGTCGCCGTGGAACAGCCGGCGACGTCCACCCCCCGGCCGACCCCGACCACCTCAGCGAGCCTGATGGCAACGCCCACCGTAGCCGTTCCCGACGAGCCTGCGGTGTCGTTGAACGTCAGCGAGATACGAGACGGTTTCTGCGTGGGTGGTCTTTTCACCGTCCTCCTGCTCTCGCTCTGGGGTCTTTATCAGTTAGCCAAACTGGGCCTCCGCTGGTTCCTCCGCCAGCGCTCTCAGACGTCGGGCGGTGTTGGTCGCTGACGCTCTCTCCCCGTCGCTGACGAAGCCACTGATGAGCCGATACCTGATTGTCGGGCTGGGTAACCCGGGACGCGAGTACGCGGACAACCGGCACAACGTGGGCTACCGTTGTGTTGAGCACTTGGCTGCGGCCCACGGTATCACGTTCGGCCGCCGCCAGAAACGGAACGCTGTCTCGCTGGGCAGCATCAAGGAACGATCAGTCATCCTCGCCAAACCGCGCACGTACATGAACAAGAGCGGTGGTCCTGTGGCGGCGTTGGCGCGGTTCTACCGCGTGCCCATTGACCGGCTTCTCGTGGTCTATGATGATCTGGATCTTCCGCCGGGTACGACTCGTCTGCGCCCGTCGGGAGGGAGCGGTGGACACCGCGGCATGCGCTCGGTGATCCAGCAACTGGGGAGTCGTGAGTTCCCACGGATGCGCATCGGGATCGGTCGACCGCCTGGGCGTATGGACCCGGCCGACTACGTCCTGCAGGATTTTTCGGATGCGGAGGAAGAGCTGCTGGAGAGGACATTGGAGCACGCGCGAGGCGCCATCGAACTCTGGCTGGAAGTGGGGGTCGAGGAAGCGATGAGTCGCTACAACCGCAGTATCGAGGACGACAGCGCCAACTGAATGACACCCAGAAGCTGTACGGTCCGCTGATGCGCTGATCCTCCGTCTGTTAGAAATCCCTACATATGGACATATCTGGCCTCCTGACGACCATTGGGGCGCTGGAGCCCTACCAGGCTCTCCGACAGGACCTGGAGCGCGGCGAGCTGCCGGCTCCCCTGGGCCTGATGCGGGCGGCGCGTGCCCCCGTGCTGGCCGCCCTGGCCCGCGATCTGAAGACGTCGCTGCTGGTCGTCACGGGTACCGTCGGCAGGGCTCAGAAGCTGACCCAGTCGCTGGGCGATTGGTGCGGTGGAACCGTTCCCATCCTCCGCTTCCCCGAACCTCTGACCCTCTTCTACGATCGCGCGCCCTGGACTGACGAGATCATCGTGGGTCGCCTCCGTGTCCTATCGGCGTTATACAATCGCCGGGAGGAAGGGCCTGAGGATGCGGGCCTGATTATTGTCTCGTCGGCCCGAGCTCTGATGCAGCGGACGCTCCCCCTTCATCAATATCGGCTCTCTATCCGCCTCGTCAGACTCGGTCAAGCGCTGGATCTCGAGCGAACCCTGCACCGCTGGGCGGGCCTGGGGTATGAGCCGGTGAGTGTTGTCGAGGCCCCTGGTCAGTTCAGTCATCGAGGGGGGATTATCGACATCTACCCTCCAGACGACGAGCTTCCGGTGCGCATCGAGCTATGGGGGAATGAGATCGACTCCATCCGCCGTTTTGATCCGGGCACACAACGGTCTCGGGAGCGCGTGGAGGAGGTTACCATCGCCCCGGCGCGAGAGGCCCTCCCGCGCCACGGCCCGCGGCTCGCCGAGCGGATCGAGGCGATGTTGAGCCAGGACCTGCCGGAGGATCTGGCCGTGGAGCTGGAGGAGCATCACCAGGGATTGGAACAGGCGGCGCCGTTCCCCGGGCTCGAGTTCTACTTGCCCATCTTCTACTCCGAGCCGGCCACGCTCCTTGACTATCTCCCGCCGGGGGGCCTGGTGATCGCGGATGACCGCTGGGAGCTCGCCGATAACTGGGCCGAGCTCGAGGAAGAAGCGCTGGACCTGAAGGCGTCGGTGGCGACGGCGGATGCGCTTCCCCCAGACTACCCACTCCCTTACGCCACCTGGGACCAGTGGTCTGAGGCTACCGCCGACCGGCCCGTGTTGACCCTGGGCCACGGGCGCGAGGAGTCCGTGTCGCGCTTGTCGGTCTGTTTCATCTCTGGGCCTAGGTTTGGCGGACAGCTCAAGCCGGTGATGGACCACATCGATATGGCGCACGTCCAAGGGGATCGTGTGGTCGTCATCAGCCGCCAGGCCCGTCGCCTGGCCGACGTCTGGAGCCGAGAGCACGACTACGTCTCGCCTCTGGAGGACTTGAGCAAGCCTCCCGGCTCGCCGCTGACCTTCATCGAAGGCGCGTTGGAGGAAGGGTGGATGCTGCAGCCGTCGGCGGGCGGAGCGACGCAGCTTCTCACCGACGGCGAAATCTTCGGCTGGCGCCGCCCGGCGCCGCGCCGCCCCGTCCACCGCCGCAAGGTGGCTCCGGAGTCCGTCTTCGCCGATTTCTCGCCTGGGGATTACGTGGTCCACGTGGAGTACGGCATCGGGATCTTCCGCGGCCTGGTCACGCGGGCCGTCGAGGGCGGGGAACAAGAGTATCTCCTGGTCGAGTACGGGGGCGACGATCGTCTGTTTGTCCCAATCTATCAGACCGATCGATTGACCCGGTACATCGGAGGCGATGATCGGCCCCCGGTGCTCAGCCGTCTGGGGAAGGCGCAATGGCGGGAGGTCAAGGACCGGGTCAAGAAGGCCACGGAGGAGGTGGCCCGGGAGCTGCTGGAGCTCTACGCCGCCCGGGAGGTGGCCACGGGACATGCCTACCGACCCGATACGCCCTGGCAGACGGAGTTGGAGGCCTCCTTCCCCTATTACGAGACGAGGGGACAGAGGGAGGCCATCGCGGACGTCAAAGATGATATGGAGAGCCCCCAGCCGATGGACAGGCTGGTCTGCGGCGACGTGGGCTATGGGAAGACCGAGGTCGCGTTACGGGCGGCGTTCAAGGCCGTGATGGACGGGCGTCAAGTGGCGGTCCTGGTGCCGACAACGGTCCTCGCCCAGCAGCACTACGCCACCTTCCGACAGCGTATGGAGCCTTTCCCGGTAGAGATCGAGATGCTCTCTCGATTTCGCACCCGGTCGGAGCAGGAGGAGATTCTCGAGAAGCTCCTGGCGGAGCAGATCGACATCGTTGTGGGCACCCACCGTCTGCTCCAGGACGACGTGGTCTTTGCCGATCTGGGCTTGCTAATCATCGACGAGGAGCAGCGCTTTGGCGTCACGCATAAGGAGAGATTCAAGCGTCTGCGCACCGAGCTCGACGTCATGACGATGACCGCGACGCCGATTCCTCGCACGCTCTACCTCGCTCTCACGGGCGTCCGCGACATCAGCATCATCCAGACGCCGCCCGAGGAACGGCTTCCCGTCTCGACCTACGTTGGGACGTACGATGAATCCTTGGTGCGGCGCGCGGTCCTCCGCGAGTTGGAGCGGGGCGGGCAGGTCTTCTACGTCCACAACCGTGTTCAGACGATTGGAGCGGTACGCCGGCGGCTGGAGCGCCTGGTCCCCGAGGCGTCCTTCGGCGTGGCCCATGGGCAGAAGCCCGGGCGGGAGCTGGAGGAGACGATGGTCCACTTCGTGGACGGGGAGATCGATGTGCTGGTGTGCACGACGATTATCGAGAGCGGGCTGGACATTCCCTCGGCCAACACGCTCATCGTGGAGAGGGCAGGGCGGATGGGCCTGGCCCAGCTCTACCAGCTGCGGGGCCGGGTGGGCCGAGCCGCCGAACGGGCGTATGCTTACCTCTTCCACGACCGCGAGAGCCGCCTCACGAGAGAGGGACGGCAGCGGCTGGAGACGATCCGTGAGGCGAGTGGCCTGGGAGACGGATACACCATCGCTATGCGGGACCTGGAGATTCGGGGCGGCGGTGACATCCTGGGGACGCGGCAGTCGGGCCACATCTCAGCCGTCGGCTTCCATCTGTATGCACGCCTCTTGGCGCGGGCCGTAGAGGAGTTGAAGGCCGAACGGGAGGGTAAGGCGCCGCCGCCAGAGCCCTTGACGGCCATACGGATCGATCTACCGATTCCGGTGCGGCTCCCCGAGGACTACGTGCCGGACACGTGGCTGCGGCTCAAGATGTATCGTCGACTGGCCGAGCTCAACACGATGGCTGAGATCGAGGAGATGGAGCGAGAGCTGATCGACCGGTTTGGGCCCCTTCCGGTCTTGGCGCGCAACCTTCTTTTCCAGCTGCGGCTAAAGGCGCTAGCACGGGATGCCGGGGTGCGCATCGTGAAGATCGAGAATGGGAGGCTCGCCCTGCGGCCGGCGGCAGAGTTCCCCCGCGAGGAACTTCGGGTGGCGTTGGGGAAACGGGCGAGTGTCAGTCGTCACGGCGTCTGGGTACCGAGGGAGGAGGGATGGCAGGAAACCCTGGTGGCGCTGCTCAAGGAGATGGCCCCGATCACGGGTGTTTGACGGATGCCTGTCCAGGGGGTATACTGATCTGTGGAAGAGGGGGGTAGCCTGAACGACCGCGGAGGGGGGGGCTAGACGACGATGAATGTGTTGCGCGACATCTCGGTCATTCTGCTGGCAGCTGAGGTCTTTCTCCTCAGCCTGATCCCGCTGGCGCTTGTCGGTGCTGTTGTCTACGGTGTGTGGTGGTTGCGTAGGCACCGGAACATGCCCTCTTGGTTAGGCGCGGCACGAACCCACTTTGGGTTGGGCCTCTCCTATGTGGAGATGGCGATGGACGCGCTGGCGAAGCCCGTCATTGTGGCCCATAAGGCAGCCGCTGCAGTTGAGGGCTGGAGTCGCGCCTTGAAGGGATCTCGGGACCGTCGGCTGTAGGATCGTTTTTCACGAGTTGGTCGGTACGGTGGGGTGATGCTGTTCGAATCCTAGTCCATGAGAGGATCTCTAGCCTGCTGTGGGCCGGGTCGTTGAACGGGACGGTGAGGCTGAGACGAGAGGAGGTCGTCTGGTGAATCTGAGAACACGTGTGATGATGATTGGTGGTCTGGTCGGCGGTCTGATTGGCGTTCTTGCGGCGCAGCTCTACCTCCGGTCCGCCGAGACCAAGGCAGAGGGGGGCGAGGAGGTCGAACTCCCATCGCTGGAGCCCCGAGATATGATCAAGTTGGTCTTGAGTGTGTTGGGCGTATTGAAGCTCGTCGATGGGCTAGCTGGTCCGCCCAGATCCTGACCTGCACGAGGAGGTGCCATGGCCTTCACGTTTCCATCCGATGCATGGATCGAGGAGCTGGGTCGTCGACTGAATGAGAGCACGTCGTACGAGCGCTCCGCGAAGGACTGGGAGGGCGACTTCCTCTTTGTGGTGGAGCCAGACGAGGACTACGATGAGACAGTCCATCTTTTTCTAGGCCTCCACCACGGGAAGAGCACCGGGGCTGCCCAGGTTGCGTCGAAGGATGAGCGGGACACGGAATTCGTCATCAGGGCGCCGTACGGCGTCTGGCGCCGGGTCATCGAAGGGGAGTTGGATCCCATCCGCGGTATGATGACGCGGCGGCTGAAACTCTCTGGAAACCTGGTTAAGATCATGCGGTACCCGAAGGCGGCCCAGGAGATTGTCTCCTGTTGCGCCGAGGTGCCGACGGACTGGTCGCGATAGACCGAAACCTGACGGGTCTTCCCGGCGGTGGGGCTACAGCGCGGCTGTGCCCGGACGCCTTCCCCTAGTCCAGTAACCCCTGTCGCAGACCCGTCAGGTGTGTCGGCCACAGTAGGGGGTCTCCATGTGGCACTTCGTTTCTCCGCAGATCGTCTTCGGTCAAGGGGCTCTGGATGCCCTCGAGGACCTGCATGGCGGCCGGGCGCTCCTCGTGACCGATGCTACGCTCGTCGAACTCGGCCTCGTGAATCGGGTCGTTTCTCTCCTCCAGAAAGCCTCCATTGAGAGCCACGTTTTCGACGCGGTGGAGCCCGAGCCGAGCCTCCAGACAGTGCGGACCGGGGCCGAGGTAGCCCGGGATCTGGCGCCCAACTGGATCATCGGCCTCGGCGGTGGCTCTCCCATGGACGCGGCCAAGGCGATCTGGGTGCTCTACGAGCGGCCCGACCTGGAGCCGGGGGACATCAATCCCTTCATCGACCTGGGCTTGCGTCAGAGAGCGCGGTTGATCACCATTCCCACGACCAGCGGCACGGGAGCAGAGGTCACCTGGGCGATTGTACTTACCGATGTGGGCGAGGGGCGGAAGATGGGATTGGGCAACCGCGAGAACGTGGCCGATATAGCCATCGTCGATCCGGAGATGGCCGCCGGTATGCCCTCGAAGCTCACCGCCGACACGGGCCTGGATGCGCTGACCCACGCGGTGGAGGGGTACATCTGCACCTGGCACACAGACCTGACTGACGGGCTCTGCGTGCAGGCTGCTCGAGACATCTTCGCGTTCCTATCCCGAGCCGTCAAGGACGGCAGCGATATGGAGGCGCGGGAGCGCATGCATCACGCCGCCACCAGCGCGGGCCTCGGTTTCGGCAACGCGATGGCCTCTCTGGCTCACGCTATGGGGCATGCCCTTGGTGCGCGGTACCACATTCCCCACGGACGCGCCGTGGCGCTGTTCTTGCCCTACACGGTGGAGTACGTTGCTCACCAGGAGCCGGGCAGGTCCGCCGAGCTGGCGCAGCGGCTCAGGCTGACCGACCGGACGGAGAAGGGCGGGGCCCTGGCGCTGGCAGGGGCGATCCGAGAGCTGATCCGCCGTGTCGGCAATCCTACGTCGGTCGAGCAGCTTGACGTCGCCCCGGACCGGTATCGGTCGGACCTGGAACGCATGGTGGACGATACCTTCAGCGACACGCAGATGGTCACGGCTGCCCGGGCGCCTTCCTATGAAGAGCTGCGGCAGCTCTTCCTCTGCGCCTATTCCGGGGACGCGGTCGACTTCTAGCATCATCCCTTCCTGGACTCCGCATAGCCAGCCGTCGGGCTTTCTCGGCTCAACCAACATGCCCCCGCTCGGGTCACGCTGCATCTTTGCGATCCTCGGCCTGAGCGGCGTACTCCCTGTCGTCCAGTGGGAACATCTTCGCGTGAGAGACCCCAGGGGTTTCCCAGACGGCGATGGCTGCACCGGGATTCTGCTGCTGGTGGTCGAATCACTCACGCAGACAGGCGGGCGCTCCACAGCGTTACAGCTGGTGCCAGCCCTTCATACAGTGGCGCCCTGCCATGGATTTGGTAACATGGGGGCCGTTCAGATCCCATTCAGTCGAGTGGTGTGGCAGTTGACGTGAAGAGGAAAAGCGATGGAGATGAAGAGAAACCGATTGCACCTGATCAATTTGATTGCCCTGTTTGTTCTTTCGGCGTGTGGCTCGACAGCGACGCCCGTGCCCTCCCCGACCCCGGAACCCACGGTCAAACCATCTCTGGTTCCGAAGGCCGATGACATCTACGTTGCCGTCGACGGCAGCGGTGACTATCCGGCCTTGGAGCAGGCGTTCCGGGCGGCTGTGCCTGGAGCAACCATCACGCTTGGCCCCGGCGAATACCGTCTGATTGCCGGTATTGAGATTCCCAACTCACTGAATCTGGTGGGGGCGGGGATGGATGAGACGGAGATCGTCTCCGGCGGCCCAGGGCACGTCATTTCCTTCACCGGGTCCGGCTCCTTCAGTGCCGAGGGGATCACGTTCCGACACGACGGTAAGCTGATGGCTGACGTGGTGGTCATCGAGGACGGCACCGCTGATTTCCGCGGCTGTCGCTTCACTGGCGCGCTCTACGAAGAGGGGAAGGGAAACCGGGCTGGTCTGCGCTATAAGGGGAGGGCCCGTGGCACGGTGGAGGACTGTGAGGCGATCGGGAACGATAACACGGGCATTCTGGTGGAGCAGCAGGCCCAGCCTGACCTCCTGCGAAACACGTGCTCGGATAACGCCGTGGTGGGTATCGGCTACATGGACCTGGGCAAGGGCCTGGTCAGCGAGAACGAGTGCACCGGGAATAAGATTGGGATCGGTGTCGCCGTCGAGTCTCGTCCCACGTTGGAGGGGAACAGGTGTAACGACAACGACTACGGGATTGCGTACGTGGAGAACGGGGGCGGTCAGGCATACGGCAACGAGTGCTCGCGGAACATAATTGGCATCACGGTGGGTGGTTCCTCGACCGCCCAGCTTTCGGACAACGACTGCCGTGATAACTCGGAGGTGGACATCCGCGACGATCGTGAATGAGCCCGGTGCACGGAGTGGTAGCGTGAGGCTTCCAAGCAACGCTTCCTGGCGCGGGGGTGTGGCGGGGGACGTCCAGGCACGAGGAGGTTGTGGCTGGGTGAAGATGAGTCCCTGAGCTACGCTCGCCGGTCGTTCCGCGCGACACAATACTTCATACTGGACTTTCGGCCGCCCGGCTCGAGCCGGGCGGTGTGTTTCTTTCTAATAGGTCCTTGATCTCCGGCCGACGGCGATCGATTAGGAGGAACGTACCAAGGAACCTTAAAGTTTGCTAGACGAGGGCATGAGGTACTGGTAAATGCCCTGGGCATGCTGTATAATGTGGGGGCTTGTGGGGAGAAGTGGGGCGCAGTGGTTTGTGCTCCCTTTCCTACGCCTCTTTCTTACGCTCACGTGGGGACTACAACGGCATGTTTCTGGGCAGATTTGTCCACACCCTCGACAGCAAGGGACGATTGACCATCCCCGCCAAGTTCCGAGCGGATCTGGACGAGGGCTTGGTGGTGACCAGGGGTATAGACAATTGCCTCGTAGCATTCCCCATGTGGCGGTGGGACCAGCTGGCGGCGCAGGTGGGCGATCTACCGTTCACGGATCGTCGGGCGCGGTCGTTCAAGCGGTTCCTTTTCGCCAGCGCCGCTGACGCCAGCCCTGATAGTCAGGGGCGTATTCTTATCCCTCCGCGCCTGCGGGAGCACGCCGGCCTTGACGGCGAGGTCGTCATCGCTGGTGTCAACGATTCCATTGAGATCTGGAGCATGGAGGCCTGGCACGACGAACGAGACCGGGCCGACGGCGAGAACATCGATCGTGAAGGCTGGGAGGCACTCGGCATCTAAGGGAGAGCATGCATGATCCCTGTCTCCCTGGAAGAGCCACCCGGTTCAAAGCGCGATCTGAAGGTGGCATCCGGCAGGCCGGAGCGTTTGGTCGGTACCTTAATAGCCGCTGACATGGAGAAAGGGTAGGAGTTGGAGCGGACACACGTGCCGGTTCTTCCCCAGGAGGTCTTGGAAGCCCTCCTGGTGGAACCCGGCGGACGATTCGTCGACGCGACCCTGGGGGCGGGAGGGCACGCCTACGAGATCCTGGCTGCCTCCAGTCCAGGCGGCGAACTACTCGGCCTCGATCGAGATCCAGAGGCCCTTAAGATTGCGGCGGATCGCCTCGCGCGGTTTGGCGATCGCGCAGAGGTGATGCATGCCTCCTTTGCGAGCCTGAAGGAGATTGCGGCAGGTGCCGGATTCACCCAGGCTGATGGTATTCTCTTCGACCTCGGGCTTTCCTCACTCCAACTGGAGGATTCCCGACGGGGGTTTTCGTTTCTGACTGACGGGCCGCTGGATATGCGGTTCGATCCGACGTCCCAGGGGCCTACGGCCGCTGACTTGATCAACCGTCTCTCTGAGGAGGAGCTAGCGGACGTGCTCTTCCGCTATGGGGAGGAGAGACAGTCCCGGCGAATTGCAGGCGCGATCGTGGCGGCGCGGCCGATCCAGACCACAGGGCAACTGGTCGAGGTTATCGAAGAGACCGTGGGTCGGCGCCGGGGGAGGCTGCACCCCGCGACGCTTAGTTTTCAAGCCTTGCGGATCGCGGTGAACGAGGAGTTGGCGTCCATCAAGAGCGCTCTGCCGCAGGCCGTCGAGACGCTAAAGATGGGGGGGCGACTGGTCGTTATTGCTTTCCATTCACTGGAGGACCGCATTGTCAAGCGGTTCATGCGGCGGGAGAGCAAAGACTGTATCTGTTCGCGGGAGCTACCGATTTGTACGTGTGACCACCGGGCATCCCTTAGCCGGGTCGTCCGTAAGCCGATCCGGCCGACGGAGGACGAGGTAGCGTACAATCCTCGGGCTCGCTCGGCCCGTCTCAGGGTCGCAGAGCGCATACGATGAAGGTTGAGTGCCGCCCTCACGTTCGGACCAGCGGGGTGGCGGGGAAAGGGGTTGTGGGCAGACGATGTCGGGTTTTCTGGAGTGGGCCACCCACGGGGTCAAGCGCGGGCGTCTGGAGTTCCGCTCGCGTCCGATGGTCGTTCTGACGGTCATCGTCGTGGTTCTGGCGCTGGTTGCTGCTGTCTATCTGATGCTGGTGAGCCGAACGGCAGCGCAGGGGCGCCGGATCGAGCAACTCCAGACAGAGATCTTTCGGCTCCAGCGGGAGAACGAGCAGTTGACGGTGGAGATCGCGGAGGTGACATCCGTGCTTCAGTTGAAGGAACGAGCTGCAGCGCTGGGTTTTGCCACGCCAGAGCGTTTAGAGTTCCTGTCGATTTCGGAGTGAGGTTGGGAGCGCGATATGGCTGAGGGACCGAGGCGGCGTCTAGCACTACTAATCACCCTGCTGGCGGGGTGTGCGGTGCTGACGGTGGCTCAGCTGATCAAGGTCCAGATTGTCGACCACCGCTTCTATGCGCACTGGGCTGAGGAGCAGTGGATCAGGGCGATCCGCATGGATCAGCCACCGCGCGGTGTGATTCGCGATCGGGACGGCTGCTTGCTAGCCGGCAACGGGGTGAGGTATGCGATCGAGGCCTCCCCAGCTTATGTGATCGATCATCACGAAGCTGCAAAGGAACTAGCCTCAGTCCTGCACATGCCTGCATCGCACCTGGAGGCACAACTGAGTAGTCGGGACGACAACGGCGAGCTGCGCAAGTGGATTCGGGTCTCGCAGTCAGTCTCGAAGGAGGTCGGGGAGCAAGTCGCCGACCTGAAGATAAGAGGGGTGACCGTCAAGCCTCTCTGGAGGCGAGAATACCCGGAGAGGCACTTGGCCTCTCATACATTGGGTTTTGCCACGAGCGAGACGGGCTACTACGGCGTTGAGGGTTTCTACGATGCGATGCTGCAGCCCGAGCCCGTGGAGTGGGTGGGGCCAGTGGATGTCGCCAGTGCGCCCGTCCCCTGGGAGCCCATCGCGGGGGAGTTCCCCCGGCGTGGGGTGGATCTGGAGTTGACGGTGGATCGCACGGTACAGGCGCTGGTGGAGGCCGAGCTGGAGCGCGCCCTGCAGGAGTACCAGGCGGCATCGGGGACGATCATTGTTATGGAGCCGGAGACTTTTGGCATTCTGGCTATGACGAGTCTGCCCAGCTACGATCCTGAGGAGTATCCACGGTTCCTGGATGAGGATCCGGTGCCCTTCGAGGACCCGGCAGTGAGCAAGCAGTATGAGCCCGGATCGGTCTTCAAGATGGTGACGGTGGCTGCTGCGCTGGACGCCGGCGTTGTAAGAGAGGACTCGGTCTATCACGACGAGGGGTGGATCGAGGTGGGGGGCCAGGCGATCCACAACAGCATGCGGAAGGTCTACGGGGACCAGTCGGTCGCGGACATCCTGGTTGAATCGCTCAACGTTGGATCGGCGTGGCTGAGCACACGGTTGGGCGCGGATTTGTTCTACGAGTACGTGCAGGGTTTTGGGTTTGGCGACGTCACGGGCGTGGATCTCGCTGGCGAGGTGCCCGGGCAGCTGTGGCTCCCGGAGGATATCGAGCACTGGCATCCGTCGAACCTGGGCACAAACGCCTTTGGCCAGGGGATCGCAGTGACTCCCCTCCAGATGACCGTGGCGGCGGCTACGGTGGCCAACGACGGGGCGCGCTTGCGGCCTCACGTGGTGCGCCGACGGATAGCGTCTGACGGGTCGGTGTCGACGTACCAAGCCGTCTTTGAGGAACAGGTGATCGATCCTGAGACCGCACAGACGGTGACCGATATCTTGGTCCGGGTAGTCGAAGAGGGTGCTACGGAGGCGAAGGTGGCGGGCTACCGCGTTGCGGGGAAGACCGGCACGGCGCAGATTCCCATTCCCGGGGGCTATCATCCGGAGGACACCATTGCCAACTTCGTAGGGTTTGGTCCGGTGCCGGATCCAAAAGTCGTGGTGTTGATCAAGCTGGATCGCCCACAGAGTTCGGAATGGGCATCCCATACCGCGGCCCCGACGTTCTCGAGGATTATGGTACAGCTTTTCACTGTGCTGGGTATCCCGCCCGCCGGGGGAGAGCTGGCAGCGGAGGTGGGATCTTGACAGTCCAGACTCTGACCCTGGCGGACGTACTGGAGGCTCTGGCCGGCGACCGGCCCGAGATGCAGACTCAAGCGATCACCGTGACAGTGATTGATTCGCGCGAGGTGCGGCCCGGTGCCCTGTTCGTCGCCTTCGAAGGCGAGGAGGTCGATGGGCACGATTTCGTGGAAGACGCGTTCTCCCGCGGGGCGGTGGCGGCGCTGGTTGAGCACGAGGTCTCGGCGGAGGCCCAGGTATTGGACCTGCGCAGAGGCGGGTCGACGGTTCCTGCGAATATCTCGCTGCCGGTCGTGCTCAGGGTTGACGAGACCCTTGGAGCGCTGCAGCGACTCGCGACTTTCTGGCGGGCACGGCAGGAAAGGCTGCGGGTGATTGGCATCACGGGCAGCGTTGGGAAGACAACGACCAAGGAGTTAGCGGCGGCTGTCCTTGAGAGACGGTATGCGACGGTTAAGAGTGAGGCGAGCTACAACAACGAGATCGGCCTCCCTTTGACGCTGCTCAGTATCACGGGGATGCACGAGCGCGCTGTCCTGGAGATGGGCATGTACGATGTCGGAGAGATCGCCGATCTTGCCCGTATGGGACAGCCCCATGTGGGCGTGGTCACCATTATCCGACCGGTCCACCTGGAACGGGCCGGTTCTCTCGAGCGCATCGTCCAGGCGAAGACGGAGTTGGTGGAGGCGCTACCTCCTGGCCCGGAGGGTACGGCTATTCTCAATTACGATGACGAGAATGTGCGCAACATGGCCAGCGCGACGGAGGCGGGCATTCTGACCTACGGCCTCTCGCCAGAGGCCGATCTCTGGGCAGAGGACATCGAAGGGCTTGGCCTGGAGGGGATCCGTTTCCGACTCCACCACGGGGATGAGACGCTTCACGTAAAGGTACCGCTGCTGGGAAGACACTCGGTGCATACGGCGCTGCGGGCCACGGCTGTTGGTCTTGTGGAAGGGTTGAGCTGGCAGGAGATCATTGAGGGCCTCCACGGCGTGGAACCCTCGGACCAACTCCGCCTGGTGGCGGTGGAGGGGCCTGACGGAGCCACGATTCTCGACGATACCTACAACGCAAGCCCAGCCTCAACCATCGCGGCTTTGAACCTGCTCGCCGAGCTGGATGGCCGGAAGATCGCCGTCCTCGGTGATATGCTTGAGCTGGGCGCCTACGAACACGAGGGACACGAAAAGGTGGGCATGCGAGCCCTCGAGGTGGCCGATGTGGTGGTCACGCTCGGTGATCTAGGAGCGATCATCGGGGAGGCGGCGATCCGATGGGGCATGCGTCCCGAGGCCGTACACATCCTCGACGACAACGAGGAGGTCGTCCATCTGCTCCAGGACATGGTTGAGAGCGATGACGTGATTCTCGTCAAGGGCTCGAGGGCGCTCCATATGGAGGACATCGTTGATGCCCTGGCTGCAGGTGCGCGTTAGGGGATGATGAACCGGGGTCAAGCCGTCGCGAGGTCCCACAGCGTGTGGACTGGTAGGTCAATGCGGGACAACGCACATGGATAGAGCGCTTATTCTGGCGAGTGTTTCGTTCTTGCTGGCTGTCGTATGGGGGCCGCTGCTCATTCGGATTCTGCGGCACTACAAGATCGGCAAACGCATCCGGATAAGTGGGCCCAGCGATCATAAGAGCAAGATGGGCACACCCACAATGGGCGGGTTGATGATCGTGGTGCCCGTTTTCCTGATAACCGTGGTCTTGAACATTTACAACTTGCTGGGGCGGACGCTGATTGGCCGTTCGATCCTGGTGCCCCTTGGGGTGCTGCTCATCTATGCACTGATTGGCGCGATCGATGATCTGGCTGGTGTCCGGGGGGTGCGACGCGGTCTCGGTCTCACCGCTCGACGGAAGCTTCTCTGGGAGATACCACTGACGTTGGGGATTGCAGCTTTTATGCTCCTCACGGACATGCAGTTTGCGGGGCAGGTTGGCGTGCCCGGGGTCGTGCGGATGGTGAACATCGGCTGGCTCTGGGTGCCCATAGCTGCGTTCTTCATCCTCTGGTCGGCCAATGCCGTCAATCTGACCGATGGCCTGGATGGCCTTGCTGGTATCATCGTGGCCAGTGCTTTTGCTGGCTACGGCGTCATTGCCCGTCTCCAGGGACAGTTTTACTTGATCCGCTTCTGTTTTACTGTGGTGGGCGCCTCGTTTGCCTTCCTGTGGTACAACGCCCATCCCGCACAGATGTTCATGGGCGACACGGGAAGCCTGGCTCTGGGCGCGACGTTGGCGACTGTGGCGCTGATGACAGGCCAGTGGCTGCTGCTGCCGATCGTCATTCTGATACCGCTAGCGGAGACGCTCTCGGTGGTGATTCAAGTGCTGTACTTCAAGTACACGAAGCGACGATTCGGGCAGGGGAGGCGTGTCTTTAAGATGAGTCCCCTGCACCACCATTTCGAGTTGATGGGCTGGTCTGAGACGCAGGTGGTCCAGCGCTTCTGGTTGGTGGAAATTCTGGCCGTTATGGCGGGCGTTGCTCTGGCGCTTCTGTGAGGTGCGCCGGCTTGGGATGAGCGCGAGCAAGGGTTGAGCCGTGAGGAACGACGCGCGTTCTAATCGCCCGCTGGGCTACGCAGGTAAGGAGTCATACTGAAAGACGAGAATGTGGTGATCCTCGGACTGGCCCGGCAGGGCGTGGCACTCGCGCGCTACCTGGCTGAGGCAGGGGCCGAGGTGACAGTTTCGGACCTCCAGAGCGAGGATGCTCTGGCCGATCAGTTGGAGCAACTGGAAGATCTTGAGATTCGCTATGCGCTGGGTGGCCATCCGATCCGTTTGTTGGACGATGCGGATCTCCTCTGCCTCAGTGGGGGTGTTCCGATGGACATTCCCATCGTCACGGAGGCCCGGGAAAGATCGATCCCGCTCAGCAATGACGCACAGATCTTTTTGGATCGCTGCCCGGCACCGGTGGTCGGCATCACGGGCTCGGCCGGCAAGACAACGACAACGGCGCTCGTAGGCGAGATGTGCCGCGCAACCGGACGTCGGACGTGGGTGGGGGGCAATATTGGCAATCCCTTGATCAATGACCTGGCGAGCATCGAGCAGGATCACGTCGTGGTGATGGAGCTCTCGAGTTTCCAGCTCGAGCTGATGACGACGAGTCCGCGGATTGCGGCGGTACTCAACGTGACGCCCAATCATCTGGACCGGCATAAGACGATGGAGACCTATATCGCGGCGAAGGAGCGGATAATCGCCCACCAGACGGCCGGCGACGCGGCGGTGCTTGGCTACGACGACGCCAATGCGCGCGCTCTGGCCCTGGAGACCCCGGCCCAGCTGTACTTCTTCAGCGGGGGTGCGGAGGTCGAGGCCGGGGCGTTCAAGACGAACGGCGAGCTGACGCTGCGGATGGACGGCGAGGAGCGCGAGATCTGTGAGGTCTCAGACGTCAAGTTGCTTGGCAGGCACAACCTGCTCAACGTCTTGGCAGCCAGCGTTCTGGCCAGGCTGGCGGGGGCATCTCTCGAGGCGATCCGCGAGGTCGCCACGAGCTTCACCGGTGTTGAGCATAGGCTGGAGCTGGTACGGGAAATTGATGGCGTCAGGTGGTATGACGACTCCATCGCCACTGCCCCTGAGCGCGCCATCGCGGCTCTCCGCTCTTTCGAGGCGCCGATCGTGCTCCTCGCCGGTGGTCGGGACAAGGACCTTCCCTGGGAAGCCTTCGTTGGGCAGGTCCTGGGCTCGGTCAGATGGCTGATCACGTTCGGAGAGGCCGGACCCATGATTGCGCGGGCCGTAAACGAGGCCCACGCAGGAGGAGGTCTGGAGTCCCAACAACTGGAGGGCGTGACGGAGGTCGAGACGCTCGAGGACGGCGTCGTGGAGGCAGCAGGCCGGGCACGAGCGGGGGACGTCGTGCTCCTCTCGCCCGGCGGGACCAGCTTCGATGCTTTTCGGGACTTCGCCGCACGGGGCGAACGCTTCCAAGATCTCGTGAGTGACCTGGGCAGGGTTGGAGAGAAGCGATGACCAAGAGGAAGCGGACCAGAGGCAGTCCAGACATCGGCATCATTCTGTCGGCGGGGGGTCTCCTTGTCATCGGTCTGATGATGGTGTACAGCGCCACTTTCGACTGGTCCTTTCAACAACACGGGAGATCCTTCGAAATTGCCTTCCGACAGGTCATGTGGGCTGGGATAGGTTTGGTGGCGTTGATTGCTCTGACCTTCGTTCCGTACGAGCTTTGGCAGGATGCGGCTGTGCCGATCATGGGTGGAACCCTGGTCTTGCTCGTACTTGTCCTCTTGATGGGAGACAAGCGGTTTGGCGCCCAGCGGTCGTTTTGGAATGGCTCGGTTCACCCCGGTGAGTTGTCCAAGCTAACGATGGTCATCTACATCGCGGCGTGGCTCTCATCGAAGGGCGATCAGATCAGAGACATCTCCTACGGCTTCATCCCCTTTGGGGTCCTGATCGGTCTGGTGACGGGACTGATTGTGGCTCAGCCGGACCTCGGGACGGCCGTATTGGTGGGCTTGACCTCGCTGGCCGTCTTTTTCTTTGCCGGCGCGGAAGTCTTTCAGCTGGCGGCTGGAGGCGTCGTCAGTCTGCTGACGTTCCTAGTCCTGGTGAGCCGGTTTCCGCACGCGTCAAAGCGTGTCGATGAATGGATGCAGGTCTGGCGCGATCCACAGATGGCCGGGCACCATATGCAGCAGACATTGATTGCCCTGGGAAGTGGTGGAGCTTTCGGCGTTGGGCTGGGACAGGGACAGCAGAAGCTCGGCTACCTGCCGACTCCCCACACCGACGCGATATTCGCGGTGCTTGGAGAGGAGACGGGCCTGGTGGGGTGACTCCTGGTCATCGGGCTGTTCGCGGTCTTCGCCTACCGGGGATTCAAGATCACTATGGAGGCCCAGGACCCGTTTGCCTCGCTCCTGGCGTGTGGAGTCACGTGTTGGATCACGTTTCAGGCCCTGATCAACCTGGGTGTCGTGACCGGGCTGCTTCCCTTCACGGGGATGGCCTTGCCTTTTATCAGCTCCGGAGGGTCCGGACTGGTGACGACGATGGCGGGGGTCGGGTTGTTGCTCAGCGTGTCCCGGGGGCGCACGCCTGGCAGGCAGTCGAAAAGACAGGAGGAGAGCAGCAGGTATGCGAGTCTGGATCGCCGGTGGGGGGACGGGGGGGCACGTGTACCCCGGTCTGGCCGTCGTGGAAGCACTTCGCGAAGCCACTGAGCTTGAGGTTACGTACGTCGGGGGCCAGGGCGGGATCGAAGAGGCGCTGGCATCACGGGCAGACGTTCCTTTCGTCGGGATCCCAGCCGGGGGGCTGCACGGCGTGCGGCCCGAGCGAGCGGCGAAGAACATGATCAAACTGATGCGCGGCTGGTGGGCAGCGTTCCGTCTGGGACGCCGCGAACGTCCTTCCGCGTTGTTCGCCACCGGGGGCTACGCGAGTGTGCCCGTCGCCTTGGCGGCTTGGGGTCTGGGCGTGCCGATTGTGGTCTATCTGCCGGACATCGAGCCGGGCCTGGCCGTACGATTCATCTCGCGATTGGCCTCGAAGGTGGCAGTTACGGTCGAGGACTCGCGGGCCTTTCTGCCGGAGCGGAAAGTGGTGGTGACCGGATACCCGCTTCGGGTGGAGTTCCACGAGGTGGAGCCGGAGGAGGCCAGGGAGGCGCTGGACCTATCGCCGGTCGAGCCTGTCCTCCTGGTCATGGGTGGGAGCCGGGGGGCGCGCAGCATCAATCGAGCCCTGGAGGGTATTCTGGAGGAGGTCTTGGAGATCTCGCAGGTCGTACACTTGACTGGAGAGCTGGATTGGCCCCACGTTTCGGCGGGGCGGTCCGAGCTACCGGGCCGCTTGAGGACGCGGTATCGGGCTTTCCCGTACTTGCACGACATGGGACAAGCCTTGGCCGCAGCGGATCTGGCCCTGTGCCGTGCCGGGGCGTCCACCCTCGGAGAGTTACCTTTCTATGGACTGCCTGCTGTCTTGGTGCCATATCCCCACGCGTGGCGCTACCAGCGGGTGAACGCAGACTGGTTGACGGGACGTGGCGCGGCGGTGATGCTCCGTGATGAGCGACTGCATGATGCGTTGTTGCCAACCCTTCGATCGCTGTTGACGGATAGGGATCGGCTGGATCAGATGGGGGCCTGCGCCGCGGCGCTTTCTCGGCCCGATGCGGCGTCCCGTCTGGCGGAGACGCTGCTGAGACTAGTATAGGTTGGTGTGACATGGTGCCTTTGGACACATGCTTGTTTGCCTTTGTTCTGATCTTCGGGATGATGGGCGCGCTTCGGGGGTGGTCCCGAGAGATTCTGGTACTCTTCAGCGTCATTCTGGCCCTGGCGATGCGACTCATCTTCACCAAGTACGTCCCGGTTGCCCGAGGCCTCTTCGATCGACCGGCCGAAGAACAGTTCTACATCTACTCAGGACTGATCATTCTTATGGCCGTAGCGGGATACGCAGGACCGGCCATATCTGGCAGACTGGCGAGGGCGGGAGCTCGCGAGACCCTCCAGGATATGCTGCTGGGCTTTATCATCGGTGCGATCAATGGTTTCTTGATCGTGGGGTCTATCTGGTACTTTCTGGACGCCGCCGGTTACGACCTCATGGGTATCACCGCCCCTCCGGCTGATTCGATGGCAGCGGCCCTGGCTAGTACGTATCTGCCGCCGGTGTGGTTGTCCGATGCTATTCTGCTAACCCTTTTCTCTTTCGCGTCGGTCTTCGTGATCATCGTGCTTGTCTAGGGCGGCCTTGAGCAACATGGTGGGGTTCGGGAAGGTAGTCGATGCGGGACCAGTATCAGGTCCCAGCGGTCAGGAAAGGCATGGCTGATATCTCAACGGCGCACGTGCATTTGATTGGCATCGGCGGAGCGGGTCTCTCTGCCATAGCGCGGGTCCTGTTGGAGCAAGGGACCGGGGTATCCGGATCCGACCTCGTTATCTCTCCAGTGGCCGAGATGCTGGTCCGCGATGGAGCTCTTGTCTACCAGGGGCACGATGCAAATCACGTCAACGGTGCGGATGTGGTCGTGGCTTCTTCAGCCATTCCGGATGAGAACGTGGAGATTCGGGAGGCTGAGGCGAGGGGCATCCCCGTTCTCAGGCGGCCGGCGTTTCTGAGGCGGATGATGGAGGGAAAGCGCGTGGTGGCGGTCGCCGGCACGCACGGGAAGACCACGACGACGGCGATGATCGCAACTGTGCTTGTGGCAGCTGAACGCGATCCCACTTTCATTGTGGGAGGGGTTCTGGCCGACCTGGAGACAAATGCCCGGGCGGGATCTGGACCACTCTTCTTGATTGAGGCCGATGAGTACGACCGGACGTTCCTGAGCATGACGCCGTACGCGGCAGTGATCACAAACGTGGAGCACGACCATCCCGACTGCTACCCGACGTTTGAGGTGTTTAGACGTGCTTTTGAGTCCTTTGCCTCGCTGGTGCCGGAGGAAGGACTGCTAGCGGTCTGTGGCGATGATCCAGTGGCCCGGGAGATCGGCCAGAGCTTTGCCGCCGGAGCGAATGTGAGGGTTTTTGGCCTTCAGGATGGGCTTCCCTGGCGGGCTGAGGAGGTGCGGCCCAATTTCGCCGGCGGTGTTGATTTCCTGGCGGTCCGTGAGGGGGAGACGCTCGGGTTGGTGCGGCTTCGCGTTCCAGGTCGCCACAACGCGTCGAACGCCATGGCGGCCCTGGTGGTGGCAGATTTCCTGGGCATTCCCTTCTCCGTCGCTCGCCAGGCGCTGACCAGTTTCCGCGGCGTGGCCCGGCGGTTCGAGGTCAAGGGAGAGGCCGAGGGCGTGGTGGTCGTGGATGACTATGCCCACCATCCCACGGAGATACGTGCCACGCTCCAAGCTGCAAGGGAGCGGTTTCCGGACCGGCGCATCTGGGCGGTCTGGCAGCCGCACACGTACAGCCGCACGCGAGAGTTGATGGATGAGTTTGCACTGGCCTTTGAGGACGCAGACCGGGTGATCGTGCTGCCGATCTACGCGGCCCGTGAGAAGGACACGCTCGGTGTCAGCGC
>Ga0180434_10003179_pt1 | contig 21100 bp, 22 predicted proteins | sample SS_ome_7_FD_132453 | JGI IMG/M metagenome (GOLD analysis project Ga0180434, IMG submission 132453) | Hypersaline lake sediment archaeal communities from the Salton Sea, California, USA - SS_1_D_2 metaG | ecosystem: Environmental > Aquatic > Non-marine Saline and Alkaline > Hypersaline >...
ATCAAATACTCTCAGTGCCTTTAAGTCTTGCAAGGTGGCTTCATTGCGTGGCGTGTGGCGCCGCTTGGAAATGTCGTAAATAGGGACACCGCTCAAGTCTTTTTTGGTGAATGATTCCCGTCGGTCTGGGTGAATGGTTGATTCCCGTCGGTCTGGGTGAATGGTTGATTCCCGCCGGGAATTGGCCATGCGAGCATACAAATCGGGTGTAAATAAGTAGTTCAAGTGATTCACCAGCTCCATTTTTTATTTCTTTTGATATTCACACAACACGCCTTGGTAAGCATCATAACGCGTTTTGGCTGTGGCCCACACGGTTTGCTTGGACTCAAAAACGGCACGACAGGTGACACCCTCTTTGCATTCTTGAAACTCGATGCGGAGGAGGTCAGGGTGTTGGCGTGGACACTCCATGATTGTGTTTTGGAAATGTGAAACCAGTTTTTTCACGCACACACGGAAAAGTTCCGGAACGCTTACACGCCATAAAGATTACAAGTGCGAGCACGAGCATGACAGCTAGAACAATGAGGATAATACACCAAATAGGCATTTCACGGGGTTTGCGTCCATTGAAAAGATCACCCCATTGGACCTCACACTTTACTTTTCGAACAAACCAATACCTGGAGCTTTTGGTGTTTAGTGCTGGGTCCCACTTCCTGTAGGTTTTGGGGTGAATTTTCCCATCTGGTGTTCTTTCGTACTCTTTCCAATTTGCAAACGTTTTTTCTGACGTGTCAATTTGGTTGGAAAACTGTTGCTTGCCTAAAATAGAATATAATACCGTCCCAATGAAGTGCTCGTCCACAAAGGGAACCCTTTGAAAGGCCCGGTAGAATGTTTGAAGTTGTTTGGATTGAACCAGGAGGTGTGCGTGTGGGCGGGAAACCACAATCCATGTTGGATGAAAAATCCAGTCCTCTTGGGAAAAAAGGTGGGGAAGAAGGGAGGTGTCTACAAAGTTGTAACGCGCTCCGTGTTCACTCCGTGGACAGGGATGGGAAAAATGAATTATACTTTTTCCACCAATGGCGTCCAGTTCCTGTTCTAAGGTTTGGAGTGGAACAACGGGAAGACATGTTTCGGAAAGAAAAATAAAATGGGATATTTCCTCATTGGCTTGAAGACCTTCCTTCAACAACTCAATCAATGCCATGACACACCTAATGTCTCCATGTTCAGGTTGAAGAACCCCTGACAGTTTGGTTTGACAAAAGTCAGACGGCTTGTGCTTCATCGGCATAAATTTTGAATGGACAATGGCGACATGGGGGCTGCCTTTGAGGTACTTGGCCCAAATCTTGTGATGGGGCAAGTCGTCAATGACCAAGAAACAAAACCCAATCATATTTTTATTAAAATCCCCCTTTTTTTTTTCTAAATCAAAACACGATTGACACGCCGTCATGGTCCGAACACCGGTACGGGTGGGTTTTGAGCTCAAAAGCGTGGATGCAGGCGTCATGAAGCTGCAGGTTCTTGTAAAAAATGTGGTCTAGCCACTGCGGGCATTCCTCCAGTCCCCGTTGTTCGCGGGATGAGACCTTGGCTTTCAGGGTGGCCACCTCCTTGCCATTCCTGTAAAAGGCGCGGTGGGTGGACAGGGGCACTTGGGGGTGGTGGGGAATGGCCAATTGAAATTTGGGGGCGACATGTTTCCACATGAACTTGCGGTTGGGCGCGTGGGCCATGTCAATGTTCCAGTCACCGCAGACAACCGTGGGCGCGTGGGGGTGGGCCAGCCTCCGCACCGCTTCCCACACGCGCTTGAGTTGGGACTCTTGGGCCATCATGGCCAGGGGTGAGGGCCTCAGGGTCAAGTAGGACTGGAGGTGGAGGTTGAACACGTTCAGCAGGCCCTTGGGGCCCAAGTCAATCAGGGCCCATTGCAGCCCTTGGGCCGCAAAAATGTTGGGGTAAGTCGCCCACGGAAAGGGCGTCCACTTGCGGGCCAGGATGGGGTAGCGCGACAAAATGGTCGTCCCCGAATCAAACAGCTCCGCCGACGCCCAGGACGGGGCCTGCGGCAGCACATGGTAGTGGTGGCCATGGACTTTGGCTTCCTTGATCAAGGTGTGGTAGCGTGACGAAAACGTTGAAAAGCATTCTTGAAGACACAAAACGTCAAAGGACGACAAGTACAACCGGCAAAACTCCTTGAGCCGTTCTTCCTTGGAGTCACACCACGAGTGGCGCACGACGGGGCCAGGCAGCATGAAGAGGTTGAGGGACAACAGGCGGACCTTGGTGTCGTTGCGAATTGAAATGTCTGTAGATTGTTTCTTGGCTTTCAATCCCTCCTTGATGACCTGCCGGGGGGAAGGCAGGGCGACGGCCCGGTGCCACAGCTTGAACACACACACCACTAAAAACCCTAAACACAACAGAATCCAAGTCCCCACAATGATGACGTGGACAACGGTTTTGATCATTTATAAGAAGCCTGGCCAAATGAAATGTCTTTTCTAAATTTGGAAACAAATAAATGTTATAATTGATGGCATGTAGACAACAACATCAATGAGTAAAGTACCGGTCTCCGGTGTGCACCAAAACCAAATCATGTGCCTTGGCGGCGTCAATCACCGACTCATCACGGAGGGAGCCGCCAGGCTGCACAATGGCATTGATGCCGCCTTTGGCAGCCAGGTGGACCGAGTCGTCAAAGGGGAAAAAGCCGTCAGACACCAGCACAAGTGGCGTCTTAACACACTCCAACAGAGCGGTGAGGGCTTCCTGCCGTTGGGCTTGGCTCATGGCACGCACCTTGTCATACGCCGGGTTGATGTACGACGCGGCAAAGGAAGACGGAAACTCCGGGTCGTGGTGACTGTGCAAGTGGCGAAGCAGGAACCAGTCGTGGGCCTTGGCAATGGCCATGCGCACACAATCAACGCGGTTTTGTTGGCCAGCCCCCGTGGCAATCACCTGGCCCCCGAACACCACACACACTGAATTGGATTGGGTGGACAGGAGTGACGCAATCCCGAGACGAGCTTCGTGTTCAATGGCGGCAAAGGCGTGTTCTGCAGAGCCGTGCTTGCCATTGGCCACAACCATGGACGGGCTCAGCGGCTTGGTGTGGGGCATGGATTGTTGGACCAAGGTCGTCCCAAACCCAACATCACGTGCCAGCACGTCATTGTCGAAGTCTGTGGTTGAACATGGAGCCTGTAAAATGACAAAGGCACCCCCTTTTTTGGTTTTGAGCAATGCCAGCGCCTCGTCGTGGTCATCACCCGGAGGTACAATGACGCCATCACACACGCAGGCCTTGATGAGGCGTGCCGTCTCCATGTCAAGGGGTGCAGACAACCCAACAAAGTCACCATAGGACGACAGTGGGTCACAGGCGCGGGCTTTCCGGTAGGCGTCAGCCAGGGACAGGGTTGAACAGGCCACGCCAGCAGGGGAATTGTGCTTGAAGGAGGCTGCGGCGTAGGAGCCGGGGGAGGCTAGTGCGGCCTTGTGCACACAATCCCAGGCGAGTGCGCCGTCAAGCAGGTTAATGTAGGACGGACGCCCGTGCAGCACTTGAATGCAGGACGCAAAGCCTTCCTTGCGGACAATGGCCGCCTTGCCATTGACCGCGTCGCTGGTCGACGGATTCATGCCGTACTTGAGGCCGTGGACCTTGGTGCCCAAAGCCACGTGCAAGGTGTCGTCAAAGTAGGAGGCAATGGCAGCGTCATAAGACAAAACGTGCCGAAAGGCCTTGGCTGCCATGGCTTTGCGGAACGCCGCATCCACCCCGCCGTCCACGTCCCACCCTGTGGCCAAGCGTGCGTGAAGGTCCGGGTCACCATAGTCGCCTGACACCACGAGGACCCGCCCAAAGTTTTTCGCGGCAGCACGCAGCAGGGTGGGCCCCCCAATGTCAATCATTTCCACGTGGTCTGCTTCACTCCGTTCAGGATCCGCAACACACTCTTGAAAGGGGTAAAGGGAGCACGCCACCAAGTCAAAGGGTTGAATGCCCCACTCCATAAGGTCTGGGTCCTCGTGCGACTTGGCCAAAATCCCGCCGTGAACACACGGGTGCAAGGTCTTGACGCGCCCCCCTAAAATGGAGGGGTAGCCCGTAAAATCCTCCACTTCCCTGACGCCAAACCCGAGGCGTTCCAGGGCGTCTGCGGTGCCGCCAGACGCCACCAATTCAAACCCACAAGACGTCAGGGTTTTGGCAAAGGCTCCCAAATGGGTCTTATCGTACATGGAAAGAAGGGCCCGCATTTTTTGTGATTTTTTCGTGGTTTCGAAATTAAAAAAAAGATTGATTATCCACAGGGACACTTGTTTTGGACTTGTTTTCTTGGGCACGTGGATTGCGAATGCAAATGTAAAGGTGATGTTGTGCGCACAAACGTCGGGGAGTGGAGCACGGCCTGGACCAAGGCTTCGTACGACGCCTGAATTGCCAATGACGCCTTGGCAGAGGTTTCAAAGTAGGGCATTTCGTGTCGCGTGGCGTAGGCCATGGCTTCGTCAAAGGAGACTTGGCGTTTGGAGCGCAAGTCGTGTTTGGTGCCAATCAACACCATGGTTACCCTCGACGGTGCATTGGCGCGTTTGACAGATGCAATCCACGAGGACACCATGTCAAAAGACGGCCGGTTTGTAATGTCAAAACACACAAACACGCCATGAACACCTCGAAAGTAGGTGCGAGACAGAGAATGAAACCGTTCTTGGCCAGCCGTGTCCCAGGTGTACACGTCAAGTGGGGTGGACGCACTGATGGATGAATTGGCGTCCCGAAACGGGCTGCACATGGCACCTGACCACTGGCCAAAGGTGCGCCGATCCTTGTAAAAATCAATGCCAATGGTGCACAGGTAGGACGGTGAAAACCCCTTGTTGGCGACTCTCATCAGGTAGGACGTTTTCCCCACGGAGGCGTCCCCCACCATGATGAGCTTGATCACCACCATTTAATTTTGCACATGAAACAACAGTGGTTATTCTTACCGATTCCAACTCAATGGTATCACTCACAGCGTTCTGACTTGGGCACCCCCCTCCAAACACCGCAGTTTGACCATTAAACGTCCGGTGCCGAGTTTCCACCGCCCTAAACAATGAAACACCCAGTCCCAGTCCACCTCGCCTGACAGCTCCACATGCAACACAACACACCCTGGACCCACGGCCTTGATGTCGTGCACACGCCAAATGCCGGGCAGGTACGCCAAACAATTCACGACAATGGGTGGTGAAAAGGGGCCTTGCAGGGTCAAGGCAGCCTTTGTGCAGCCAAGGGATCGATGGGCCGCCACCGACGGGCAGTCCATGGGGTCGTGCATTTGGACCGAAGAAATGGCGGGCATGCCATTCACAAGGTGGATTTTGCGGACTTGGGTGTAGTGGAGGGACACCACCGGAATGCCGTGGTCCTCACACCATTGGCGCAGCAAGGGGTGTGAGGAGCGTTTTTCGGGGTGGTCAGCCGCGTCAAACAGGTTGTACAGGGCCGGGTAAATGTTTGTTACTTTAGCCACCAGGTGGGGAGGACCCGCCAGAAACCAGTCGTGGTAGCCTGGCCTCACATCGGCGTAGCCGTTGGGGTTTTGGTGCATCAAGATGGTTATGGCGTCGCGGGCCAAGCGCCGGTACTCCAAACGGTGGGGAATGACCATGTCCGGGCGATGAATGACAATCATGTCATAGGCAAAAGGGTTTGGAATCAAGGAAAACCCGGCGTGCAGGGTGTACCAGGTGGACCACCACCGCTGCAAGGCACCGTCTGTCAAGTGGACATAGGCCGACTGGGGGTGGTCCTTGGCCTCTTTCTCAATCCGGTCCTTGTCCTCCATGAGAGGTCCATACACGCCGGCAAACGATTTGGTTAGGGGTTCGAGGACAACCCTGGTGGGGGTTAGGGGCTCGAGGTGTTTGTGTATTATGCTTGGGGGCGTGTCCTCCGTCGTCCACCCGTGCACAAACAAGTCTGCCTTGGCTTGGCGAATGGCCCGTGTCGAGGCCTCGAGGAGGTCCGGGTGAAAGGCGTCGACTTGCATTGTTTTTGCAGTTGACGCTTCCATGTAGGGTGTGGCATGAAGACCCTTGCCAAGGCGTCCCTTGAGCAAGCCACGCCATACGACGGCAACCTTGGTGTCTTGGTCATCATCGCCACCACCCTTCATGTCCTTGTCATCATCGCCACCACCCTTCATGTCTTCATCACCAGGTGATGACCCGTTTCCGTAGTTCACATCAGCCGTGCAGCGGGCACTTGGGTGTGTGGCGGGGCACGCCGTGCACAGGGCAGAGCCATGGAATGGACAATCAATCTCACACGAAAAAAACCCCAAGGTGTAGGACGGCTGCGCCACAAAGGTGGCCAGCGCCCAATCAATCACCTTGATTGTGCCGCCTATCCGAATCAAGTGACGTGTATGCCACTGGTTGTGTTTGATGCCCTTGGCACACAGGGATGAAAAAATGGCCATCTCGTCCTCACTTGCCGCTGCATCAAGGGGTGTGCCCCGGCCAATGGCTACACTACGCTTTTCAAGGTCAAAGGCCAAGAGCTCAGGCACAAACGGCGTCCCCTGAAGGGTCAGGTACCAAAACACCTCACGGGCAAACGCCAGGGGAGAGGTGTGGACCTTGACAATCTTGTCCTTTGCCGTGTACAGTTTAGCCTTCTCCCTCGTCTTGGTGAGGCAGGCGTCAGGCCCTGGCGCCTCCATCGCACAACAAAGCGGCGACGCTTTGAGGAAATCTTCCATGTATATATTTTTTTATTTTAGTAGCAATTCTCCTGTACAGAATTCAACTTTTCTCTGCGAATTATATTCTTAATGAAATAACACATTGTGTATTCAATGTCTACCTGGGGTGTATTTGCAACAAGCGATGGAAAACGCATAGAAGTGTTCAGGTGATGCACGCGAAGCCTTGCCCTTCCCCTTTACCTTTTCAACACTTGAAACCTTTCAATCTTTGCTTGATTAAATAGCGTCAATGTCCACCTCTGTGTCGTTGCTTTTCACATCAACGTCTGTAAACACAAACCCGGCGTCTTCCACCCCAAGTTCGTGGGACGGTTTGTCATTGGTTGTGGCTTGAGTCATTGTCTCCGGGATTTCACCTGCGCGTTTCAAGGTGTGCACCTCTTCACTGTTGTACTTGTAGACAATGTCACCCTTGGCGTCTTGAAACGACCGTAAAGACACCAACACGACATCATGGAGGGCAACCCATACCCGTTTTTGCAGGGCACCCCGCACGTGGGCTAAGCGCTCCACGCCATCCAGGCAGGCGACACGCATGCGGCACGACCCCAAAAGTTTAGTCACCTTGCCATAGATTTGGTCCTCTGTCGCAAAGGGCGTGTCACGTGTCGTCACAATGGCATTTTGCTTTTTACGGGTGCCACTTTTGGCTCCTTTTTTCGGCATTTTTATTATTACATTCTTTTTTCCCACGCCATGGCTTCCAACACAAGGTACACCCGTGTCCCGTCAACAACCACAGACGATCATGCAAGCAAAACGGTGCGCGTGGCTGTCATGGGGTCCACAAGGGGCACAGACCTTCAAGCCATTTTTGACGCCATTGGGTCGGGTGCCTTGACCGGCATTGAGATTCCCATTGTCCTGTCCAACAAGGAGGATGCTGGCATTCTGCAACGTGCGCGCGACAATGGCTACAATGGCGTGTTTTTGGACCCCAAGGGCCTGACACGGGCTGCCTATGACGCCCAGGTGTCGGCTCTGTTTGAAAGGGAGGCCATTGAGCTCGTGTTGCTCATTGGCTACATGAAGCTCATGTCGGGCGGGTTTGTGGCCAGGTGGCGCAACCGTGTCATGAACATTCACCCGTCCCTTCTTCCCGCCTTTGCGGGTGGCATGGACCTTAATGTTCATGAAGCTGTGCTGGCGCGTGGCTGCCGTGTGTCGGGCGCTTCCCTCATTTTCATTGATGAAGGCCCGGACACGGGGCCCATCATCAGCCAAGAGGTTGTCCCCGTGGCCTATTCGAATGGCCCAGGCGGCGACACGCCCGACACCCTCAAGGCCAAGGTCCAGGCGGCGGAGGGGCGCCTCCTCGTTCAAGCACTGGAGTGGTGGCGTGACGGCCGGATTTCCGTCAAGGGCACCACTGTCATGATTGATTTATGAACCTCTGCTGTAGTTGCGCCACACATTGTAACCCATGGACAAGCCTGAGGGTGCATGTGTGGAAAGCAAGCCATCAAAAACCAAGCTCAAGAAGCGCCCCCGTTCATCAGAAGGCGCCAACGACAAAACCCTTTACGCGCTCAAGGACACAAAGTATGCTCGCCGCAAGCGCATTGTCAAGGTGAAAAAGAAGGAGGGTGGACTGTTTGACATTTCTCTCAAGGTGGCAGGGAGCTCCCTCAAGGAAGCGTGTGATGCCGCATCCGATGCCCTGGCAACCATGTTTCGTGACACCCAGAAAACGTTGGACGCTGAAGCTGTAGCCACAAGTGCATCACTTTTTCCTGTCGACAAACCACCCAACTTTCTTCCTCCACCAACGTGTTGGACCCACAAGGTTGTCGCCTTTAAGGACAAGGATGGAGTTGGCCAGGTAGCCGTCGCCTACAAAACCGGCTATTCCAACGGCGCTGTGTACGTGTCCAATGGCAAGTTCCGTTGGACTCTTCCTGCGTCTGCTGTGCGGGCAGCGACAGATGCCGACGCAGCCGCTTGCGGCTTTACACTTTGCAACGCCTCGGAGGTTTTGGATGACCAAATCATTCTTCTTTCCTACCGTTCTGCTGTGCACACCTTTACAGTGAACCGAGATGACACCCGGCTACATTTTCCCAAGGTTTGTATTGTGGGTGTGGGCAGGACCAACTCTGAGTGGAAGGCCAAGATTGATGGGTTGACTAAAGTCCTTGTGGTCAACACCAAATAAAAATCGCATCTCATGAGTAAATTCATGTCATTGATTGTTTCCTTGGACAAAGTAGCAGCCAACACTGTGGACGTGGTGGGCGGCAAATCAGCGTCTTTGGCGTCCATGATTCACGGCCTCAAGGACTTGCCCATTCCTTCGGGGTTCACGGTCACGACTCATGCCTACCGCTTCTTTATGGCCCACAACCACCTGGACGGAGTGATTGAGGAGCAGGTGGCCAAAATCAAGAATGACGACTTGGCGTCGTTGCGCCGGTCCGGTCTTGCTATTCGCACAGCCATTGTCAATGGCAAGATGCCGCCCCTGCTGGAAGAGGAAATCCGCAAGGCCTACTTTGACCTGTCTTGCATGTACACGGACACGGAAGGCAGGCCTCAAAAGGCAACCGACGTGGCGGTCCGGTCCTCGGCCACGGCGGAGGACACCAAGGAGGCGTCCTTTGCCGGTCAGCAGGACACCTACCTGAACATTCGCGGAGACCAAATGGTGGTCCAGGCAGTCCTCAAGTGTTTTGCGTCCCTCTACACGGACCGTGCCATTTCCTACCGGTCACAGCAATCCACTACATTTGACGATTTGGCCTTGGCAGTCCTCGTCCAGAAAATGGTGCGGTCCGATCTGGGGTCGGCTGGTGTGGCCTTTTCCTTGGACCCTGACTCGGGCCACCGAGGGTTCATCACCATCAATTCCACTTGGGGGTTGGGCGAGTTGCTCGTGTCGGGCCAAATCACGCCCGACGAATTCTTGGTGTTTAAATCTGATAGGCTGCCCATTGTGGACCAAAAAATGGGCCACAAGACCCACCGCCTCGTCTACGGCGACTACGACGAGCCCACCACCCTCATCCCCTTGACGGCCAAAGACCAGGTGGCCTGGTCCTTGACACCAGGCCAGGTCCACACCCTGGCGTCCATGGTGCAAACCATTGAAGCCTACTACGGCTTCCCCGTGGACGTGGAGTGGGGCCTGGACGGCCTGACCAATTCCCTGTTTATTGTGCAGGCACGCCCCGAGACGGTCCATTCATTGTCTTTAGAATTAAAATCCGAGGTCCGCTACACCTTGCCTGATGAAGGGGCAAGACCACCTCTGATTTGCACAGGGATTGGCGTGGGCAAGGGGGTGGTGTCTGGAAAAGTGCACTTGATGCACTCCCTGGACAATCGCTATGGAGATGAATCGGCTGCCTTTCCCGAGGGATGCATTCTGGTGACGGAAGCGACTGACCCCGATTGGGAGCCCTTGATGGCCAAATCCGCAGGGATTGTGACGGCCAAGGGTGCCCGTTGTTGTCATTCGGCCATTGTGGCCCGTGAGTTGGGGATTCCGGCCATTGTGGGGACGGAGGTCGCCCTTGACTTGCTCGTCGAGGGCCAGGTCATTACTCTTGTCTGCTGTGAGGGTGAAGTGGGCAAGATTTACGACGGACCAATGGAAATCAAGGAGGCGGTCTTGGCATGGGATGACCTCGATTTAGACAAGTGTCCGGTGCCGTTGCTGCTGAATGTGGGCAACCCGTCCCATGCGCTGGCGGCGTCGTTGCTGCCCTCTGGAGGGATTGGCCTGGCACGGCTTGAATTCATCATTAACCATTTTATTGGGGTGCACCCCTTGGCGCTTCTCAAGGAGCGTGAACCCTACAAGGGCTACAAGGACGGCCCCACCTACTTTGTGGAGCGCTTAGCGTCCGGGGTGGCGCGCTTGGCGTCGGCGTTTTATCCTCGACCCATCATTGTCCGCTTCTCCGATTTCAAGTCGAACGAGTACCGTGCCTTGGAGGGCGGAGAGGTTTACGAGCCTGTAGAAGAAAACCCAATGATTGGGTGGCGGGGTGCGTCGCGCTACTACTCGGACGCCTACAAGGACGCCTTTGGCTTGGAGTGTGTGGCGATTCAAAAGGTGCGGGAGACGATGGGCCTGACCAACGTCAAGGTGATGGTGCCCTTTTGCCGGACGCCTGGGGAGATGAAGTGTGTTTTGAAAACCATGGAGGCCAATGGCCTGGTGCGGGGGTACTTGGGTTTGGAGGTTTACTTGATGTGTGAGGTGCCGTCCAATGTGATTCTGGCGTCTGAATTTGCCGAGCTGGTGGACGGGTTTTCCATTGGGTCCAACGACTTGACCCAGCTGACCTTGGGGCTTGACCGTGACTCGGAGCTGGTGGCCCACCTGTACGACGAACGCAACCCGGCCGTCAAGGCCATGATTGCTCAAGCGATTGTCAAGGCCAAAGAGGCAGGGATCAAGATTGGGATTTGTGGGCAGGGCCCGTCGGATTTTCCCGACTTTGCAGCTTTTTTGGTCGAGGCCGGGATTGACACGATTTCCGTCACTCCCGACTCTCTCTACCGAACCTACGCCACCTTGGGTTCGCTCTGTGATGATCTCTAATCTAAAAATAAAAACATCATGAAAGCGGGTGCATTGGTTGGTCTAATGTTTGGCATATGTTTGGTTCTAGGTCTGGTCATTTTACTCGTCTTGGTTGTCCCCAAGCCCATGTGCTATTATTTTGATCCCATGCCATTGAATATGAGAGGCAAGACGTGGCCTAAAACATTGTTTTTGACGTACAAATCTCAAGAGGCGGTCCCCCCATATGTGATGGAGCGTTTTCGGAAACATGCTCCGGGATTCAACATTGAATTTTATGATGATCAACGGTGCATCGAGTTTTTGTCTACACACTTTCCCCCTCAAGTTCTAAAACGATACAAATCGTTGAAAAAGGGATGTCACAAGGCAGACCTGTGGCGGTATTGTGTTTTATGGTTTTACGGGGGTGTCTACCTTGACATTAAAACCCCTTTGGAAATGGATCTGTTGGCCATGTTTCCTGATCAAAGTCAGAATTACACGGTCAATGGCGGGTCGCGGCATATATTTCCCTACTGTCACCAAGGAATATTAGTGGCAAAAAAAGGTGATCCTGCGCTTTACCACGCAATTCACTCCATTCTGAGAATGCGGAATGCCTGGATAAACTTGTATTATTTGGTATTCACTCGACAATTCTATTTAATTATTCAAAAACACAAACAGGATTGGATTATCTACAAAGAACGCTGTGGGCGGTGTGGTCGAGACGATGTACCGGACTGCAAGGGATTTTGTTGTGCAATTTTTGATCCTGTCCGTAATTTGCGTCTGTGTTCTACACGCGATCCTAATTTTGGGAAGTCTTGGTGACCCGTATTAAAAAACAAATAAAAATTATAGTAACCACAACAAACATGACAATCATCAATATTTTGATGGTTAACGGAATGTTGGGTGGCAAGTAATGGAGGTTGTTCACTGCAAATGATGACCGGTGGTACAACCCCAACTTTATAAGGGCGTTCAAATATTGTCGTTGGTGTCGGTTAAGTTTTAATAAGTGTTTGGACTTGAGAAACGACGGTCGGGCTGACGGAAGCCACGCGATGCCAAAGGGAATCTCCAAATAGCGGTGCAGAGGCTCCCCGTATTGTTTAGATGTCAAAAGGTGCATTTGCCCCAAGTCTGCTTTGGGGCGTGTCTTTAAAACAATCGTCGACGTTGCAGCCATGGTAAAATAAGGAAGTTTTCCGGATTGAGAGGCGAAATGCTTGAGTCTGTGGTCTTTACAAAAGTCTTTAAAGTGGGATGAAAAGTTGTGTAGGCCTCTTCGAATAGCACCATCAAATTCTTCGAACCATGCCCTGACAAAAGGATTGTGGGGACTTGCTCCAAATGCCCAATTGTCTACAGTGTCTCTACGGCTGGGAAACCAGTAGCCTTGAAATCCATTTAAATTTGTGTCAATCCAATGTTCAACCGGATTTAACAGTAAGATAGACGCGTCCAGCCACAACCCACCTTTTTCGTAAATGGTTTGGAGACGGACCCAATCTGCTTGGTGTTGTTTCCGCAAAGTCGAAAAAGAGGGAGGGACATTTTTCCACGTCATTGTTCCGTCCAACATGACAATGGTCCATGATGGGTTGGTCTCTTTCCATGATTGGATACATCGTTGTACCAAGGAAGGTATGTTCAATGGATCATGCCAGAAAGTATAGATTGTTTTTGGAAACCGGGACATTTTTTAATGAATATGAATAAAATGGGGAGCTTTTCACCCGTACGACTTGTGTGTATTTGTTTTTTGTTGGTGCTTATAGGATTTATAATCTGTTTTTTGTATGCGGTCTATTTACCGATTCTTGCGCCAAAACCTACTTCAAATACACTGGCAGACAGCTTTCCGGGCCCCATTGATGTTGTTTACACGTGGGTTGATGGAACTGACAAGGCTTGGAAGGTTTCCCAAGACCAGTGGAGAACAAAAGAAGGTATTCCGCCACCACCCGATGCAAGTTTGCGTGATCCGACACCGAATCTTTCCAAGGATGAATTGTATTTTTCTATAAAATCTGTCCAAAAATACATGCCATGGGTCAATCGCATTTATATCTTTACCCAATCTCCTCAAAAGCCCCACTGGTACAACCCAAGCGATGTTTCCATGTCTAACATTTTTGTTGTCCACCATGAAGATGTTTTTGCATCTAATGCACCTCTTCCTTCTTACAATGGTTTATTGAATCAGTCTCAAGTTCATCGCATTCCAGGTCTTGCTGACCATTTCATATTGTTTGACGATGATTTTTTTGTTGGACGACCTTTAGACCGTGGACATTTTTTTGATAGGCGTGGAAACCCCGTGTACCGATTGACAATTTCTTGGGCAACCTGGCTGTATCCACATGAACCCTATTCTAAAATTAAAAAGAATACGCACAGGGCAGTGCATTCCACTGTGGGTAGATGGGCGGTGCTCGTAAATCACCTCCCAGTTCCTTTGACAAGACATGATTGTTTTGAGACGGAAATTTTGTTGGGAAGAAAGGGGTATTTGGATAATCGTTCCCGTTTTCGAGGAGACGATACTTTTGAATTTCCAATGGTCGCGGTCAATTATAGACTGGCCCGTGGCAGGACTCGGCGTCACCCTCTTTCGTTCAAGACAAATGTATATCAGGGTAAAAGGGAGAAAGTATTGAAACTATTAGCGTCTGAAAAATTTCCTCACCTGTTTTGCATAAATGCGGGGTTTGATCAAGAAATGGCCACTGCTTGTGAAACCTCACTCAACTTTCGACGAATGAAAAAATAATAAAATATAAAATGAAGGCATATATTATTGGTATTGATTCGGACAAGAATGTCCAAAAAGACGCCGTGAAACAACTACGAGAGATGGGTTTAGATGCTCAAGCGTGGCACGGTGTTAATGGGAAAAAAGAAAATATTAATCCTCGTAACTATTTATCTCTGGGTGCTCTTTTTAAATCGAAATTTGTAAAACATAGAGCAGTGGATTGGGATTTCCCTTTGGGCGACCCAAGGGGAGCCTTGGGATGTTTTTTGTCTCATAAAAAAATATGGGAACACATGGTGGAGAACAATGTACCTGTTGCTTTGATTGGAGAAGCCGACATTGTCCCAAAACCTTCTTTGTCGCAACGTATTCAAGACGGGTTGCAAAATTTAGAAAAGTGGGATATTTTATTGTTGGATTGCACACTAAAAAATCACCATTTAAAAGGGACCGGGTTAGAAAACGCAAATCATGGGTTTAAAAAAGGAAAACAAAGCTTTCTTGGATTGCATGGTTACTTACTTTCAAAACAAGGGGCTCAGATTTTATTAAAATATGCAATGCCTATAGAATTTCAATTAGATTCTTATATACCAATGCTTGTATATCTTGACAAACTTCGTGCGTGGTTTGACCCAACAAAACCCGTCACCAAACGTTCAACTAAAAACCGAAAATCGTCAACCCAAACCGATAACACTGACCGGATCGGGTTTTGTCACGGTGATAGAATTGTAGCCACTCCTGGCTACATTGCCTTTTATGTCGCCTTTGCGATTCTGTTTATTTTGGCAATTGTGTTTGCTATTCTTTACGCTGTGAAAAAGCAATAAATTTATCGGAGTCTTGACATTGTGTCCTTAACGTGTGTGTACAACACATTGAGGGCAGTCATGACGTCATGGTGTGATTTATAAATTAGAGGATAATATTTTCACAATACTACAGCAGGGCATGGGCTGCATTCCCTCCCTGTGCATGCCGTGTTGCTTGCCTGCGTCGGCGCCCAAGTTCACGATTGAAGGCGTGTTTTGGGCGCGGATTGTCAAGGTCTATGACGGCGACACGTGGCATGGAATCATCCGCGTGAATGGGCACCCGTCAACGTTTGTGTTGCGCTTGGCAGGTCTCGACACCCCAGAACTCAAGGGTGCATCGTCAAAAGAAACAGAAGCGGCCAAAGTCGTGCGTGACTACTGTCGCACTCGGTGGCTGCACAAAAAAGTGCGGCTGGTCGCCCAAGGCATGGACAAGTACGGGCGGCTGTTGGCCACCATCTATCCACTGACTTTCAAATGTTTTGCTTGTGGTGCATCGGTTAATCACCGGCTGATCAAAGAGGGCTATGCCCTCCCCTATGACGGAGGGACCAAGAGCCAATGGACTGATAAAGCTTTGAATACAATTTTAAAAAGGTGAGAGAATACACATTCATAAAATGACGGGGCCCTCCCTGCTGCAAGTCAGCCGCAAGACGCAAGAAGGCTACAAGGTCATGTACTGCATTACTTTGCCTTGGCAGCTTCGCCGGGTTGACTACGACGTCAAGCCCCTTGTGTTGCATGAGGGGCGGTTTTTCGTGGTCAAGGACTTGCTGTGGAGGGGCAAGCCCTGTGAGGTGGCCTGCATGCCCTACGGGTGCATGGTGCCCCGTGCGGATTGGCCGGTGGACGCCCACGAGTCACTCACGACGCTGGGCCATGCTCAACGCTACTTGGGCCATTGCACAAAAACACTCGACAGCAATCCTGTCGTATTAGACGTGCCCTGCTGGAAAGATGGATGCCAGGTCCACCACTCCTTGGACCGTGACCTGTGGCTTCCCTCCACCTTTCGCCTCTCTGTATCCTTTGATTGCGAATAAATATTAGAGTGTGGCCCATATTAAATGAGACCGACACTATGATTTTTTATTCTATTTACACCCAATATCTACAATATCGGGTGTATCTATCATCGATAAGGTGCCATCTTGGTGAGGGGGCCTCTTCTCTCATAAGGGGCCATGCGTGTCAAGGGACGATTGGAGGAGGAAGAAGATGAAAAGCCCCATGTTCCGGGTCTTGGACGGGTAGATGGCGGATAGTAGGGTTCGGGGGCCATAAAGGTGACCATTCCCGGGTCATCAGGCGCGACAGGTGCAAAGACGGGCTTTGTGTCTGTTGGCAACATAGACGTCTCGACGGCAGATGCGCATGTCAAGCACAAATCCATCTCTTTAAAGCCAATACAACGCTTCAAGGGTTGCTTGCGGCACTTGTCGCAAATGACGACTGCTGCTTCCCCAAGGTGGGGGTAGTGGTGCCACGCCTGGGGGTAGTAGGTTCCATAGGTCAACACTTTTTTGAAATCAGACATTTTAGAATGTGATAAGCAATTGATGAATGGCATTTCAACTTGGATTGTAAATTTGGGTTATCGGCAGTTACTTTTGCAAAGCAAAAGAATTGATAATGGATCACATTTTAAATGGGTCACACGGATGACCCCAAACCATGTTTTGATAATGAGGTAGCCAAGGACAGACGGCTCGTCTTGGCCATGCTGCGCTACGAAGATGTCCTGATTCATGGCAAAGAAGCTCAAGAAGCTTACAAAGCTTTTCGTGCCTTGGGTCACCACTCGATGGATGTCGAACGCATGACGGCCCGTCAAACCCTGGACCATTTTGGGTTTTCATCAAACGATGAATCCTTGGCAACCTACAGATCTTTGTCCAAGCTCTACCCGGACGACGACGAGATTAAAAAAGCCGTCACCTACTTGAGGGCCAACCGCTGCTTGCGCTACACTCTTCCCTTTCCATCTCTAGGAGAGGTCTGTCCAAATCCCCTAGTCCATCGTTTTTGTATGAAAACGGGCACAACTACCAAGGCTGAACCCCTCCACACCCTCTTTGACCGGACCAAGGACCAACGCATTGTGGCGGCTTTTTCGTCCTCCTGACCCCCCTTTCTCGCAAGGCTTCATAAATTGGCTGACGTTGATTACGACGCATCGTCCTTTCAGCTCGTGCTCGTCTACATCAATGAGGCCCACACGGTGGATTGGCCCATTGGAGGGTTGCCCGTCTATGAGCCAGCTAAACCCGAAGCCTTGCGAGAGTCGACTCCACATGGACCGTCCCAGACTTCCTTTGAGGATCGGATAAAACAAATGCAGGTCCTGGCTGCCAAGCTTCCTCCCAGCCTCAAGGAACATGTAACTTGGGCTGTCGACACTTGGTGTGACCCTGACGATTTTACGTCTCCCACGTTTGAAAACGTCTTTCATGCATGGCCCGACCGCTTTGTCCGGTTGACCAAGGACGACAAGATTGTTGAAATGTCGTGTTATGGCAATGAAAAGGAGGAAAATGCGATGCTGGTCAACGACTATGCTCACTACTTGTAGGTGGTTTTGCGTCTATAAAAAAGGGAAAATCGTCATGACGGCCATCAAGGAAAGCAATCCTTTTTTTGCACTTTATGGCCTGATCCTTTGATTTTTTCTTTTTGAATGTCACCACAATCTAATAAAAAACATGGCTTCCATTACCGAATTTGCACGACATCAAGAATACGAGCACGACTACCTCTTCAAGGTCCTCTTGATTGGGGATTCGGGAGTGGGCAAAACCTGCCTCCTCCTCAAATTTACAGACGACGTGTTTCAAACATCGTACATTTCCACCATTGGTGTCGACTTTCGCATCAAGACGATCAAGTTGGACGACGGCAAGGTCGCCAAGCTTCAAATGTGGGACACGGCAGGCCAAGAACGTTTCCGCACCATTACGTCGTCCTATTACCGTGGCGCTCATGGCGTCATTATTGTCTTTGACGTGTGTGACGTGTCGTCATTTGCCTCGATTCCAATGTGGATGGGGGAAGTAGAACGCTACGCCAAGCCGGGTGTGCCCATGATTTTGGTGGGCAACAAGACGGATTTGGTGCACAAACGTGAGGTGTTGAAAGAAGACGCTCAAGCCTTTGCCGACGCCAGGGGCATTGCCTACACGGAGGTATCTGCCAAGGCGGATTCATCAAAAGCATTGCTTGACCAAGTGTTTTTGTTGACTGTGGAGCGCATCCGCGGTGATTCGTCTCTTGGAGACGGGTGGACGACGACCAAGGTCAACCAAAAAGACGAACCACCTGGTGGCGATGGCCGCAACCCACACAACTTGATCTTGACACACAGTCGTCGCCGCCTGCCCGATTGCTGTTCTTCTTGACTTGTAATAAAATGCCCAAATCTCGATCAAAATCTAAAAAAGAAAAACGACCACGTGTGGCTCCGCAGCCGCCAGGAGGCTACTCCAACCAAGACCTTAAACTGGCCAAGTTCCTGTCGGAAAAACGTGCAAAGCTTTTCCCGTACCTGGAAAACCCTCGTGACCAAAAGGCAGCCGCCCAGATGGTGCTGCTCTACATTCACAAGGCCAAACTCCAAAAAGAATGGCTTGCCGTCCACGGGGTTCTGTTGGCATTGGCAAAAACCCCCAAGGAAGGCCGTGCATTTATCAAGTGTGTGCAAGACCCATACTGTTCATTCTCTCGGGGTTTGCGTGCCTTTGGGTCTGTGTACACCCAAGCCACAAAAACCCACAAAGAAAAAATGGCCAAGATGCGTGAAAAGACCCTACGCGACCAAGAGGAGGCAGAGCGTCAAGCCATTGAACTCAAGGCAGTGATGCAACGCACGGGCATGGCAGACAATACCAAGTGGGCAGGCAAAGGAAATGCTGCATCCACAACCCGTAGATGATATAATTCTACATTGTATAGATGTGTGTAATGCTGGACCAAAACACATTTCGACAACAGGGGCACCGGATGGTGTCCGTCTCCACCTGTTTGAAGCACTTGACACACATGTAAAACGTCCGACAGCAATTGGTGGTCATGAGCACGTCGCCACTGGTGGGAACGTCGCCACTGGTGGGACCGTCGCCACTCATGAGACCACGTGACTCGGTTGACCATGGTTTGCACAGCTCCAAACAGCAGCGTGCGTCAGGTCCACATGGCAATGTGGTCGGCACGTGTGCCATTGACAACATGGGAACCCCGTACTCTGTTTTCTCAAATGGCACCGTGAGGGAAGTGGTCTCCACAAGCTTGGTTCGACCCATAATGTCCCAGGAGGGAATGGAGGGAGTGCAGCTTGGTTGGTGGTGGGCCATGTGGTTTTGTGGACAAGGGGGAAGAATTGTGATTATAACTCGTAGACTACTCAGAAATGTGATTCATTCTTCTGATTTGAGTATAAGAATAAATCACACACACTTTCAAAAATAAAAAAAATGGCATCAGCCTGTGTTCTCCCCACAACCCAAGCAGACCAATTTAGGTCTTGGCGCTCTTGCCGCTCTTTTCCATCTTGCCCCTCTTTCTCCACCCATGTCAAGGCACCAAGCAGCCGTGTTAACCCCAAGGTCGTTTTAAACCCAAACCCAAGCCCAGTCAATCCACTCTACCGCCATGGTTGGACAAGGCTGCCAATTGACAAAACACAAAAGAACCCTTACGCCCACTACGCTGCACAGCTTGACATGGACACGTCACTCGACTCGGTTTGGATTCGACGCGCGTGGACTCTTCCCCAATACAGGAAAATTGCCAATCACCGTCCTCTCTTGGACAGGACACTGGGCGGCAAAGCCTTTTTACACTACAAGGTGTTGCCACTGTCCTATGCGTTCCACCCCCTCCTCCGCAACATCTTTGGATGCATGTCGGGCATGGCGGGCGGGAGTCCCCCCATGCGAGTGTCGCTCCGCGCATTCTTGAGGCTTGGCCCGTTTTGGGTGGGTCTCCTGAAAGACTGGCAGCTCACCACAAAACCCTTGACACGTGTGTGCCCCAAGCCTGGCCGTAGCGGCATGGTGGTGGAACGTGATTATCACTTTAGACATTTGTCGTTGAGGAATGTCAAGGCGTCAAGAACGATTTTGCCGCCCGTCCTTAAACCTCTGGCTTCCGTCTTGGGGGCACAGGGCTTGGTGTTTTATTCTGCAAAACCCACCACGGTGAGGGGAGACACGAACAATCAACCTTTTCTTGTTCCTCTGGCGCCCAACCCAGTCACGTCAGCCCACAACCTTGCCAAACTCTTGCCCTACATCCTCTCCAAGCATAAATTGGGGTGCGGAAAAATACCCCCCGGGCATTTATTCAAAGATAAGAAGGAGGAGATTGTTAAGCAAACACTGCAGTCGTTTTCCCCGCTGCCCGTGTCAACATCACCAGACCGCATCATGTGGTCTGAATCGTCTTGGTACCACGGAAACACTTTTCCCACTGTCGAAAACCATTACCTCGAGGGCATTTTGCTGCCCATGGAAGCACTCCTTGTCGAACAGCTTACCCTGTCTTGGGGACGACACACCATTCACTCGGCCTCTATTCCTGCATTGGCACGTGAAGGGTTGGCCAAGAGCGTCTCGATCAAAGGCAAACCCTACTACCTCGTGACCTTGGGGCTTCCCCCCCACATCATGGCCCAAAAACCCGTCCACTGTCACGCCTACTCCTACTCACTCCACGTTTCTAGACACCCCTTGGTGGTGGGTGGCCTGTACAGAGCATGTCCGTCGTTTGATTCAAGCCATTCAAAGCACCAGGACGACAAGGACACCTTTTTGTCCTTGGTGACAACGTCGATTGTGGACGAAGTGTCTCTTGCAAACAAGACAGACATGTACTACCAAGGTCCACCCCTCCAAGCCTATTCTTCGTCTGTCAAGTTTTTAGGCATGAAGACAACCTTGATGAACTCCACGGAATCACCTGTCAAGTTTATCGTTGACTCTTCTCCGGCCACAAAACCGTATCTTTGCCCGCCTTGTCTTGTGCGACGATTCACCCTTCAAGCTTTGCCGTCATTGCCCTTTTATACACACAAGCCGTCGCCTGTGCCAGAGTATCTCCCACTTCACGTGTTTCGGGCATGTTTAGAGCAAAAAAGGTCACCCACCTTTCAATCCCTGACTGCAAACCCCTGTTTGCCACAAGCCATTGGGTGGTCCGCAGGCCCTTCACAGGCCAGGGCCGGCCATCGAGGCCCTTCACAGGCCAGGGCCGGCCATCGAGGCCC
>Ga0180434_10003180_pt1 | contig 21099 bp, 15 predicted proteins | sample SS_ome_7_FD_132453 | JGI IMG/M metagenome (GOLD analysis project Ga0180434, IMG submission 132453) | Hypersaline lake sediment archaeal communities from the Salton Sea, California, USA - SS_1_D_2 metaG | ecosystem: Environmental > Aquatic > Non-marine Saline and Alkaline > Hypersaline >...
CCTGAGGAGGACGCCAAGACAAAGATCCGCGAAGGAGAGAATGCCAAGCCGGAATATACGCTAAAGGATACTACTGGTGACTCGGGTGCCAAAATTACCACGACTCGCAACGTTCAAGTCACTCCCGTAAAGACGTCCATTCCCCTACCGAATCGAAAGGTTGCCAAACCTCGAATTGTTCAACGGCGAATACCTTCAAAGCGTCCTATTGTATCCCGACGACGACGTCCCGTTCAACGTAAAAATCCCTCGCCTGCCACTCGGCGCCCAGCAAAGACAAGGAATACACCTATTCCAAAGCGTCGACCGCCACTTACGTCCTCGCCTGAGAACCGAGAAGCGGAAAAGACCGTGTCAATTGCAAGGGAGGAGAAAACGGAAAAGACAGAAAGGTCCATGACCATTACGGCCAAAGAAGGTGTGTCTATTCTGGACACCCAGTGCATGGACACTTTCGGCGCTTCTGAGCACTTTGTTGCCTCTTCTGCTCGTACGAGTCATCATTACGACTCTCTGTCTGACCGATTGGACGCACATCATTTGGGACAGCCTATCGCCGAGAATGTGGAGGAGGAAACCGAAGAAGAAGAAGAAGAAAAAGACCTTTTCACCACACAATACGAAGCCTCGACAGAACCTTCTTACACCGAAGAGGACCAAATTCCTTTCCAGGAAGGAGAAAGGGAGGAAGAATTTACTGGAACTGTGTACGAACAGGATAAACAGACCATGTATCACCAGGCCCAAACCCCAGCTCCCAAATCGGGAGCATGGACGTTCCAAGGGAACGATTCTTCGGATCCTTGGGATGAGGGGTATGGATACGAAGATTCCTCGCATGTATACTCGGGGTATTCAGTAGACGACGATCCTTATTCGTATGGGGTTCCCGCAGGGGCACGAAGATACTACTCGCCTGTACCTACCGGTAGGCCACTTCCGAAAGTTTCTAAAGACCGGTACATGGAAAATGTGAACCCTGCTTTATCAATGCTTGTGGCCGGGGCGCTGACCATTGTCAGTAAGAACATGAAAAAGCATCTTGAGGAAATCAACGGCGAGACCACTTCGTCCGGAAGTGGTGGTGGTGGTGTCAACAGTGCTTATGTATCTCGATTGTCGACACCCAACCGATTCAACGCGGCCTGCCAAAAGATACAGCGAGGAAGCGAGGAGGATCTGGAATCTGTGTACGAGAGCATTTTCGAACACTGGGCGTTGTTGAAACCCCTGTGCACCAGAGATGCGATGGAACGTGGTGTGAGAGAATTGGCTTTAGGTCTGGAGGATGGGAACATTGCGGTAGCCAAGGGGGCTATGGATGAACTCTGTAGGAGCGTACATCTTTCAGATTCTTCGGTAGATACTATGAAAAGACTGGTGGAACAAATGCACCGTGCTGTGGCGCGATACAGGTGTTCCCAGTGCAAGGACATGAAACAGTTTAAAGTGTGTGTAATCCATGCTAACGAAATGGTAGTCACCACCACGAACCCTACTACCTATTTGTAAATCACGTACCAGAAAAATTCACTTAATGAATTTGGTTTTTTTTCCAGTATTTTTAAAAAACCCCTTCCTTCCACCTTTTCCTCTCCGTACCATTTCGTTTCGCTATGAGCCGTGAAGGCGAGGTGGAGGTGGAGGAGAAAGGTAAACGTGAAAATCTCTATTACGTAAACACCGAATGTTTTTGGTGGTACATTGTATGGAGAACCTGTTTTTACGAAGACCATTCGTCCTACTTACCTAAATACCATGCACCTCTCCATGCTTTGTATTCTCGATATGTGGAAATATCCATGCGGTTCAACTTGGCCGTTGATGTGATTGATCCTTCTCGCTTTATCTCCATCGTAAACGAACTTCAAGAGAGCGGGAACATGTATATTTCTTGTTATTGGAACAAGCCGTCTTTTACCAAGAAGAGGAAACACGCGGCGGAAAGGGAACCATGTGTCTGTGCGGTGGTCATCTGCGACTGGGCTATCAAATACGAACGGCTTCTTCGATCCAGTATCCTGAATGGATTTGTGGAACTCAAAGTAATCAATGGAGTACCTGTGGTTGGGCAAACGGACCATGTAGACGTACCGTCCAAAGAACACGAGGAGTTTGTGCCACCAAGCGAGGGGCCTTTGTTTGACCATGGGGAGGATCCTTTACAGCAAGAAATGGAAAGGTCTATCATTAGACAACCGCAAACAAAGATGTACCAAGAGACGCTGGCATTTATCAAAAGGGCGAGGGGAAGTGTGAGCGAGTTTCCTCTACCAGAAGACGCTGTGCGTTCAGCTGAAATACCCGAAATCCCAGAAATCCCAGAAACCGGAAAAGGCAAAGAGCCAGAGAGTCCCGAAAGGGAAAGTGGGTCCGAAGAGATGCAAGAAGAGTTTATGAAACGCATGGAAGCGATGACGCCCAAAGAAGTGGAGGAAAAAGTGAAAGTGGTTATCTCCAAAAGGATAGCCAAGATTCATTTTGACTTGGAAAATGAGAGTATCCTCCGGCAATTGAACCAGTATTCTTACAGTGTATTACCCAAAGGCAATGAATAAAAAAAAATTGCCCCTTGTTGCCTTTTCTTTGCTATTTTCTCTTTATGCATCATGATCATGTTCATGCGGAAAGCGTCGATCCTCTTTATCGCATTGTTCCACTTTCCCGCATGCACATGTTCTCCTACTAGAGAGAACGATGCTTCACAACAATCGATAAAGGTAGTCAATGAGTATCTCCAGGGGATGGAAGACATGCTACAGGATCCCGGAAATCCCGGGAAGGAGGAGGAAAAGGGGGAAAAGGGGGAAAAGGGGAAAAGGGGAAAAAGGGGGAAAAGGGGGAAAATGCATTGTATAGACCGATTCACAAATATTTGGGGGATAAGGCGAGGAATGTGTTGAATCATATAATTTCGATATCTCCAGACACCAAAGGGACCATTCGGCATGGATTACACGGACTGTACACCCAGAAGCATTATTATCAATATAGTCCAGTACCTTTTCGTAATCCACCCAAGGAAATTACACATGACGAACATCTGTTTGCGGAAGCCCTATGGGTTTTGATTTCCTTGTTTATTTTATTCATAGCTCTCACGTGTTTATATCGCTGTTTCTCTGGTACCATTTCCAAGATGTTTGGTGTGTTATATACATTTATGGGGTTTGTGTTCTTTATGGCGAAAGCCTATCACTTTTATTCTCTGTACTACTCGGAACACGAAGTAAACTCCCCGAATTAAAATTTCAGTTCTTGCGAGGTATATGGAAAACCCCGACTCTATACAATTTTTTAGAGCGGGTATGGATTACCACAAAAAGTATGGTAAAAACAGGCGAGAAAGAGCAATACGCATGTATGATGGGAGCAACAATCATTCCATTGAGGCGGTAAAGACTTTGAGATCCGGCAAAAAAATATACACGGTACGTTCTCAACGAACCCCTTTCAAATCATATTCTATAGACCCTCGCCTGCCTAGATGCACTTGTCCGGATTTTATTTTTAGGTACAAACGAGTTGGTCCATGCAAGCACATACAACTGGTTAACATGTATGCCCGATCCAAGGCAAGGCCACTACGCCCACTCAAGTCTCGAAAAAGATCCTCATAGGACGAATTTCTCCTTTTTTTACGATCTTGGGTTTAAACGGTACACAAACCTCAACCGTGTTAACGGAACGTCTTGTAGCCCACCTTCTCCGTCCCTCCTTCGGTTGGAAAGTTCTTTTTGGTAATTTTTTAGCGTGTTCACAATCTCTGGGATGGATTCTTGTATCATACGGTCCATTTGGCTACGGAGACTGCGTAGAAACTTTTTGTACATAAAATCCAGCAGTTTGTCCCTTCTGCTCGCAGTGGCAATGATGTACTGCCCTCCAAATATAGCTTGAGCAGGCCGTACCAACACTCCTTGATGTTCTCCTCGATAAAAGTCCATGGCAAAGGGAATTCCTTGCGTCTCTTCGGCAAAGTCTTCCGGAGTAAAGTCTTCCGGAGCCATGGCCCTGCTTATCCTATGATCCACAAACGAGAACCCCATCCCGTTGCGGTACGTATAAGAAACCAATTCAGAGCAAAACATGGCAAACCGGTTCCCCTTTTCGCGTTGCTCGGTGATCCCCGTAATCAGGCGAAGATGGGCATTGGTCAGCTCGAATACGTCGGTCTCGTAGGGCACTTTGCTCATTGAAAAAAGCACCGCCCATAGATACAGATCCGTCAACCCGTCTTCCATGTCGGCAATAACTCGTGGGTCATCGATTCTCATGGGTCTGTAAGATATGGTATAGTTATTCTTGGCATACTGGTACAGTTTTTCATGTGCAGAGACCAGGCGAGGACCGTTCTTATCTCTCCGTGTGAGAAAATCGTACGTTTGGTCTTGTGTAGTAGACTCCCAAATGAACAGATGATCCTCGCCTGTATCCTCGTCCCGGATACGCACAACCATCCCCACATGGCTATACCTTACTTGCGTGAAGCATTGTATAGCCCAAGAAAACACCCCGATTCCCTCAAACAGTAAAATATCTCCGGTTTTAGCCGTCTTTAAGAAATACTCGTAGCTAACAATCCCTTGATTTGGGCCGCCGTTCCTAGTAATTGCAAATCCTCCGGTGAAACAACAAAAAAGACTCCGTAACCCAAACGCTCCATGTTCGTAGGCCACAATATTGGGATGTGTAGCTTCATACCATTCTCCGCCTCTACGAATACGCATTTCTTCTTCTTCCCTTTCCCCCCTTCCTTCTCCTTCCCCCCTTTCTCCATCTTCGTCCTCGTTTGATAAAAGATAAGCATGTACGTTAAAATAGGAGCCCCGTCTGGTACGAGGAGACAATTTTTTGCGTAACACCATATCTTATTACCTAAAATCACAATAATACTTTACCTACTTTAAATGGACAATGCATCTGTTAGAAAAAAATAAAAATTTCTTGTTTTTTTTTGTGCCTCTCCGTCTAATGTTCACAAAAAAAACAGCCGCCATTTTCCCTTCCTCCACATCCTTCGCACCCTCGTGATCATTTTTTTCCACACAAGGCCCCGGAAGACGAAGTAAGGCGAAAAAAAAAAGATTATACTCATGTCCGAAGAATCTGGTTTTGGGGAAATGGGGGAAATGGGGGAAAGCCTCGACGAATGGTGGGCAAGGTCGGTGGGGGCGTCCGCAGAATGGATAGAAAATTATGCAAACGCATACCTTCCCTTTGGGACGCTCTACGAACAAGGACGTGTGTCTCTAAAGGCCATACGCGAATCTTCTCGTCTATGGAAATATTCTCAGTGGAACCTATTGATGACGGAGACTGGTGCCGTTTTGTATACTCAGTTTGTCATTTGCTGCCGCAAGATTATTCGCAGCCAGGGGAGCGCCGCCTGTTGGTACAAGACTCTCAGCTCTAGAGCTTTTATCAAGAGGGGTCCGTCCCGTTCCCACGCCGTGTCTTCCGAAGGGGATTTATTTCCCATTTCTATATACGTGCACGAGAAGAACGACGCTGTGGACAAACCGGACACCCCGGACGCTGAGGACATCTTGGATACAGACAATCGGTTTAGGTGCAAAAAAATCCATTTCACTTTTGCGGACAAAGACTCCTCAAGCAAACTCTCCGAATCCGAGCTCTTTGCCGATACGATGCTTACGTTGATTTTCATGGACCCTGACACTTCTCGCATTCCTGACGATTGTCCTTTCCCTGTACCCATCATTGACAAGATAGCTTATGCAGCACGTACTCCTCGTAACGTATTACTTCGAAATGGAAAGCTGTCCAACCAGAAATATTACTATCCTTTGTTTACACGAGATATGCGACTGGATACGATCGCCACACATTTCTTCATCAACACGGAAGCTGTGTCGGAGTTTATTGGAAGGATGCAATCTCTTCCCCCCAAAAAAAGGAGAACGGGTGTTCTTTTCCTTCTAAGACAACGTGAGAATATGTACAACCGGGAGAGAGACCAAATTGTATGCCCTTACGGAAAATCGGCTGTGTCCACACTCTTTTTGGTGAAGACATGGATGACCATATTGCTGTCGCACCATCTGGATCGATGTGAGTCGACCTGCGCGGCCTTCTCGTCGCTTATGCACGACGCGCTCCATTTGGATATACCCGAATCCCCGGATACCCTTTTGGTAGAATTTATCGTACGGAACTATTTTTCAGGCGAGGAATGTGCCGAGAATCCCCTAAAGGCTATGGTAGACGACAGCCCCGCGTTGATGAACCAAATCGCCGTTGCCCACCTGACCTCGGTATTATGTTCCGATATCCTCGCTTGGCCACCCTACCGCTCCTCGCATGATTTACTCCGACAATGTGTATACAATGCGAACAATGTGTGGTCTTTTGCCTGCAATATGATGTATGAGGAGGAAAACTTCATGTACATCGAGAAGCGGGGGTCCTCGTATTACGGCGAATGGTTCTCCGCCATACTCCGCAAGGAGACGGAATCCACGCCGGTACGCTGCTTCTCTCTTTTCGGGTGCAGCTATGCACAGTCAGTTGTGCTGCTAGACGCCGTAGAACATGTGCTCCGCGACGTTATCCATGGCTGGATTCTTTTTTTTCCGGACATGACAACATACACGAACACCAAGAAGGGCCAGCATGACCACGATGTCAACCAAGAGGTGTATGGGCATAAAGACGATGGCCCAATGGACATCCAACACCCGGAAGGCGGAGAGGATTCGAGCGAATTCGAGGAGGCGTATATAGAAGACGTCGGGACTTCATCAAAGATAGAGCACCGAGAGTCCTTTCTGTTTTACATCCAGCCCGTGCCCCAGACCAACGGATGTTCAGCACTCGTCGTGCGTGCGAATGATCGCATCGATGAGATGAGTTCCTATTTTGGAACCGCCGGGTACTGTTCCGCGTCGATCTCTTCGGAAGACGAAGTGGCGGAAGAAGGCGAAGAAGGAGGAGCAGTGGGCATCACGCACCCGATGGAACACCTGTTTGCATCGCCCGAGCCAAAGCAATCGAGATCCGACCCCAATGAGTATCTATTCAATCGGTACATGCACACGATCCGGCTTACGTCTCTGTGGATAGGACAGTGTTGGTCCAGGCATTACTCCAAGAAGAAAAAGTATTACGTTCCTTACCAAGCGCCACTGTACGCTATTCTCGGTCAATCGCTTTCGATGTGCTACTCGGATATGGAATGTCTGTTGGCGCACAACCAAGAAGGGTATGCTCAAGGGTACCTGACGGACATGGTTTCGGCGGAAGCGGCCATTGTTTACAAAATCGTGTTGGGGTTTACGCGAGGATTCAGGTCCGAAATGGACACCGCTCCCGAAATTGTATCCAAAGACGTCCATGCCGGGACGATGTTCATGTACTCCGTCCCCGCTCTGTGTAAATGGTGCCGGAGGAACAAAGGAAGGGTGAGTACGTCCGAAATGGTGCGTGCCATTGAACGTTTCACGCGGTCGTTGAACATGGCCTGTGGACGGACGCCCGACGCCTTTCCGGACGCCCCCATTGTAATCGAAGAAGACTTTAAGGCATTCAAAAAGTACAAGGTGAAGGATTGCGCCCAAGTATTGGTCAATACCCACAAGCGAGTGAGGAAAAAGACGCCCTCTGCTAAAAAGAGAAGGAAATGCAAAGAGACACACCGGTACAAACCCCTTTGTGCGACCACTCTTCGCATAACAGAAAACCTGGGTATTCGGTCAATTACCATAGCACAGTCAGGACCTTCTTCGTTTGTCGCTACTAACCCAGAATCTGGACCCGATACACCAGCTACCCCTACCGACACAAACAGGTCGGACGACTCTAGTGTGAATATGATTTCCGAATCGACACAACGAACGCGGTTCTTCTTTGATGATACGAGCTGGGCGCTGTTCGTGGAACACTGTATCAAAGTCATCTGGCCTAGCGACAAAAATGTTTTTGAGACGATCGTATCGGAACTCGTCGAGCATCTGTACCCATTCCATGACTTTGCAATGGAAAAGCTTTTACACCGTCAGAGGAAAACATCTTCCTCACATGGATCCGAATGTCCATTCAACGAAGAGATGCTGTCTATGCTCTCGCCCGATGGCGATTCTGTTCCAAAGGCCGACAATGAAATGGACGCATTCCTTATTATTGTGTTTGTCTTGGAGCTTTGTCAGAGCGCAAGAGGACAAGCCGAAGCCTTTTTGGAGTTTGTTCTGAACGAGGACGACGCCGGTATGAATATGTCTACAAAGAATATGTACATGGCCTACCACGAGGTGTTCCATAATACGGCGAAACAACGGTACGATTTCCACATCCCGGTGGAAGCGCCCGTGATACAGCGAGAAAGCAAGTCGCGCAAGGATGCGTCTATGTACTGCTATAACGCTTCCTATTTTGACCAGACCATATGCATTCCTGAGCGCTTACCAAGCCGAGGATGGCAACACTTTCGAGAAGCCTGCCCATCCTCGCTTGTGCCTGACGCATTGTATCTTTTTGGAAGGAATACCTGGAATGCCCGGGGTATCTGGAATGCCGGGACTTGCTCTGAGGAACCGGTACGGTGGATTCAGTGAGTTTTCAAAAAAAAAAACTTTTTTTTGTCGGAGGTTACGGAATCCTTTGCGAACGCTAAATAAAAAAAATTAACCCAAGTGGTTGTTTTTCTGCACAATCCGCTACTTGTTTTTTTCCAAACGAAAATGAAAGTTGATACCCCCGCGGCTATACCGGATTCGGAAGCGAATGACCCGCTGCCATCTTCTCCTAAACCTAAAACTGTGATTGGAGCACATGATGTGGAAGAAGGGTTCCAAACAGACGACGAACGAGAATCTGCACCTTTGGTTTCTGGTAAAAGATCCGTTCACGCTTCCGCTTTATTCCGAAGTAGCCTAGAAGTACAAGGACAGAAACAAGGAGAGGTTCTTCGATGCTTGAATCTATCCCATCCTTCTGAAGTGGCCTACATCACAGCTTTATTGTCGGATCACTCGAAACAGGGACACACGTCGTTTAATTATACTTGGGAAGTATGGTCTGATTGGTTCAAGGAAAAAACATCAGGCGATACGGTGAAGGAATACGCCATGCTCAACGGCTTGCAGAAATACTTGCACCATAAAGGATACGAGACCGCGGTGACGCGCCCGTACCGAAGCGATGAAAAGGAAAAGTATTTCCTTCACATCAGCTGGAATCGGTCCCACCGATTTGCTGCACTCGAGAATTTGAATTGTACGTACAGCAGAGCGATGAACTTCTTTTGGTTGCTTATGTGTTTTATTTACATTTCCTTTGTATTTTTAGTTATCGTTGTTTCTGTGGTACATTACATATTCTCCTCATAACCCAGGAAAAATAAATGTCGTCACCGCCTTTTTTACTTTTCATTGAACTCTTCTCTTCAATTTTCCCATTTTCCCACTTTCCCATTTTCCCAAAAAGTTTTTTTTTGGAGCAGATATGCGCATATCTTTCGGGTAACTGTTAAATGTTAAAGTCCACCTTATTGGTGTATAGAATAGAATAAATACCGTTATACACCCACAGGATCTTTCCGTATGCCGACGCGGCGCAAGGCGTGTCCCCCATTAAATTTAACTTAATTCATCGCTTTATTATTTCTATTTGTTATGTTTTTCGTTCTTATCTTTGAATTCAGGTACTCGTGACGCGTCGTACTCTAACCCGATTTCGTCAAACAGCCAATGAACATATTTGGGATCTTTTAAAAACTCGTATACCACAATGGTATACGGAAGCTCTGCGTCCACAATATCCTTGAATATTTCCAGGTACGCCCTCTTTGTGTTTATTCTTGCCTTTATGTTGTTTGTTACGTGTTTTCGAACAACCTGGGAATCCAAAACTGCAGGCATAAACCGATGCAGTACAATCACCTGAGGAGAAAACCCTTGTTCACGAGCCATATTGGCCATTGTGTTCAAATCCACAAATATGTGGTTATGAGGAAAACTGCGGTGAATTACCGCACAAGGTTGACTGGCCTTGATGGTCTTCAGGACATTTTTGTCTAGAATATCCCACTTTTTCTCTCGGCCCTTCTTTTTGTGGTCCAGGGGCTGTGTATGTCCAGATTTTCCGTGACACCCAGCGGCGCCAATAAGCATCTGCACGGTATACCGATTCCCAGAAGATTCTGGACCCGTGACAAAAATAATAGGCTTCTTACGCTTCACACCTTGTCCCGCGACTGCTGCGGGTTTTTGCTTATCTATCGCCTGTCTATTCCCCATGACCGTTTTAAAATCCGTATGTGATTGCGGTTGCGGTTGTGATTTTGTTTGCTGTTGCGGTTGCGGTTGCGTTTGAGGCTGAGGTTGTGGATGTGGGGGCGGGTGTGGGAATTCTGGTGTCGTGGTTTCCGCAAATTCATGATCCACAATATATCCTCGCCTGTACCTATGCCTTGTCCCATTTGAGAGCAGAAACATCAAACATAGCACCATAGCGCCATGTTTCATTTTGTATACTTTCAGCACCTTTTTTTTTATAAAAAAATACATATTAAACTTTCTCGCATTGTTATCTTTTTGTTCCCACTTTCCCCACTTTTCCCACTTTCCCCACTTTCCCCAATAGCAATAAAAAAAAAAAGAATAGAGTAATACACGTACATTTCTATTTTATAGGTGCCAAGAACATCCCCGTATTCCCGTAACATGAGCAGACAAATACATACACATAACCCTTACCCTGTGCCTTACGGTAGAGGATACGCGCCCCGCGTCCCAGGGTACCCTACGCACCAGTCGGTCCGCAGATACCCACACAGTCCCTCGCCTGTTCACAGTTACCCAAACCCATACTACTCTCCAACACCCGTATACCCACCTGGTGGTGGCGGTGTTGCAGTGAGGGTGCCCTCGCCGCGTGCCCAACACGCCGGCGAGACACCCTCACTGCATACACCTCGTATCAGTGTAACCAGAAAGAAAAAGAATTCCAAGAAGAACTCCCCCAGGAACCTTTCTAGTTCTGGTTCTGGTTCTGGCCCCGGTCCTTCTTCCCTAAGTATTGCAACAACAGCGGTTAACAAGCAAGGAGGTATCAAAAACGATAAAGAGGATATTGATTCCAGAACGATTACTTCAGCACACAAAAGGCGATCCAAGGCGGTCAAAGAATTGAAAGAGGCTCCTGGAAGACTGTGTATACGCGAAGCTTATCCTCCGCCCAGTGTATTGAATGTTTGGGGAAGAATGATGAAAGCCCACGACGTTGACCCAAGGGACGGAGATGCGAATTTAAAAAGGAAAAATATTTGCTTCGTTTGGATGCCAAACGCGTCTTGGGCAAGCGATGGGCGTCTTAACGGATATGTATTTACAGTTGAGGGAAAGGAAGGACACGTATCTTCACGGGTGCCTACGCGTGTGATTCCTGACATGTTTCCCATGGACAAGCTGTTTCACGGAACGCTTTGCATTCGTCTTCCCAACGAATCTACATTGGCTAGCCGATTTTCCAGGCGAAGAAGAGAGATGACCAAAATACACGAGAAAACACCCATGGAAGTATTTCAACGCATGACACCATACCAAGTGGAAAAAAGGCTAAACGAAGCCCTCAAAGACGAGGAAGATTTTTCTTCTGACGGGTCATTTGCTGGTTTCTACATGACTACAGACCCAAATCGAGAATGGGAGCAAAACCTTTGGATTGTGGTGCACACGGGAGACAGAGATATTTCAAGGACCGTGTGGTATTTCCTCAAAGGTCTTTATGACCCTACCAAGATGAATGAAGAGAAATCCCGATATTCTTCCTTTGGCCGCGAAGAAGAAGAAGAAGATGACGACGATGAAGGATCTTCCAAAAAAAACCATATTTTTGTCCGTGACACCAAAGCCATGCAAGAAACACTGAAAAGGATTAGTGAATCATACAGCACACTTTCGACATCTGACGCTGACGTTGATGCCCGTTCAAGCGAGGATGTTGAAGAGGATAAAAATGTGTCTGAAGAGAAAGAGAGAAAGAAAGGTGTGCAAAGGCGACGCAGAAGGCGGAAGAAGGTTTCCACGGAGTACTATTCTTCTTCCGAAGAAGAATCTTCTGGTGACAATGAGTACTATTACAAAGACGATGATGATGGCGACGGGTATCAAGAAGAAGATACGGATCTGTTGACGGTAGACCAACGTTTGAAATCACATTTCATTCACCCGGATGAACGTAAAGCGTGGAAGTACACCAAGGTCCTGAACGAATTGTATCGTCGCACCGTTTCGTACCTACCTTCGGGCATAGACCCCAATTCCAAAGGAGTCAAAAGACCTTCGTACGCGGAACCCAAACCAATCGTATCTTGGGAAAACGATGTCATACGTGAATCCACGTTTATTCTTTCGATGGAACAGCAAGTGAAGCTGAAGCGATGGAAGATTGCGGCACGGATGGCCAACATCCTGGGGTTTGATCTCTCCTTGGATTTTAATATCCACCCGGAAAAGGGAGACGTAGACAATCACGTTAACGTAGTCCACGTGACCACCAACACATTCGGGTTTAACAAGAAGAACGCCAAGACGACCTACTATTGCGGTTCTTTTTGCCGAAGAGATATCGTGGGCGCTGTGCCCGTGCCGATTTCCCCGCTCACGGGGATCAAATTGCTCTATGGACCAATCTCTTCTTCCGAACCTACCCCGTGCTATAAAGGCGAGGACAGCGAGGACCGTTTTGTTACCCGATCATCAGGCGATGTGCACGATAGGACTTTCCGCACTTTTCACAAGAGGTCTTATTCCCTAACGGATAACGACGACGACCTGGGTGGCATTTGGTCCTTGAAAAACGAACCAAGCGACAGCGAAGATTGTTTTGGGGCCTTCCCCTATGGCACGGGGAGAGCGTCTTCGTACCTTCGCTTGTCCCCATCTGACATTGGCCAAGACGACCCCAACCCCGAAGTCGAGTCCAGAGTTGCGCGAGCGCAGCAAACAAGTATTGGTGGTGTACGTGTCATCGCTCCAAAGGACTGGGGTCCTCGTGGCCTATGGTGTCTTACGGGCACAGGGTCCTGCGAAACCGCTGTGCGTGACCACACACACCGCGACCAAATTGAACAGTCCTTTCGCCAAATACCAAACAGTGTATTGTTTACATGGAATGACAAGCGGTATAAATCCCACCCTAAGCTGGCACGAGGTGTGTACCGGCCACACAGCCGAAATTTCCAGACACGCCAGAGGAATTTGGGGTGGAAGTCTACCTTGGGTTCGCTCCACTTGAAACCTCTTGCCGTTCAGATGTGCAGCCCCGTCGACCCCAATTCCTCTTAAAAGGAACGAGGATAAAAAAAGAATAAAATCAATATTCAAAATTTATAAAGCCAAAAAGCGGAAGGAGGGTGGTCAATGAGACAAACAGACAAACAGACAAACAGACAAACAGACAAACAGACAAACATATAGATAGAGAGGGAGAGGAAAAAATCCAAAAAGTATATATCCACACAAAACACTGAATGTATGGTTATACTTCTACCTCCCCCACATCCCCTCCTATAACACACAACGCGAAATCAACAACATCCGTTACGCGAAAAATCAGCGGTCCCAAAAGTCTTACCATTTGGCAGTACATTTTTTTGGGAGGACCTCCGCAAACATGTGCGGCGTATTCCAGCTTGATATTCAAGCACAACGAGAACTATGTAGACATCAATCTTCTTGATTTAGACGAGGGTTCTTGGGATCGCCGATTTTCTGTGAGCAACAAGGTTTCCGTGGTTCCTTTGGACCATTACGGATCTTCCTCGGATGACGTCGAGGGTGGTTCCGTGGACGTGATATTTTCCAACTCATATCCTGATTCTATGTCCACCAAACCTGCCATTGTATCTATATTGACCGCGGCGGCTCTAATTGTACAGCTTGTCGCGGGTACTTTAGCAGGCATGGTCGTGACACTGGAAACGCCCGACAACCCGTACGTACTTGCTGGCATATGCATTTTCTCTCTGGTGGTGTTTTTTGCCCTGTTGACATCCTCGTTTTACTATTGGGCCATCGAATCTCAACACAAAGCCTACGTCCCGTTGGTCTCAGCCAACGGAGCGGGAACTTTAGCACATGTTTTTGTGCTCTTTCTTTTTGCGATGTGGACCATAAGTGAATCTGGGCTGGCCTATTCGGTGGAATACGAACACCACCCTTTGATGTACATCAAGTACGCATCCATTTGTGCAGTATACTCCGCGGTTACAGCGATGGTAATCGCTGTATATGGGTACAGTATGGTGAACGGATACCAGAAATACAGTGCTCGGTTCAGTATGGTAAAACATTACCTCTCGGAACAAAAAAAACGAGAAAGGTATATTACGGCGACGCGATCTCATGGAGGGGGAGTAGGAGGAGGGGGAGGAGGAGGATACGCGTCCATGTATATGGAAGAATCGTATTGGGCACAACAAACACCATCGGCTCATAGCTACGGACACGAATATAGACATGTGCGTCCGAGTTCTCGAGAAACCGTGCCCCTAGGGCCGTATGGAAACAATAAAAGCGAGGTTGAGAGGAATCCGTCTACGAGCAACCCTCCTCAGCAAGAATGTGTAGACGAAGGGGATGCGTATGAACCGAGCCCCTTTGATTGATGGACAATTTAATTAATAGTTACTTCTTCATGACCTCTTTTTCTTCTTGGTCTTCCCGACACTTTTGTTGTTCTTGTCGTTTTCGTATTCTGTCTGCGCGGCCCGTGACGGCGGGATTTCTACCTGGTTCCCTACGTAGCGTAGAACTCTGTTGTAACCCGTTCGGTTTTTGTATGCCTTGTATAGCACATAAAAGACGAGGATGAAGAGTGTCGCAAGTAAGAAACAAATAAACAGGAGAATCGACGCTCCTCTCATGGTCAGTTCGTCCACTTCTTCTCGCATAAATAACTGTGCCGGTACTTTCATGGCAATCCACTCCAACCAGTCGAAGACGACCCCCACTAAATACCCCGCCATTTCCGAGAGTCCCTGGATTCCCGGTATTCCCGATATTCCCGGTATTCCCGGTATTCCCGGTATTTCTATTGCTTCCGGAATTTCCGGTATTACTGAGGGTTCCGGGGTTCCCCATATACCCCCTCCCATTCCCACGTCTCCTGGAATTGGAGAGTCTAGGGTATATACACGAGGAATATCCACCGCGGGAGGAGATGGTTCTACCGTTGTCCATGTCTGCGTGCCGACGTTTGCGCCCCCTCCGTTGATATCAAAATACCCCCACCCTAAAGGCGCTTCTTCTCCAGGCATTTTAGTGTTGGTGACAAAACCGTTTTAGTGAAAGTAGAAAAACGTCGTTGTTTTATTTTTCCTTTTTTTTCTGCTCTTCTACATAGTCCTCCGCCTTTTGTACGTTAGTCTCTGTCGTAATAATCACCAGAAAGCCAATGGCATAGGAAATGAAAAATATGCCCACAAAAATGGTATCCCATCTCCCAAACCCCGCTTTCTTCCACTCGGTGGTCGCAATGCTCGTGATGTATTGAGAAAAGAACATAACCATCACGACAGATGTCAAATCCACAAACGAGACCATAACAGATCGCCATTCCTTGGATCCTTTGTTACGCGAAAGAAGTATCGCGAAATTCCGCGCCCCTTCGCTCATGGTATACCATATCAACATGGAAAGAAGCACTCCCATAAACACTTCGTACGGTTGATCAAAATCCTGAAGCACGTTTAAAAAGGCTCCAGATATGATTGATATGATGATGCTTTTGTTATCAGATACGATTTGGGAAAGGCTCTGGGGCTGAGAATTGCCAAAAAGCGAAGAAGCTTCCGGGAGAACGTCTATGGTTTCCATTTTTTCGCCGTATTCCTCGTATTCCTGTACTTATCGCATAAAAACAAAAAAAAAGACCTCGGGAAGAATTGTTTTTATTTTATTTTTGAGTATTTAATCTCTTCGGTCGTGCTGACGGATCTCTGTGGACTCACAGTTTCGGTACAGTTGTTGGAACTTGTTGAACAAAGATACATAATCACCAGAATCGCCTTTCCTATAATCTACATCGGTCTCGCAGTCTACAAATATGTTGTGGTCCACTTTTCCTTGCACGTGGATATGAAGGTCATGACATCGGATGGCTGGATCCATGTCGGGATTGGTAACACGATATTTGGGCGAAGCTCTCCATACAGCTACGAGGAGAGGGGCCCACCCATCTTGCATGTGCTTGGACTTGAACGAGACACTGGTATTGGTTTGCCCGGCAAAACAGTTGGAGTAATCCACATTGAAAAAAATGTCTGCTTTCACAGACAGAGCACAGGCGAGGACGATGAAGAAAAGAACACTGGATGATCTCATTTCGGATATAAATCAAGAGACAAGTAAAGGAAATGGTTATGCGGCGCCACACAAAATTTATTTCTAATTGTTCTTTTTTGATTCTTCTTTCCCTCCCCCTCCTCCTTCTTCTCCTCCTTCTTTGTTGTTATTATCGCCAAATTCTTCCCTTTCCCCTCTTTCCCCTCTTTCCCCTCTTTCCCCTCTTTCCCCTCTTTCCAATATTTTTTCGTTTCGTACTTCTGCTATCATCTCTGCCATTTCTCTCATATTACGCTTTCTCGCCCTTTCTTTTGCTTCGCTTATCCTTCTTGCCTCATCCTTTCGCATACTCGCATCTTCTTGTATGGCGTGGTGAACGCGGGCACTATATTTGTCAAGAACAATAAGTAATCCAACAATAGCGAGTAAGACGAGCATGGCACAGCCCAAAGCAGTGTTTGTTCTCCAGAACACAGCAACCATTTCTTCGTCAAACCCCCATTCTTTCAGTATGTGGTCCATTGCTCTCTTTTTAACGAAAGAAAGAAAAGGGAAACAGTGTTATGCACAAACAATGAATATTTATTTTTTTGTTACTGGGGTCAGCGAGATACTTTCCTCGCCTCGTCTATCAAAACCTTTTATTAAAGCCGACGAGACTTGGCAAAGACACGCCCAGTAGCAGGTGGGTTACCTCCTTGCTGTTTCTTATATTCCTCTGGATCTATGGTAAATTCATCCTTGGGTCTGTTGGACGCCTTGTGGACTTCCTTGCGGTTCTCCATGTGTTTGTTGTGGGGAGGGAACTGCGGAGCAGTGATCATCTCGGGATCGGTGCCTGGGTTGATTTGCTCGATCCACCTCCTCCACATCTCGGCAAAGAGCACAGCGCCAACGACGCCAAGGAGGGGCGGGAATACGTACACGGTCCAGTCGGAATTCCATTCGTTGGTAACAATGGCGGTGCAAAGATACCTCATCATGTTCATAACACCGCCAGTGTGTCCAGCCAGAGCAATGGTAATACCGGTTACAGTAAGACCCATCTCAAGCGAGGGGAATAACGACTTGCGGTCCACAATTCCAAAGGCAAAGACACAGTAGAAAATGAGACAGGCCCAGGTCTCGGCAAAGAAGGCACGGCCCAAATGCACAGTGTCGCCATTGATGCCGGCGGGGTCCACATGAGGAAGACCAATATCGGTATCGGTGTCGTGTTCGTGCACCGCATAGTACACAGAGGCGGCAGCGACGATCCATCCGGCAAATTGGGCAACGATTGCTACAAACAGTAGTATAGTGCGGGTTATAATAACTGTGAACGGAGCACTTCGGATATAGTGGAGTACGTTCATGATGTACAAGATAATAGTGAGTGCAGGGTTGGCGTGTCCGCCCGAGACATGCCCAAAGGCAGCACAAGCAATAAACACACCCATCCCGACACCCAGTCCCAGTGCGCTGGCGTCATAGACGATACCAGTGGCAGCTCCGGCCAAAGCGGCAGTATACAGAATAATGAATCCACCAAACAAGCTGGCAAGGAATTCTCCTCCCAACACGGCAAGTACTTGGGTACGCACGAAATTCCAGGGATTGATTTCCGGTTCTCCCTTGGTATGGGTATTCACGCCCTGGTCCACCAGACTTGCGGTATAAAACACGTTAATAAAAGCAGAGGGTTCCCCCTTGGTAAATTTGACATTGCTGTGGAGAGGAGTCTTCATGGCTCGTGTAGATCTGGCCATCGATCACTCTTCAGCTACCTCGATACTGTATCGTAGTAAGCACCCATTTGTATAATATTTTTCTCTCTTCTCCTTTTTTTTCTTTAATTTGCTTGGCAAAAATTAAGACACATTAATTCAAGGGTCTTTTTTCCCTCGTCCATATACCTTTTTTTTCTACCATCCTCGCATTTACAATGGGATTGTTTTAATGGGAAATTTTTTTTTTTACCAGCATCTCCGAGGCTCCCCGACATTTCTACATCGATAAAAAAATCCCCGACAAGGAACTACTAGTCGCATATTTTTCACTGAAAAATGGTTGCATTTGGTCACTTTTGCTTAGCATTTGGTCAAATCCCTGCAATCTGATTGGTCGAGAGAATTCTGGAGGGGTGCTCCCATTTTCCAAAAACCGCGTGAATGGTCAAGAGGGTATGGGCAAAAAAAAAATCCTTTTCCCCTTTTCCCCTTTTCCCCTTTTCCCCTTTTGCGCCGACCCCAAAAAAAATTTGAAGACGGCAAAAAATTGGAAAAAAAAGAAAAACATGATAGACGGATATGTATACATACTAATGGCTCTTCCGATTAAAAAAAAAAGGCCAACAAGGGGTTCAAAAAAGGCCGGTCCCTACAAAAAAGGACATGTATGCCACTTGGCGGCTATTTCTTGCCTTACTCCTGTTCACCGTTATAAAGAGTACGGTTACACGAAAAGAACGATTCGATACATCCTTTCCGACATTTCCCCCTCAACCTAGAGATCATTTACCGATCGTTGCGCCCCGAGACACCAACTTGATCTTATATCGCTCTTCTTCGCCCTCTCCACAGCATTCCCCCACCTACACAGCGTATTCGACTCTAGAAACACGCCAAGGAGGGGCCGTGCTTCATGCGACGAAACAAAGGGACTTGTACACCCGCCACGGAGCCACATACCATGGACAAGTGCATGAGACCATACTCCCCAGTTACCACATCATTCGCGTAAACCGTACCACCAAGGAATTGCTCCATTACATAAAAACGGAGTTGGGCGCCAATTGGATCTCGCCGCAGGTGCGCATGAAAAGGCCTCTAAGGAACGGCGGGTACGAAAACGATCTGTTTTTGGACATTCAAAACGAACACAAGAAGAATGCTTTCAAAAGCATTCTCAAGAAAGTGGTACCCAGAGCCCCATTTGATCAAGAATTCGAAGACACCCGTAAAAAGCGTCGCATGGGAAGGCGAGAGATGCACGCGTACGACATGGAGACAAGTGAACACGATAAGAATTTCCTTGCCTTTTTTAACCAGCAGGAAAAGAGATTTAAACAGGAACAGAAACCTTGGGAATTTGTCAAGGACCCCCTGTTCCGGCATCAGTGGCATATTCACGGAAACCGGTATAGAAGATATTCGTTTGAATCAGATGACAAATGGAAATCAATGCCTACATTCCACCTAAACTTGGCTCCGGCGTGGTATAGACGCATAAATGGACGGGAGGTTCGTACACTGGGCAGAGGTGTGGTCGTGGCCGTTGTAGGCGACGGTATCAACTATTTCCATTCGGATTTACGATCCAAATTTGTACAAGATCTTTCGGTGGACATTACCACGGACTATTTTACCTCTACGGAAGAGTACACCGAAGGGTTGGTAGAACAAGGCAATATTCGGTTTTACCCCTATGCCCCTCGCACACTGAGAGGCATGAATCGTACAGATTATGGAATGTCTCTCCTTTCGCAAGCCCATGGCACTTCGGTCGCCTCGCTTGCGGCCGGAAGTCCAAACGACGGGACTTGTGGTACAGGCGTGGCCCCGAGTGCCATGGTGTCTTCCGTTCGCCTACTGGGGTCCACCAACGAAGTGACCGAACTGGAGGAAGCCACTGCGTTGTCCTACAAATGTGCTGTATATCTGGGTAACGGGGAATCCCGAGGACTGGAAAACATGATCTATGTCAGCAGCTGGGGTCCTTCGGACGGGGTGTCCAATTTGCCCGTATCAATGAGCGAGGTTACCAAAGACGCTATACGAGGGTGTTCTGAAATAGGCCGCAAAGGGTACGGGTCTGTGTACATTCAGGCCGCGGGCAACGGAAGAATCGGCGGAGACACGATGGACATTGATGGGTACGCCAGCTACCGGTACACGGTTTCGGTAGGAGCGATTACTTACACCGGATACCCTACACGGTACAGCGAAGGGGGAGAGTCCTTAATGGTGGTAGCGCCTAGCAGCCAAGGCGCTATGAGTATTTCGACAGCTTCCACCGTCGCCTCGTTTTATGCTACGCGGGTCACTATGCTGAGAAGTTTCGTGGCCCAAGGAAGGCCCGATACCACCATCGGGGGTCAGCGCGTCAACATCCACCAGGCGTATTCCACGCCTTTGGTCGATGGATGCACCTCTTCCTTTGGGGGGACTTCGGCATCTGCGCCTATGATTGCCGGTCTTGTTGCTTTGATGATGGAAGCTAACCCCACACTTACGTGGAAAGATGTACACGATATATTGATTCGTAGCGCGGAGAAACCTCACCTGACGTACTCGGAGGAATCTTACCATTACCGGGACCACATGATTCGCTCCATCATTGGGGCCGAGGAAGTAGATCCACGCGAGGAAAAACGGTCCTATTTGGTGCAGAAGGTACAAGAAAACTTTTTTATTTTTTTTGCCCCACCCGATCGTTTGGAATGGCTTGTAAACGATGAGACGGGTTTACACCATTCCTTCTCCATGGGATTTGGTCTGCCTAACGGAGCCCACGCGGTCAACATGGCCCGTGCTCGCCGCATCAACCCCCAGACCGACTCGATCATAGACGATTACAGTATTGTGGTTTCAGGCGAAGAGTTGATCATAGGAAATCGCTTTTGGTACACCGACACAAAAGCTGAAAAGGTTGAAAAGGTTGAAAAGGCTGGAAAAGCTGGAAAAGCTGGAAAAGCTGATGGTCAATATATAAGCATCAACCGGCAAGTGGGACATAAAGAGGTGGGTGTATGGTACGTGGAACTGGACGAGACCAATGTGGAACTTGTCCAGCGTCACACCCATCGCCTGTA